>Ga0214543_1009739_pt1 | contig 14713 bp, 8 predicted proteins | sample CNSS2metaG_FD_160094 | JGI IMG/M metagenome (GOLD analysis project Ga0214543, IMG submission 160094) | Root nodule microbial communities from cowpea collected in UCLA plant growth center, Los Angeles, California, USA - CNSS2 | ecosystem: Host-associated > Plants > Roots > Nodule | place: USA...
TTTATTTAAATATATATATATATATATATATATATATATATATATATATATATATATATATATATATATATATATATATATATATATATGCAGATTTCGGTCGATTAAGGAGGAAAAAGGTATAGAAAGTGAGCATCCAGTGTTTCGATGAGTAGACTGCTAGAATGCTTAATTGCCAATTAGCTCGCAGTGCATGGGAGAGAAGAAAAGATGCGTGGAAGGTTTCTCCCAATAAATCGTTTAAATAAAAGAAATAAAAAAAATGTAAAAGAGATAAAGAAAAAAAAAAGGCTCTAAAATTCTATGTTAAACCACACACGAAACCTACTTCATTCTATTTCGATCTGGCAAGCGAACGGATAAACGGGAAAAAGTGGCTTCGAGTTCAGCACCAACCAGAAAGCTCATTCAACATTAACCCAGAAAAAGAAAAATACTATAAAGAAATTAGAACATCCAGCAAAACACTACTTAACATAATAATCATAATAATGCACACATATCCAAATGCTGTCGGTGTCAAGCAAAGCACACCACAGTCACGGCAAAACGAAAATGAAAATGAAAATGTATGTGCTCTAGAATTGAAAGGTGACAATGAGTTTAGTTTACCAATAAAATCAAAAATACCGATGAAAATCTGAATTGACATTCGGATAACACAAAACAACTATCCCCGGCCCATTTAATTTCATGCACTAGAATCATTGGCATAATCATTCTTTTAAGAATTATTAACTACTTTTTCCTTCTAGCTAGCTAGCTACTTCAGCTTGCATCAAGTTCAATGGATGTACCGAGGAGCAACCATAACCAATAATTCCAAGCAGACTCAATTAATGACAAAAAATAAGAGAGAAAAAAAGACTCGGTTTCTTCAATTACTGTCCGCATAGATAGAGAAAGAGACGTCTTTAGGACCTTGGGGGTTGGAAGAATTGTGTACCAGACATGAAAGCATTCAGCGGAGCGGGGTAAAGTGAAGGGTCAAACAGGTTGTTTCCACCGGCTGTTGTGGCCGTGGCTGCGGCTGCGGCGGTTATTAAACCAAAATGTCGGGGTTCACCACCGGAGGAACCCTCAGTAACTGCACTGGTGTAAGAACTTTCAGGACCTTGATCGTAGAGAATTCCCTTGAAAACATGCCCTCCGATGTTGACAGAGGTTTGATACGCGCACTGTTCATCCGAAGCGTCCACTGCGCTCACTCTCACACACCGAAACACAGCCGAAGTGCTCACTTCAGATGGGAATTGCCCCAGCTCTAACCCTAAGTACAACCAAATCACACAAATTAATTAAATCAAACAATTAATCATACAAAAAATAAAACTAGACTAATTAATTGTGTGTGTCTCTGTGCCCTCTACTTTTCCGCTATCATCACAGAAGGAAAAAAGGAAAAAAAAAAAAAATCATGGCAACTCTCACATGGATGGAACTCAAATAGTTTCGTCAGTTTTACTTAGAAACAGTGATGGAATATGGAAAAAAGAAGAAAGAGAGAGGGCAGAAAAAACAAGAGCGAAATGTGATGGGTGACCAAGGAGCATCGTTGCATTTTCATTGTTTCAGTCAAATACTGTGGACTAGTTAGGGGTATTTAGTCATAGAATAAAAGACTAGAATCAATGTTACATCGAGATCTCAGTGCATCATCGTCATCATCTGTGTGTAGTAGTGGTAACAGACTGGTTCCAAAAGAGTACATGGTTATCTGAAGAAAGTTACATTTATAGACAGAAGAGAGACAAAATTAATTAAACAATTTAATTTTTTTGATCTGAAGTGAGTATGATAGTGTAATGTGAAAGTTATAACCTGCGATGGGTTGTGGAGCGGAGAGGAGTTGAGTGTCTGTATGGTATCGTTTGGGAATATTGTGTGGACGAAATTGTTGTGGGTTGTGCAAGGCAGCGAGTTGTTGTTGTCGTTCGCGGCGTTTGGCTGCTGGAACCCAAGTGCTCTTAACGTGGGTTTGGCACTGAAACCCTCGGGTCTTACAGCAGGTTCTGCATCTGAGATGTGTACAATCTTTCTTGGCTTGGTTACCACAGTCCTGACAGTTCATGCCGCTGCTTCCTGCACCTCCGGACCTCATGACAGTTAATCCAAATCTCGTAGACTCATCAGACACACAGAGCGAAACCTCCTCCTCGTTCACGCTCGAGCAGTTCCTGCGACTAGGACCCACTCCAAACGCAAAGTAGTTGCTCAGGTTTTGGGGTGCAGCTTGAGCCTGATACGACTCTGGCCATATCTCGAACCCCTTGTTGTAGATCTCCTCGTTCCTGAACAACAATAGGTTATTCCCGCTGTTGCTGTTGTTGGTGTTGTTATTGTTATCTCCTTTTTCCACCTCTCCCTCTTCCTTGTTTTGTGGACCTCCCCTTCTAGTTCCACCTAGAGAGAAGAACCCGGCCATTTGTTGCACCCCAAAGCTGAATCGATTTTCCCCAATTCAGACACAATATCCATAGCAGAACCTTCGCCCAATCTTTAAATCTTTTACCCAAGATCGGGGCTACAGCTCTGAATTCTGGGTTAATTAAGGCTACCCTTGCACATACAAAAAAAAAAAAACAAAAAACACTGCTAGGTTTGCTTACTGCTTACTACTAGTAATTTTTTACCCGATCGCTTTTTTTCTCTCTTTTTTTTTTTTTGTCTTATTCACGCTGAGTATGTGGGTGTGATGTGTTGTGTGGTGGGGCGTCTGAAATATGATCTTTCTCTGGGCTGGTTGAGTTTTTGCAGCTTTTGGGGGAAACTGTTTCTCACCAAAAAAAGAAAAAGACGTGAATTAAAGAAAACACAGGAATTATCAAATGAGTAAAGAAGAGAGGATGCGGAGTTGGTGAAACTGAATTCCCTTAGAAGCAATTATGGCACGGAATTAGAGCTTCTGCTACGCCGCCACGGTAACTGCACCCATCTACTCTACTGTATAAGTCTCATTTATGAATTACGTCTCACCAATCCCACACTATCTCTCTCTCTCTCTACCTCTTTGCTTTTCTAGTTTAGACTTTAGACTGCTGTATCCTACGCTGCACAAGAGGAATTCAAGCTAGCTTTGCTTCCATGGTGTCTTGCCCTGTCTAACTGGGAGTGTGGTAGTACTGTCATGTGTGTGAGAGAGAGAAAGAGAGGGTGGTGGTGGTGGTGGTGGTGTGTGTCATGTGTGCGTGGAGGAACATGAAAATCTATCACTTACCATTTTCTCTACAGTTCTCTTTCAGTTTCAATAAATCTCGGCCGGGATGAGTGAACCACAACTGTGCTTTGACCATCCAACGGACACCACTCCCCCACGTGTCATATCACCAGCTTTTGCTTATTCGTCCTTGCACCGGAAAACCCGCTGGTACTTTCTCTGACCCTCCCCATAAATTATCATTTTTTTTTTCTCTCATTTTTAACGTCTCTCAACCAATCTTCCCCACTGTGGAATACTAGTACTGTGCATCATCACCCAACCATCAACATGCATCTACGTCCCTCCTTTCACCACTTTCCTCTCCATCACCGCTCAAATCTATATCCAACGGCTCTCCCAACTCTTACCCTAGCATAATAAATACTCATTTTCTAACTCATTTCTTATTCAATATCATAAAGATTTTTTTTTTCTATTTTCTTTGTCTACAAATTTAAAAAAAAAAATTATTAACTGTTATAAAAGATGTTTAATAAAAGTAAATAGAAAGGTTGTTTTTTTATTTTGGAAATGGAGTTTAAATAGTGTGGGGTAGGTGTTGGGAGTATTTATGATTTGGTTTACTACTCCTGCTGTGTTATCTGTCCCATGCCTCGTATTCCACCTCAAAATTCTTGGCATAATGATTATATGATTGACTCGAAATGTGGCATAATAATATGTTAATGGATGGAAAATTCATTGGGGGCATTAGAAAAAGAGTTTCGCGGTGAGAGGTCAACACCTGTGATGCAAAATTTGGCCAGACATAACCCAGCAAATACATCCCGTGTCCTCTACATGGAAATCGCTAACAAGTGGGGTACTCCAACCGTCTTCATTTTCAGCAACTCCAAAAACACCAAATTAAATGCATTCATTTCTATTTTCTTTTCCTTTCTCTTTCCCTCATTCTGCATATCTACGTGCATATCAGGTTTAAATTAAGATTGCACCAACTTTCAGCTACAATTTTTATTACCTTATTTTAATTATTCATACACTATTATGTGCATTTTTAATTCACATTGGTACTTACGAATTGACGAATCCTAAAGGAGTTAAATTGTTGACTTGGTGAAAAAATAATTTTTGTTTATACACATAATGGTTTTTGAGTTGACAATGTAGTCAATAATCATGCACGTTTCCCTTATTTTGCGAGAATGTGTTGTCGCTCATGAACCGATGATCTAATTTCTTACAGCGTGTGTAGCAAGTCGTTAGTAGTATATAGTTTTTCTTTGTTTGTATTTATTACAGAAGCATATAAGTAGTAGAATATGATTTTGTTTGCTCCTCTTCCGAATTTATAGCAGCAAATGCTGGAATTATCAGACTCACAAGACAACAAAACAAGTTTGGTGTGGGTTAAGGATCAAAGCTACATACTCAAAATAGAAGCATATTAAAAAAAAATACTAAGGCTTGTTCTTTTCCGTGAAAAAATATAATTAAAAGTTAATTATTTCATTTCAGAAACAAATAAAACTTTATGGATTCTTTTTATTTACATTAACAGTTAAAATTGATTTCAGTTTAGAAGTTTTAAATTACTTTTTTATGTCAATGAGAAAAAAATCTAGCACAAAAGGGAAACTATTATAAGATGATATATCTTTACAAAATGTATTTGACAAAAACCTTGAAAACTTGTAATAACGCAAAAGTTATTTATTATAAATAAATAAATAAAACAATAATTAAAGGAACGTAAACTTATTATTAGGGAACAAAATTTAAGGTGTTTTCAAAATAATTTAGCATAAGAAATGTTAGATAGCAATTGCTATTGGAGTAGAAGAAATAAAAACAATTGCAACAACCTTAAACAAAAATTTTCAAATAAATGATAAAAGAGACATACCACAAATAAAAAATAAATTTGTTAGAAACTAAAAATATTGATAATTAATAATATAGTTTTTTTTTTTGTAATTATGACTCTTAATTAGACGAGTATTGGTTGTAGAAATGTCAAAAAAATCTGTACACGCGAATATTCGTGGATAAAACCTGCAACGGATAGGAAATGGACATTGTAAATGGATATCCGCGGGTAATGGGTACATGTATTTTGACAATCCGCATTTAACATGGCAAGTATGAGTATCATAGTATTCGTACCTGTAGAGACCCATACCCACTATACTCTAATTTAAATTAAAAAAAAAACAATTAAAATCTTGACATATTGAATTTGAATGATTTATTTTTTTATTAATTAGTTTAAAAAAAAATTATTTCTTTGTAAAATGTCATTCAACACTATTTAAGTGGATTATTTGGACTTTGTTTAAGATTTAAGATTTATGAATGTTATGTATTGTATTTTATTTAATTTACGATTAAAATATGTTGTTAAATATTTTTTTTTAAATACCTGTGGATATTAAAAAATTATCCGGATACCCACATAATGAATATTCGATGGATATGGGTACAGATACGAGACAAATATTTATGCAATAGGTAGGATACGGGAGAGTTAGTAATAGTACCTTACCCGCCCTGTTGACATCCTTAATTGGTAAGATATATATATTTTTCTTTATCATAGATTTACAAAAGAAAAATTATGTATAGGTAAAGTTTTGAGCGGTTTTCTATTCTACAAAACTTATACTATATTTAGTTGGTGATCTATTTATCTTTTCTATGTATTTAAAAAAACTCACTTGAAGTCGTAATATTAGTATTAGAGACACACCTTGATTAAAATAGTTTTTACGTTTTCAATTAATTTTTGTGTATTAACCTCTTTCTTCTTCTTTTTTTTTACAAAGAACTCTCATTCTTTATTTTTCCATTTTTTCCAAAATACTAATTTCATGTTTTTTTAATAAAATCTTTTTTAATCCAGACAAATTTAACATTAATCCAGAATCCAACAATTTAAATAGGAAAGATTACCAATGACATTCAATCCACGACTTGAACTTCTACCCGGTAGAAGTACAAGTTGATAAATCTTTCATTCATCATTTACTGTATGAAGTTCTTAATATATATTTAAAAATAAGAAAATATTCTCTTGATTCATTCTGAATCACGTTCTCTAATACAATATTATTACAATCAATAATTCTATAATTCACTTTATTAGAACTTAAATGGCTTGTTACCTTTTCATATTTGAAAAATGCCTCAGTATATATATTTAGAGTAAATTTCATATAAATCTTTTTGTATTGTTATTTCAGTGTAGGTATTGTTTCTTTTAGAACTAAATGACTAATGTCTCAAGTGTTTAAAAAATCATGTAACATTGAGAATGAATAAAATGATATTTGTTTATTTATTGAATATAAATAAAATAATAGTAGAAAAGGAAGAGGAAAATGTAAAGGTGAATGATTGTGTGTCACGTGAAGAGGAAGGTAATTAATTTAAGAGAGGTAACAGGTAAATAATTGGCCTCAATAATATAACGGAACCAGGTAACAGAGCTAAGGACAGGACCTATGGGTCTTCAAAGTCTAATCTAAGCTAAAACGGCTTTGACATGTTAAAAACTTTTATGCCCAATTAACCAATGCTACTATTCTATCATTCCCATAACCAAACTTTTGAATTCTAAATTAATTTGTTATTTGGGGCCCGAGGAAGCAAATCATATTCCTTTGAATTAAGAAATGATTATTAGACACATTAACATGATTCTCTCGTGTCTCAATCCGACATGTCTGGATTAAGAAATGTGTCCCAAAATGAAACGGGTTGGGTTGGAGTGATTGCACTTGATTAAGGCTTGAATGAATGATTGATAATGAAGGTGAGAATTACAGAGATTAAGATGTTGGAGGTGCCATCATTGTTGGAAACAGGACACCTAAAGGCTTGAGAAGACGTTACCTTCTTCTTTTCTTTCATTTTTCCATTCCATCATTGGATTGTCGACCAATTCCAAATTCTCTTTGCCCTGTCTGTAACTAAATTATTTTTCGATTAAAGATGTTTTTTTGACCCACTTTAGTTCGATTCGTTTTCAATTTATCATTTTAGTTATTTTAAAGATTATTAAGATTCAACGTTTCAAGTGAGAGTCTAAATTTTATATTAGTTAAAAATGAAAAAATAAAACACAAGAATAAAAATCCATAAATCCATTATATTAAAATAATTTTTAATAATCTAAATGTCACGATTCGATTATGACTTGACTCACTTGACCTATATCACATGACAAAGACAATTAATATCATATGTAACAATTGTCCTGCTAACCACTAAGAATTCTGCAACAAAATTATCACATCATACCACTAAAAAAAATAATCAAAAGGTATTGAAGTAATAAATAAAAATGCGTTAAAATTTCTTTATCCTTATTTTCCTGTTGATCATTAGCCCCCTTACCTTTTTCTGTTAATCCTTATGAGTGAGAATTTTCGATTCAAATATATGTAATTCCTTGCTTTTATGTTTTTAACACTGCCTTTATTATATACGATTATTCTATTTTCAATTTAATAGAATGCTTAATCAGTTTCATGTTTAAGTCAATCGGTATAAAATCTAAGTACTGCACTATTGTATATAGTCTACACTTGTACCAACTTTAATTGTTCTGTAGAAGCATTTTTGTGAAAGTTTTGAAACATTTATGAAACTATTAGACGGTCATTCTAGGTCATTTAATTACTATCCAGTAATGATTTGTTTACAAAAAGTCTCCTTTTAACTTTGGTCAATCCCGTCTAAAAGTGACATGTTCTTGATGTGTCAACTCAAAATATTATTCACCTATCTTAAAATAAATATTAGGGGACCAAAATCAATTATTCAGGATAAAGACAATACTTATTTTATAGAATCTAAAACCGAATTTCACACATAAAAAAATATATTTTAAAATGTTACAAATATGAAAAATAATGATTTTATGTCTACTAAGACACAATTATTATACTAACATACTTTATGTGTGATATACTTTGGAATAAAAGGGCTCCGGAGATAGAAGGACCCGGATCCTGTTTGGGCTCTAGATATCGAACTTTTCAGTGGACCGGTATCCTATACTAAATGTATCTTTGGGCCTAATTTTTTTTTCTTTAATCTTGGAGGTCTGAAAATGGATCCAATTCCATTCATATGTTTTTTACAGTACAAAAAGTGTGTCTGCAAGCAGCAACTGTGCAAAATGGAATAAGCACTTTCAAGCCACCAATGATCAAAGGTTGGAAAATTTATATATGATTTTTGCTATTTACATTTCCAGTTTATTAAGTGTATCCTCTTTTCCTTTTTATAATTTTTTTATCACTAAAATATATACGTTTATATAAAAGTATACAGTGTATACTTTTATTTCATATTCAGTCTCTTTCAGTATTTATTTATTTAGCAACCTTATTTATTATTCTTTAAATACTAATTTTACACATCATCTACGTTATTATCTTCACGTTTATATGTAATATAGACTTAAATATCTTTTTGGTCCTTATTTTCGTAGTGTTTGTTGCGGATAGTCCTCATCTTGACAGAATGTTTAAAATGGTCCTCATTTTTACCAAATGTTTAAAATAGTCCTCATTTTCACAATTAATGTTGTATTAGGGTGTGTTACGTGTACTGTACAGGTGGCTAATTAACGTTATTTTTTTAATTTAGGGAAAATTTTACAATTAGAGAAATTTCTTCATCTTCGTCTTTCTTGAGCTCAGATTTGCAGAGGAAGCAGCTAATACTTGTCATTTCATCATTGGATTTGCAATTGCGCTCTTCATCTCAATTTTCCAATTAATCATCATCAACGAGGTAAGTGGGTTTAGGGTTTTCTGGGTTGTGCTTGCTCGTGGGTTAGGGTTTTCGTAATTCTATTTTGGGGTTTATTTGTCTTTCGATTCCAGATGCCCAAACTGCTGAGAATGCACCAACGGCTAAAACTCAAACAACTCAACCACCAAGGAATGAAGTGGAGAGTCAAGCAACACCACTACCAACACCAGAAAAACCATTTAGGATGAAATTACAGATTAGGAGGAGGCCATGATAGCAGCTACAAACGTCTTAGTTATTTTTTGGAATTTCTTATGTAGAATTAATTATTGATGTATTGCATTTTGACTTTCCTTAAACTTCGTTCTATCTCACTTTTGCCAAACATTGATGTAGTGCATTTTGATCAGGATGAATTAACGTTATGAATTTAACTTCTTCCAGACTTAAATCAATTTAATTTTTTCCAAGCTTAGATCAATATCACTTACTTCAATACTCAGATTAAGATCTCATTTTGAACATGTCGGGACTAATATCAACATAATCAAACTAATTCATTTCTTCATTTAACAATAGTACAAAATAGATTGGACTTTAAAAGATTACACACAATAACAGTACGAATAATACAATAACAATACAAGTGAATCCTATCACTAATTGCAGCCTCTTCTCAACAACCTTCAATGACTTCTCCATATCATTAATCTACCTCATTTGTGTAATGATGATGACATCCTTTTCATTAACACCACCATTTGAAAAAGTTGCAACCCACATTATTGGAACCACCACTCTGTAAATCAATAAACCAAAAATTAAAACCAATTTATTATTAACACAAAAATAAAAACAGATTGTACCCAAAATTTTCTACCAATATTTTTTGGAGTTCTTGTCATCCTCAAAGTTGTCATCTCGGGGTTAATCCATTTCTCGTTGAACCACCAACAGTGCATGAAGATTGGGACTGTAACATACCTATATAATGGGATTGCAGGAAGAAGAAGATTGCAGCAAAACCAATTGGGAAGGGAGGAACAAGATTGCCAAAACTGACCAACTGTCCAAACATTCCTTACCAAAACCTTAGCTCACTTATTTATCCCCAAATATCTAATTACCACACTTGTATAATATACGTAACACACCCTAATACAAACCGTGCTACATGTACAATGTTCCGTTAATGATTTAAACGACATTACAGAAAATGACCAAATAAAACACGAATTGCGAAAATGAGGACCATTTTAAACATTCGGTAAAAATGATGACCATTTTAAACATTCTGTCAAAATGAGGACCATCCGCAACAAACACTACGAAAATGAGGACCAAAAAAGTATTTAAGCCTATAATATATATATATCCCCTTTTTTTCTCTATAAAAAATAGCCGAATTTGATCAAAATCTCATTTTGTATATTAAAGGAATACACATTTCAGAAGGTGATTTGAAGTACTTAATACTTTATTTTATTAGGACTTTATCATCCTCATTTCCTTGTTTGTTGGAGAAAGTAAACACTTGACAAGACTCGTCGACAAGAGAAACGAAGAAATGAGGTAAGCATAATCGTGAATCACGTTCCTGAAAGGGAATACCAGAATAACAACAAGGACTCCGATGCTATAACATTCAATTTTTCTATACTGAAATTATTTAGAAAAAAAAATCAGCAACTTATAATTTTACACATATATTTAATCTAAACTTAACTATTATACACAATAATATTTATTATTTCATATATTTTTTTATATTGTAATCAACTCCAATATTTTTAACCAATTTATGTTACAGGAGATTTATGATTGTCTCAAACAATTCAAAAGTATCTTCCTTTAAAACGAGTCTTAACAAATTTTCAGAAAGAATCATGATTCATTCTCTAAAATAATGATTAAATTTAAACATGTTAATGTATATTTCGGTTTTTTTTATTTATGGGTCCGTATGAAGTGAAATTTGTAAATATGGGTGTCAAAAAGGGTCAAGTCGTCATGGTGGAGGACGACATTACAGGTGAAGTCATCCTCCACCCGACCGATTTCTCTTTTTTTTTTAAAAAAAAGCAAAGTCGTCACGAGAGACGACGGTTTTAGTTTTAAGAAAAAAGTGAAGTCGTCGTGTGCAAGGACGACTTCACTTTTTTCTTAAAACTAAAATCGTCCTCTTCCATGACGACTTTGCTTTTTTTAAAAAAAAAAAAAGAAACCGGTCGGGTGGAGGACGACTTCACCTTTAATGCTGTCTCCCACCATGACGACTAGACCCTGTTTGACAAAAAAAAATTAACGAACCCATATTTACAAATTTCACTTCTAACAGACCCCTAAATACAAAAAAACCCGTATATTTCTCATAAAAATAATAATTTATATCAAACTAAAATTAAATAATCCACGAATATTCTCTTCTAGAAACCAAGTTCAAGACACAATATCCCACTCTCATAAAGTTGAAAAAATAGTTGGACTTATGTTACACTTTGAGCCCTTTAAAGTCTTCCTGATCGCTTGATTCATGAATGGTATGCAATCATGCCTCGTGCAACAAGTGATAGCAGAAACATAAAATTGGGAGATAACAACATTATATATAGTGTATTATTATCCAGCTACAATGTGCCAAAGCAACTGAAAAGGATCAGCATATTCCCATGTTTGAATAAAAAAATAAACAAAAAACAGACCTTCTATAATTTACTTTTAAAATCCCACTTGCACATTTCCTATGGCTCATGTTCTAATCTAGCCTTCCCCTACAAAACCCTTGCATTGCATGAGTTCCCTCATAACAAAAAACTGATTTTCTTCAACGAGTTGAACAACGTGGGAATGGCAACCCAAGGTTCGCGATTTCATATTGAACTTGTGGTAGACAAGACCACGACCACCTCAAACGTTTGTGGCCACAGCGACAGTTTCAGTAATCACCAACATTCAACCTCTTTCACCACGCTCCTAATATCTGTTCTGACCAGAGTCCATGCAGGCTACTTCAGAATAAGCCTCTCCCTCGGAAGCCAGGCATTACTGTGGAAGACAATAATCACATCGGCACAAGACACACCCACTCTACCGCGAGTGCTTTCCACGTTTCCTTCAGCGGCTGTCTATGCAATCTGGTCTCTCTCCCTTTTCACTCTACTGTTACTCTCCCTTCTCTACCTCCTAAGATGCTTGTTTTTCTTTAAGATGGTAAAGGCCGAGTTCTTGCACCCTGTGGGGGTTAACTACTTCTTCGCGCCCTGGATTTCGTGGCTTCTCTTGCTTCAATCAGCGCCGTTCGTGGCGCCCAAAACCACCTTGTACATGGTTCTGTGGTGGGTGTTTGCGGTGCCGGTGGTGGTGCTTGACGTGAAGATTTACGGACAGTGGTTGACGAAGGGGAAGAGGGTTTTGTCCTCTGCGGCGGGGAACCCCACGAGCCAGATGACAGTGATAGGGAACTTGGTTGGGGCACAGGCTGCGGCGCACATGGGGTGGAAAGAGTGTGCGCTGTGGTTGTTTTCGGTGGGGATAGTGCATTACTTGGTGCTGTTTGTTACGCTTTATCAACGATTATCGGGTAGAGATGGGGTTCCGGTGTTGTTAAGACCAGTTTTGTTCTTGTTCATTGCAGCGCCCAGCGTCGCAAGCTTGGCTTGGGAATCCATTGTTGGAACCTTTGACACTGCTTCCAAGATGCTCTTCTTTCTCTCCCTCTTTCTCTTCCTCTCACTGGTAAGATTAACAAACATTTGTTGAAAGACATTTACGATGTTATAATAGTTTAGAATTAAATAAATTTATGCAGTTTTGTGGGGATCTATCAATCCGATTCATCCTTGAAGTAAATGACAAAAGTTCCAGCTAGATGTTTAGTGGCAGAGAGATTTAAAATAATAGGAAATAAAATTTGAATGTACTGATTGTGTTGTATTGATGATAGTCAACATCCATAAGCAGATTTGCAGGCCAAAGCTGTTCAGGAGATCAATGAGAAGGTTCAACGTTACATGGTGGGCTTACTCATTTCCCATTACTGCACTTGCTCTTGTTTCAACGGATTATGCAGAAGAAGTGAAAGGAACTTTTTCTCACATCCTAATGCTCCTTCTGCTCGCTCTTTCAGTTATCGTCTCCCTTACTCTCACCATGCTCACTCTTCTCAACTTTAACATGCTTCTGCTCGATATATATCCTTCCAAGCCACATCTAATGTAATATATATAAGTCATTTGTCATATAAAAATTAGCATCACCTTTAACTTAAAATCCTAGTGATTATAAATTTACGAGTCTTTTACTTTTAATATATCGCCAACAATAGGGTTAAAATTAATCACAATTTTCCAAGATTAATATCTGACCAACTATATTCAAATATATCAATGATTGGTAAAGTATATATGTATAAATTTTCATTACTTTAAACACTATTTTTCTTTTTTCTTTTTCTTTCCATATCTCAATTGTATAAATTATTATACAAGTTTTAGATGAGATTTCTCTATATAATTATGAGAGAAAAAAAATCATTTTCATAAGGTTAACTTATGCATAAATTAAAATACAAAGCTTAGAGAAATTAGTAAAAGAAGTTATTATTTACATAAATTTAGAAGTAATTTTAGTTAAGTATAAAATTTTATATTATTTTATTATTATTATTTTTAATTCTCTTTCAAAAATACTTATACCCTCCAAAGGATTTAAAAGAAAGCACAAAAGATAGGATAGTTTGCAAAATGAAAAAGAAAAGAAAAAAAAAAACTACTCTTTCTAACTCATGAAAAGATTTATAAGGAAAGATAGGTATATAATGATTATGAGTAAAATTACAACGATTATATATTTATTTTTTATTAATAATTATGTCTTTTAGATAAATAATTAAAAAAATATATATTTAAATAATGAACTTAAAAAAATAGTAATCTTTCTTAAAATAAATATTAGGGACCGAAACCAATCAATTAGGATTTTAGAAAAATAAAGATAAATTTTCTTTTATAGAAACTAGAACCAAATTTCAAAAGAATAATTTCAAAATGTTAGAAATATGAAAAAACTTATAAGAAAAAAGTTAAAACTCACTGGTTTCACGTATAGTAAAAGACAATTATACCAACATACTTTGTGTGTGATATATTTTTTGGGTAGAAGGGCCCGGATCCTGTTCGGGCTCTAGAATCAAACTTTTCGGGACTTTCTTCCTACACTTCCAAGTATTTCTTCTACACCTCCAAAATTTTTTTAAATACCCAAATATCCTTTGACCATTTAAGGAAATTCACGGACATCACACCCCCAAAAATATTTTTGGAAGTCAACTTCCGGAAGTCAAAATATATGATTTCCGGAAGTCAAAGTATATCACCGGAAGTCGACTTCCGGAAGTCAAATTATATCACTGGAAGTCGACTTCCGAAAGTCAAAATATATCACCAGAAGTCAAAAATCATTATCGAAAGTCGACTTCCGGAAGTCAAAAATCATTACCGGAAGTCAACTTCCGTAGGTAAAAAAATTAAGTGATTTTAAATATTTTTAATTCTTTTTAAAATTTATATTTTCTAACTTATTTTATTTTATTTTTTAAAACATAAATTTTTAAAAAAAAATTACTTTAAAAAATAAAAAAAAAGTAATAAAAATACTAAATAAAATATTGAAAAAAAAATTAAAAAAAATTTAAACTAAAATAAAAAAACTTTAAATTTAAAAAAAAATGAAAAAGAAATTATATATATATATATATATATATATATATATATATATATATATATATAT
>Ga0214543_1009740_pt1 | contig 14709 bp, 8 predicted proteins | sample CNSS2metaG_FD_160094 | JGI IMG/M metagenome (GOLD analysis project Ga0214543, IMG submission 160094) | Root nodule microbial communities from cowpea collected in UCLA plant growth center, Los Angeles, California, USA - CNSS2 | ecosystem: Host-associated > Plants > Roots > Nodule | place: USA...
CCTGAGAAACTTCCTGATGTGAGTAAATCTTTTCAAATTTACATTTATTGCTTTATGTGATATGCTCATTTCTCTTACTAGGTTTTAGATCATCTCAGGTCTGCTACTCGTGGTGGGTTCTTTCTAGCCTCACCATGATTGATAGAGTTCATTGGATCAGTAAGGAGAAGCTTATAAGGTTTATCATAGACTGTCAGGTTAGTCGTTGAATGTCTTTACGCTGTTTATAAATCTGCATATTTTTTTTTTTTTTTTTTTTTTTTTTTTTTTTTTTTTTCTTTTTTTTTTTTTTTTTTTTTTTTTTTTTTTTTTATTTTCGTGCATAAACTACTGTCAGGTAAGTATTTCTGAAATAATTTGTATGTTGAAACTGTAAGGACACAGAAAATGGTGGGATTTCAGACAGGCCAGATGATGCTGTGGATGTATTTCACACATTCTTCGGGGTGGCAGGTAAGAGTACCTCTTATCTTTTTTATTGTTTTTTTGTTCCATTTTTTGTGCTAAAATCTTGTCATCTGGGGATTCCTTGCTTAATATGGGAACCACCCTACCTCTTCCTTTCACATGCATTGAGATTACCCAATTTGGGAAAGGTATTGGCCTGTCACTTCATTCACCTTCCTTTCCAAAGAGTGATGATAAACCATTTTTCCAATCATAAGTTGTGAATTTCTGTTGCTAGCTTCATGTTTCAGATAAGATTAACCATACTAGTTCAACATGCTTATTATGTTAATGTCACATTAGAAGTGCATATTTAATGTGATTCGATTTTTTAAGTAGTTGTTTGGAAGGCTTAAGTGAGCACTTGTGTGAATTAATAGATTTTCGTTGTTACATCCTGTCTCACTTTTCAGTGTCTAAAAAGATGGATGTAGCTTATAGCCAGAATCCCTATTTATCCATGACGAGAACGTTTTTGCTTTTATTCATGTGTTTCTTATTCCATTCATACTAAAAACAGGGACGTTGAATTTTTTTTACAGGACTTTCACTACTTGAATATCCAGGAGTGAAACCGATAGATCCAGCTTATGCCTTACCTGTTGACGTTGTAAATCGAATTTTCTTTAGGAAATAAGAGTGAAGTAGTTCAGTTCGATGATAATTATGACTCACTCTTGGGAGTTGGATCTACCACCCTCGGTGCAAAAATAGTTAATTATGTCCTAATCAAAATGTTTACATTTTTTAGCTTCTTTAATTAAATTGCTGTGATACGAAAAGGATTGTTCGGTGTTGTAGTTTTATAGTTTTATGTTTGGATAGGTTAAAACAAGAAAATTTTATAATTCTTGTTTAGTTTTAAATTATCTGTGAATAGAAGAGAAGAGAAAAAATACTTTCATGTTCCGTAAAGTTTTAATATATATTATAATTGGTAATTCTAAAACTTTATAGCATGTTATTGTTTTTTTATGCAAAGATAAGATCCTTAATTATTTTATATTGGCAAACAAGTTATTGTATAACTTAATATGCCGAAAATATATTATAAGTATTTTAAGTGAATTATTTTCTAATAAAAGATTAAAATGTTATAAATAAATTATTGAATGAAAACGTATAAAGTAATGTCATAATTAACTTAAATTGCTTATTTAGAAAAATAGTTATCGTAATTTAAAATTAGTTATTGTAATTTAAAATTCATTATTGTTTTAAATATATTAATTAGGCTTTGATATCATATGATGAGTCTATTTTCATGAGATGGAAGTCTTGTGAATATTGTGGAGGCTTCCATGGAATGGATGAAGGTGCAGAATGAGAATGGAGAGATTCTCGAGTGATGTTAGGCCAATATTCAAGGAAGAGGGTTAGAGGAAGTCATTAAGGGGAACTCTAGTCTAGTTTGATTTTCACAAGTCCTAAGCTCTTTATTTATAGGAGAAAAGAGTTAGGTGGTCTAGAAAAAATGGAGGGAAAAATGATTTAGAATGTTGTATTTGAAGCCAAAAAGAGAGTACCAGGATGGTTTGACTTATCAACTAAGCAAGTCACATGGGACATGCTTCTAGGTGCAAAAGAAGAAGCTTGGCCAACAAGCTTGACACCAATTCTAGAAGTTTCATGCATCTTCCTCTAAGGTCCATTAAAATGGACCTAAATCCCTCTTGGTCTGCAACACTTTCAAAGTCTAAAAACCCTCCAAGGCTCGATATATGGCTCAAAGAAAACTTTATTCTATTGGGTCTAAAATAGAAAACCCAAAATTAAATCTTAATCTAGTACTTAAACAATGTTGTCGAAAAGATAAGAGCTTGGGCCCTCTCAACAATTGAGGTCCACTCTTCTTGTCTGCACTTGGCTAAGGTTGTGGCATTTGTCATCATCCCCTCCCTCTTTCGAAGGATTTGTCTTTAGATCTACATGATTCTTCTTGACAACAACCTTTATGAGTGGTCTTGTTGTGTCTTCCTCCTCTAGGATCAAAGACCATCCTGCAACAAACACCAAATAAAATTGGAATTAAATTCAATACCATAGGCCAAATATATCCATTTGAAAAACTAAAAGCAGGCCTTTTGTTAATTTTCAAAAACTTTCCTTGAGTACTTTCAAGTCCTACTTTCCTCCAAGATCAAAGATCATGCTACAACAAACACCAAATAAAATTGGGATTAATTTCAATACCATACAACAAATATATCCATTTGAAAAACTAAAAGAAGACCTTTTGTTAATTTTCAAAAACTTTCCTTGAGTACTTTCAAAGCCTACTTTCCAAAAGTGCTTTTGTTCACTTTGACTTAATTTTAACCTAGAAGGTAAAACAACTCAAGATGTAACTTTGAAAAATCCAAAGAGAAATTTAAAACATTGGAGGGTGGAGGTAAAGTTGAAAAATTTCAGTGGAAAAGTTTGGAATAAAGAAAGAAGTATTAATGAATGGAGAAGAGTTTGAGGATTGAAAGACTTCCTTTAACATCTTAGTTTCAAGTAGTATTGAGGAAGTGGAAAGTACCCTCATTAGGACTTTCTCCTTTTCTCTTCTCTTACTCTTTTATTTTTCTCTCTGTTCTTTCTCTTCCATCTCTTTTCTTATCTTCTTTTCATGATATCTTCTTTGCTCCTCCTCTTTCTCTCTTTGTTCTTCCTTTCTTCTCTTATTTTTCGGTTTTCTTTTCCTAAACTTTTGTTGTATCCTCTCATCTTTTTGTTTTAAAATTCTAAGTTCCTTCTTTAGAATGACAAGTTTTGCCTCTCTTTTAATCTTCTCCTTTTCTTTTTGTATGGCCTCTTACTTTCTCCAAATTTGGTAAGAAGGATCCCTAGACATGTTTACTATTTTTGGAATTTTTGGTTTTAAAAACTAAGTTCTAATTAAGAAATTCTAAAGAAGAAGTAGATAGCAAACTTCTTGAATTCTCTTCCAGGAAAGAGAGGTGAATCACTTGGATTGCTTATATACTAAGTCTTTCCTAACAAAAGGAACTCAAAGAATGTTACACAAAATTTCTAAAGTAAAATTAGACACACTAAACAATTAAACAAAAACAAGAAATTGAAACTAAGCTATGCGGCCTAATTGGTAAGGCTTGTTATGGCAAGACACGTTCACCGTCTACTAGCGCTTTACTATTTATTTTAAAAATTCTAATTAAGAGATGAGAGAACACCTGAGGCTCCCTCAAGACACTTAATTAGTCCAAGAAGATATAAGAAAAGAGAGCTTAAACAAATACAGTGCAAAGAAAATACAATCACAAATTGGGGCAAAAATAAATGGTTTTCAAGTGTTTCACTCCACTATTTTCTTTTGGCTTACTCAAGTGTTCCACTTTTGCTTCCACCTCCTAAGATGCTACCTTGAGTATTTGGTTACCTCCAAAGATAACTTCCACTAAGAATGTAATACCAAACCAAAGAAGCTAAGAAAGAAAAGCAAGAAAAAGCTTAAATGAAAGAATTAGTAAACTGAAATGAAATATATGTGAAACATACACAAAGATTTAACAAAGAAAGACAAACTATAAATAAGTTAAGAAACAAGGTAAGCACACAAAAGAATTTACCTAAGAAAGGTGCTATAATGGATTTGCAAATTAAAAACAGAAAGCAAAATGTAATAAACTACAAAGAAGCTTGTTCCAATCTCAATATTGGACCCAAAACAAGTGAGTTAATCCAATTTTGTTAAGGCCAATTGAAAATAGACTAAAGCAACCTGAAAAATACACTTTAGTATGATTTTTCACAATGTTGTCAAACAGAAAACAGAAACAAATGCCTTCACTTCAACTGTTTATGATTTTTTCATTTCTCAACATTTTTCTTTGATTCTTTTTTTTTCGTGAAGGTTTTACACAAATTATATTTCACACAGATCTGAATTTTCACTTCTCAATTAATTGTGATAAATCAAACAAAATAAGTGTGCAGTTTAAAACATATTACTGAAACAGAAAATTGCAATTGCTAGTAATGTTTCTAGTATAGTAGCCATTTCTCTTAATCTTTTGCCACACTTCTTTTTGGCACTTTTTCTTTATTCTTTTGGTGTTTTTTTTATCTTTTTTTTTTACAGTAGCACTTTTAGGCATTAAAATAGAATCATCACTACCAAAGCTTCATCATGTAACATGTATTTTGGAAACAAGATAGAATGAAATTTAAGGAAGAAAACATTGAGATTAGAAATTTGAATCAAACACAATAGAAGCCTAACTTTAAGGAACTTGCTAAGAATTAATTAACAAGTAAGAACTTAAATGCAAAAAAAAATAAAATTAAAAGCACTCAAAGCACATTAGAAGCCGAAAATGAAAGGAAACTTAAGTGATTAAGCAAGCACAAGGAAAATTCTCATTGGACATTAAGATAAACCAAGGTTATCTGTATGTGAAGTTGCATTTCCAACGTTTCAGGGGAGAAGAGAAGGTCTATTTATAAGCATAAATACTGTAGTAAAATAGCCATGAAAACACAACTAAAGAAGCATAAATTGAAAAGCTAAACAATGGAAATTAAGACATAATTGGACCACACATTACTCTAGACAAAACATATGGATTAGAAAATTAAAATGATTCAAAATAGATCAAATAGAAGATGAACAAGACTCAAACAAAAATGTAAAAGCCACATAAATTCACCATGGTTGAGCTCTTCGACACAATAGTCGAATGGTTCTAAAGGAACAATGGTAAGAACTACATAACCAATGAGCTGAATGGAAGAAAAACAAGAAGACAAGCAAAGAAAGTAGCGGACAACACGAAAATTGAAAGAAAACAAAGAAGATGAACTTATCTCTTGAAGAGAAGCTTGATCAACCAAAGCTCTAGATACCACATGATGAGTCCATCTTCATGAGAGGAAGCCTTGCACATAGTGTGGAGACTTCCATGAAATGGATGAAGGTGCGAAAGCTAGGAAGAAAGAGAAGGAGAAGGTTCAACTATGGTGTTTAAAGGATGTTCTGAAGTGAGGTTAGGCCAACACTCAAGGAAAGAGGCTAGAGGAAGCCACTAAGGGGAACTCTAGCATAGTTTGATTCACAAAAGAAGAGTAGTTTGGTGTCACAACTCAAGGAATACCATTATGAGCCACAACTCAAGGAATGCCACATCAATGTCCATCCTTAAGGTATCACCCAAAGCCTTGTAGACCATGCACATACAAAGAAACAAGCCACAAGTTGTGTAAAACTCTAAGTCTCATTATGCACCTGAAACTACTATTCCAAGTACATCATACCAATACTTGAACATGGACCCAGAATATACATGCTTCCATGAACCTGCCTGTTTGTGGTCTTCTCTACGAACCTCCCCGCTCGTACTCCAACTCTACGAACCTTCCCGCCCGTAGTCCAACACATGTGATCCAATAGCTACAAACCTCCCCGCTCACAGCAATCCTCAAGTGTGAGCACGAAAAATACGAACCTATCTACTCGTATCCTTACATGAGAGCATCATAATATGAACCTCCCTCCTCATATTATCATGTGTTCACCACCAGCCATGAACCTACCCGCTCATGATACATTCAAGAATCTCTAAGTCCAAGCCCAACATCACAAACACGCAAAACACAAGCCAACAAAACACACTGCTCTTTGCGCTATCGCCTAGCATTGCCTAAGCATCGCCAAGCGACATTCCAACGCAAACCGCTTGACTAAACCTGGTTCTAGACTGCCTGACGAGTATCACACGCCGCTGAGCACTACGCATCTTCAGAGTTTGCTGTTTGACAGTAGTCGCTTGGCAAAACCATTCTTGCCGCCAGGCCCCACGCGATTCCATTGGTCGCTATCGCCTAGCGGCTTATCCCGCGCCACCAGGCGCTATACCAGTAGAGTTAAGGCTACTGGTTTTTGGCACTTTGGACAGGTTCTTAATGAACCCAAACAATCCACAGGCAATCCGAAACATCAACCAAACTTATCCAGTCATATTAGTATGACTAAATCACAATTCATCACATTCATATACCCAACGAGTTCATAGTTGAGATTATACCATAACTTAATTATTAATAGAATTCACTACATATCACATGCATCAATCCCCTATATATTCAAATATATACTCCACCATTTAAATTCATGATAGCATTCAATTTCAAGTTATGAATAATACATGCTCATATCAAATATAAAGTAGTAGCACTCTAACAACTTAAACACATGATTCTATGCACCAATGCAAATTAATATAACACTTCACACCTCTTATGCAACAATTTCCTTTATATTGATACACATGAATTCACCAAAAAACCCATTCTCAACATGTGACTAACCCAAAGGAATATTGAAATCCATGGAGACTCACAACAAGACCTAACCATGCTTCCAACTCATGCATTTTAAGGACCTCTAAACCAGAAATCATGTGTATCATATATCTCCAACTACAAAAATCCAAATTAAAATCACACCGTACAAAATAAAGAGCAACATGTTATGAACCTGTTGTCAAAATTTCAGCTAAATCGGACGGTTAACAAACTGGAAAATGCAGTTTTACAAAAATTACGTAGACCAGAAAAATAGGTAGCGCCCAGAAGTCAGGAACCTGGCACTTGGTGGTACAAAACCAGCACCCGACGATTCCTGTTGTGCGTAAAATATGAAAAACAACATTTTGGCACATACTTTGATCAATTTAAAGGCACTCAAACATGCAGAATTTAACAAAGGTTTATCCATCATGCATTAAACTACCCAAAACCAAAGGTGCATGTTTAGATATGGCAAATAAACCTGTCCTTGTGGGTATTGCCCGAACCCGTCCCCGTTTTGACGGGGAATCCCCATATTGATTGGGTATGGGGAATCCCTGACTTTTCAATTGGGTATGGGGATGTACAAATCCCCGCCATAATACCCGTCCCCGCCATATCTCCGTCCTCGTTTAAATTATTAAAATATTCACAAATTTTTAAGTAACTATATATATATATATATATATATATATATACTTTCCATTTTTTACTTTTTCTAATTATTTGGTTTGTCATGAAACTCATTCACATCTCTAATATATTTTTCAACTTATCATAACCTTTATGTAATTATGTTAAAATGATGTATGTCAATTAAAAATATTTTATGTCTCACATTTGAAAATTTCTATTATTTTTTTAATATTTTTATTTATTTTATATTTTCCTTTCACCTGAGAATGTTTAATACTCTCAAATTAAGTGTTTAATAGTATAAACATTTCATTTACTAGGTAATATAAAAGAATCTTTACTTATTATATTAATTTTTGTTTCATTTGAAGAACTATTTTGTTTTGTTAAAAAAATTTTTGTTATTTCTCAACCATTGAGTATATATGTTGATATTTGAAAAGTTTTCTTAGATCTCTAATGTATTTTTCATCTTATCATACCCTTAATTATAAATTTGTTAATTTTTTAATATTTTTATTTGTTGTCTATTTTCATTATATATAATACTATTTCAATATATTTTATCTAGTTATTTTTTATTTTCTAACACATTATCAACAATACTATAATTTTTTAACTATAATTGTATAAATGACTTTTATTTACTACAATATAAAAATTTAATGTAATTGTCATGAATATTTTTTATCAACATCCAACATATATTGGAGTTCAGAAGATACAAAATCTATGTTAAAATTTTATTATTATGTTTATTATTTGTTCTTTGCATCATTTTGATCAAATGTGTATTATAAATTTTATTAGTGTCTAAAAAGGAGATTCATTAGAATTAAAAAAATTGAAGTAAACAAACATTTAAAATATATTTTAATTTGAATATTTGTTTTCCTTTTATATTTTTTAAAATGTATTTTTAAATTTTACAAACTAGATTTCATTAATGTTTGCAAATTTAATAAATGTTTTGGTTCTCATGAAATTTTATTTGGTATTCTAATCTAAAACGTAAACAATTATAATTATTTCAAAGTATTTGATATCGAAGAAACAACCATCGTCCTAATATTGAATATTTGATAATATTATGTTTACTTTATCGTAATTTTTTATTATTTTATGAAAATTAATTAAAATTAATATTGAAATGGAAAGAAAACGAGTATGGGTATGAGTATGAGATTATACCCGTTATCCGATGGGGATGGGGATGGAACAAAAGTTTGATACCCGTTGGATTTGTGGTATGGGATAGCGAAACTTGTTCTCGTCCTGTCCCGTTACCATCCCTATGCATGTTCAAACAAATTCACAAAAACGAACCAATCCAGTTCGTATTGCCTGGCGGACCTTCATTGTTGGCAGGTGGTTTTTGGGCAGAACCCAAAAACTAAGTTCAAACATCATGTATCGCCTGGCGGGCCTTCATTGCCACTAGGTGGTTTTTGGAAAAATTCTAGAAACACGAAAAACCTAGAAAATTGATAGAACCAAAAGCCCACATGGATTTCATACATCATACAATTATATAATATTAAAGATTAAGGCACAAACTCTCACTCGCTAAACACAATTGTTGCTTTGCAACACTCTATCACCCTTAATTTTCCCCTTAATTATGCGTTAATATTGGTTTATTGCAAGAAAACGAAAATGGACGGAGATGAGGTTTAATTGCCATTCAACAACCATTATGAGATACAAGCCAAGGTTCGAACACACAACCACACCATTGTCAAGTCAATGCACAACCATTCAACCAATTCATGTTTCATGATAATTCCTATACATCTAGGAATTTATAATCACTCATCCTGATCAAGAATATCACTAAATATAATAAACTATTAAAATAACATACAAAGACTCAAACCCAAGTCCTCTCACATAACTAAGTACTCTTAACCACTTGAGTTAGTACTATTCCACATCATAAACCCCAACATTAAATGTCATAAAGGTTCTCACTACCCACATTTATTAAATAATTATTAATTTAATTATTTAAATTTCTCGGGTCTTACAAGAAAGTACCCTTAGAGAGAAGTTAGATAACTCTAGAAAAGTGATTTTTAGAGAGATAATGTGTTTTAAAATAATGAAACTCGTTTATAACAATTATATTTATAATAAAACCGATTAATTATTAAAATAATCAAGCCTCATTATTTTAAACCACTTTTAACTCTAAAATGCCATTTTCCAGGTCTTTACACCTCCAATTTCGTAGCCCATCATCCTTTCCAACCCAAAAGGGGCAAAACCTCCATGGATGAAGAAGGAGGCCCAAGAAGAAGAAGGGAAAGCTTCCTAACACCCTTAGAAACCTCCAAGAGACTCTCTGAAGCCCCAAAAGTGTTTCTCTTCATGAAAAATGAGGAATCCCCCTAAAACTCTCATAGAAACATGATTAAATACCCATATTTGTGTATCAATGTCGACATTCTTGCCCAATGACTTTATTCTCGTCCAACAAGACCTAAAAATCAATGCTCTCTAACTTTTAACACGTTAGGCAAGCCATATTTTATCCTAACAACTCTTTTTCACCTAGCGAGTAGCTAGCTCTCTAATAAACTCTTTAGTCGAATCAAGTTTATACAAAAATGATTTTCTCACTAGTGTAGTATAGCATGAAAACTCAATATCAATTCAAGGAGAGACACTTAAGTTGAGTGTTTATCAATGCAAAGGAAATCTACTAAATTTAAGCTAACTAATATATCACAACTATTCAATGGAATTTTTGCATGAATTCTATCCTAAGCTAACATGTATTGCATGGAAATAGATTAAAATGAATACAACCTATTTACTAATGATGTACTCCCTAATGTGAAAGTCCAAATGCTCAAAACAATGTAGAAATGGTCATGATGCAAATTGTTTGTAGAAATACCTCCAAGAAACTACATGAAAGCAAGGTGTTTGTGAAAATGCCTACATGAACTAAGAGTATGCATTATGCAATGCAATGAATTTGTACCGTACCTAGCCAAACTCAACCAAGTAAACAAATATACACATCAAAACCGCCTAGCATCTAGTGCCCGGACACCACCAGCACAAGACATCTAGGAAAGTGGCCGGTCAAGGCCGACTACTTACCTAGAAAGTTAGCTAACATCGATGCTCCTCCTTCAATAGGTCCCCAGGGCCAGTTTTGGGGCCCAGGCCCACTCATGGCCCAAGCTAGGGCCCAGGTCAAAACCCAGCCCATGCAATGGTCAAACGTCATTAATGTTCTATAAATACACGTGGACCCCATCATTTAAAGGTACGCATTCATTAATTGCTGATTTGACTCTTTGAGAGCTTTGACTTACTTGAGCTTCGGAGATTCTTCTGCAGGTAACCCCTCCTGGGTTCAAGCCGACATATATTGAATGGGAAGAGGCCAACTAAGGAGATAGCGGACTACATGGTAAAGTGACACTCGTGCCTAACTTATCTTATTTGTCCCTCTGCAGGAACAAAATTCACACACAATCTAAACAATTAAAATGATCCTAGAATGCAAATGAAACTTACTAAATATATTAGAATCAGAAAATTATTGTTCCTGCAAAGAACAAATAAGATACATTAGGCACAAGTGTCACCTTACCCATATAGTCTGCTATTTCCTCAGTTGGCCTCTTCCCGGTTGGCACATGTCTGCTTGGACCCAGGAGGGGTTACCTGCAGAAAGGACTCCGAAGATTAAATCAGCGAAGGCTCTTTAGAAAGTCAAATAAGGTTATTAATGAAGTAATGAATGCGTACCTTTAATTTGTGGGGTCCATGTATATTTATAAATTATTAATTATGTTTGACCATTCCATGGGTTGGGCCCTGGTTTGGGCCATAGGTGGGCCTGGGCTAATGCCCAGGCCCTTAGTCTTGACAATTGTGGGCTTATTGGATTTTAGGAGTGCTTTGATTTCGTCAAGTTTCTTAGAGTGGTCGGTGTAGGCCGATTACCCCTTTAGCGGCTTGTGCCGCCATTGCTCATATGTCGTCCTAGGCTGGTTATTCCTTTTAGCGTCTTAGGTTATCGGTTTAGGCCGGTTAGGCTTAGGTCAGCCTAGGCCGGTTACCTGAATTACTTCGCGTGTAGATATGGTGATCGTTTATTATTATTATTTGGTTGAATTGGCTAGGTGTGGTTCCCCAGCCTTTGCCGATATAAGTATGTCGGTGAAGGATGATATATGCTTATGTACTAGCGAGGCCGGCTAGGTGTGATACACCAGTCCCCCAGCCTTTAAGTGTGATGAACAGTGTTAAGGCTAAAGAAGGGAAAAGGTCTGTAGCAGGTGAAGGGGTGTTAGAGGTCTAATCAAAAAGGGGTTTTTGCGCCGTCGTTCCTGATACTCATGGCCTTTGGTGTGCCTTGTGTTGATTGGTATGGGTTGTGATTTTTGGCGGGAAGAAGTTTTATCGTTTGTAATTCACGCTTATAAATGTGGATTTCGCGAAGGGTTTATGTTTGTTAGTTCATTTGCGAGAATTTCATAATCAGAGACTTTACGTGTGTTATACCTGCCCGACTAGTTCCTTGTTCCTGCCGACATCTTTTCAAAAAAGGTATGTCTAGTAGTAGTGATAGTGTGTCGTTGTCTTCTTCCAGTAGTGAGAGTATGAAGTCCGGGAGGAGTGTAGGTAGACATGTTGAGGAGGAGAGTACTAGCCCAACGGTTGTGGTGGGCAGAATTCTGATGGAGACGGTGACTGAGGTGCGAGAAGACCCTCCTGAAGAAATAATGGAGAGTAACTGGCCGCCCAAGGCCGGTTATGAATGGATAGCGGCTGATGTTCGTAACCAGTCGTCTTTGTTTCGGTGGTCCTGTCTACTGAACTCTTGGTTGAATTGCACCCCTGTTATCGCGAAAGGCGTGAACCGGGGTATCGTTTCCTTGGAGCGGGTGAGCGCCATTGAACACGTATGTCACAGCCAAGAAGGGGCGACTGAGAAGTTTTTTTATATGTATATGTGTCATTTCTCCCAATTGCATGTGAGGTTACCACTAGATGACTTCACCACGGGGGTACTTCGTGAGCTCAACGTGGTACCTACACAGTTACATCCGAACAGTTGGGCCTACATGCAAGCTTTTCATGTTTTGTGTCAATCATTGTATCTACAACATTCTCCTCTTGCATTTTTATATTTTTATGACACGAGGCCCCGCCAGCCGACTACCTGGTTATCCTTGGTGAGCCGTCCTAGTATTAGCAGATTGGACGCGTTCTCACAGTCCTTCAAGCATTTCAAGGATGGTTACTTTAAGGTTGTGGTGAAAGAGGAGGGCAGGTCCTATTTCCTTAATGCAGATGGGAGTACAAAATTCTCGTTTAGTTGGACGGGTAGCCCTTCTCGGTACAATGACATGGACACCGATGAGTTGTCGGCGGCAGATAAGGAGGTGGTGGAGGTCTTGATGAAGTTTTCTAATAAATTGCCCACTAAGGGCTTAGTTAGGGTTTATAATTCGGTTCACCCGATTATTGATATTGAAGGGATCTGTTTATGACTTAAACTGTCTTGATGCTTCTAAGTTAACTTAACTGGATCTTGGTGTATTTTTGCAGGGCACATGGCTCAGTCCAGGAAGAAGAACTTGGCACTTTTTCAAGCACTGAGGAAGGAGATGGCCGCGAAGGCCAAAATAGTTGTGAACACTGATGTTCCAAATTTATAGGAGTCGCTGGTTGAGGTACACGTACATGGCGGCACTAAGAGGAAGGCTGAGTTATCGGCTCGACCCGATAAGGGTAAGGACTTGAAGAAGGTCAGGGCGGCTTTGCTTGGGTCGGGGGCATCGAGTGGGGCCAAGGACCAGAAGCCGGTTTGATAGAGCTGCCGAAAACGTCTGTTAGGAAAGACATCGATATTAATCTGCCAGAGACAGTCATCAACTCTATTGACAGTATGGAGCTGGATCATCTGGTGAGGACTATGGTGGAATTTGGAAGCAAGGCATTGATTTTGAGTTGCCGGGTTGGCTCGTTGTATCGCCTGGAAGTAAAGGAGGGAAATCAGGAAAAGGTGGAGGAATTGTAGGGGAAGGTTGATAAGTTCGCGGAGGAGAGGGCTGCATGGAAGAAGGAGAAGGAAAGTTGGGAGGAGGAAAAGAAAAGGTTGGGAACCTGGAAGGTTTGCTGTTTGGATTCAGAGGGTAAACTTAATCAAAGGATAGCGGACCTGGAGGTGGATTATGATGAACTGAAGGAAAAATATGAAGGCGCCGAAGTGGAGCTTGATGACTTCAAGGGTTGTATCATCAAAGAGCACATCAATGGTTCTAGAAGGGATTGAGGAAAGCGGCCTTCTTTTATCAGGATGTTGATGCAGCTGATTCAAAGTTTGATGTTAACAAAGATGTGGTTGATGCGTAGCTTGTTAACGAGGCTGAGAGTAGTCCGGAGGAAGAGGTAGAGAAGGAAGCGGCAGAGGAGGAGAAGGAAACGGAAGCTGCTGTGGAGGGTGACGATAACAAGGCGGCATAGGACCTTTATTTTTTATGATTCGAAACTGGTTATTAATTTTATGTCTGTAATAATTGGTACACTATGTTTGTAACGCTCCGTACACTATTTTACTTTACTTTTAATGTGATTAATGTTCTGTGTCTTATATATTGTTTGTCTGATGCCAATAATCTTGACATATGCCATGTTTGGCGAACTCGATTTATATTGAGGGTGTTCGACCCCGACCGTTTACTTGTGGTAAGTGTGGGAAACTTAAACGAATTGACGTCAAGTTAAGGGTGTTCGACCCAGGCCGCCTACTTGTGGTAAGGGTGGGAAACTTAAACAAATTAACGTCAAGTTAAGGGTGTTCGACCCAGGCCGCCTACTTGTGGTAAGGGCATGGAAATTAAACGAATTAACCACAAGTTACGGGTGTTCGACCAAGTCCGCTTACTTGTTGTAAGGGTGGGGAACTTAAACTAATTAACAACAAGTTAAGGGCGTTCGACCCAGGCTGCCTACTTGTGGTAAGAGTGGGGAACTTAAACGAATTAACAACAAGTTAAGGGTGTTTGACCCAAGCCGTTTACTAGTGGTAAGGGTGGGGAAATTAAACGAAATAATAAAAAGTTAAGGGTGTTCGACCCAGGCCCCTTACTTGTGGTAAGGGTCAGGAACTTAAACGAATTAACAACAAGTTAAGGGTGTTCGACCCAGGCCGCCTACTTGTGGTATAGGTGGGAAACTTAAACGAATTAACGTCAGGTTAAGGGTGTTCGACCCAGGCCGCCTACTTGTGGTAAGGATGGGGAAATTAAACGAATTAACAACAAGTTAAGGGTGTTTGACCCAGACCGCCTACTTGTGGTA
>Ga0214543_1009745_pt1 | contig 14705 bp, 6 predicted proteins | sample CNSS2metaG_FD_160094 | JGI IMG/M metagenome (GOLD analysis project Ga0214543, IMG submission 160094) | Root nodule microbial communities from cowpea collected in UCLA plant growth center, Los Angeles, California, USA - CNSS2 | ecosystem: Host-associated > Plants > Roots > Nodule | place: USA...
GCACTCATTTTTTATATATATATATATATATATATATATATATATATATATATATATATATATATATATATATATATTAAAAGTTGAATATATTCTACTAGAAGATATGGTGAAACTCAATAATCTAGAAACATTAAGCAAAATTTTACCAGACATTTTTTACATCATCAATTAAGAGAACTTGGATTAGTTTTAGGAAAAAAAGTTAAACTAGGACTTTCTATAAAATTGGGTGCTTTAATACTGGATTAAGTTTCTACTAAAAAACTTATATTTCCTATTTTTTTTATAAATTGTTTTCGTAGTAAATACTTAGTAATTTTATTATGAAAAAAAATTGCAAGAAATTGCTACCATTTTTATTTTTTGTAAAATATTTTGTGTAAAACACTTTTTACAAAAAAAAAATTGTAAGAAATATTTAAAAATTTTATAATTTTGTAAGAAATAATTATACACAAAAGAATTATTTGCCAATTAAAATTCACAAAAAAAATAAAAAAAAAATCTTTTCTTATAAATTTTTTTTAACAAATTTACAAGAAAAATTCCATATAATATTTGAAATTCTAGTAGTGAATACTATTATTTGAAACTTTGTAGATTTTTACCTTCTTCTTAAGATAATAGTTTTCGTATATAAACAGTTAATTTTTTAGGATAATTATTTAATTTAATATGTAAAACTTCATAAGTTAGTTGTGTATAGTTTCATATTATTCGAATGTTTTGATCCACTCAGAATTAATTGTGTTTGTGGTGCATTTAGTTAAAGTGTGATGTTATGATTGATATATCATGATTGTGGTCGTTGTGTCATGACTTTGTTGATTTGGATGACCATGGATTACAAATTTTGGGATTATTTTTAATTGATAAGTGCCTAGTAATTGTTGAGTGGGAAGATTTAAGAGTACTTGTTATGCATGAAGCAATTGGTGAGTTATTGTTTCAATTTCATGCGGTAAAAGATTGATGTGTTATCGTTGCAAAATCCACAAAAGATATATGATATATTTTTATATGATTGTAAAGAGTATTTGGATTGAGTTAAATGATTACCATTCAAAGCTTGTCTATATCCTTGTTTTCTAAATGTTCCACCACGATACTTAGTGACATGCACCTTGCTTCAACTAGTGCAAATAACAAGTATAAATATGGAGAATTAACTTATTAGAACTTAAATCCAAACGGTTCTCCTCTGTTCGTGGCATTCTTGAAAATTAACGATGATGATGGTTAGGTTTGTTTCATATTATGTATATGAGTGTCTCAAGTTAAATTGATGTTGTCTTAATCTTGTTATTGTAAGTTAATGACTTAAATTGATTGAAATGAAAATGAACTGGAAACGAATGGTGGAAGTAATGTAGGACAAACTGGGATATGATGAAGGTGAACATTATTTATGTAATTATTTTATTTCACTCTTGTAGATTGTAAACTTTTTTATATAGATATTTTGATAAACGTATTTTGGATATTTCTTCGTACTCAAACAAACTAAATAAGGAACCGTGGTTAAGTCAATATTAAATTGTCATTACTTATAATTTTATATTATATTTTAAATTATATGATAGAAGTGTAAAATACAGTTCTTAACACTATTATGATATTAGAAACACGAATTAGATCAGGAATATTGAATTTTAAAATTATGAATACTGAAAATTGTATATTATTTTTTTAAATTTGTTAGAGTGATAATGATAATTTAAAAAGGCCCATGATTATTATAATAATGATGTCTAAATAACTATTATTTACGGTAAAGATAAGTTTTAATTACGATAATTTAAAACGACATTATTTATAAATTTAAATCATTGAATTACTCATCTACTCGTTCATTTTTAACTATTCTGCATACTATTTGAATTTTCTTGCATTTTTAAAATTTTAAGTATTTAACGAAATACAAGATACTCTTATGTACAAGTACAAGATTAATATGCTTATGAAGGCTCAAATACTAAAATATTAAATTATTAGGAAAATAATAACTTGAATTTAGAATAACAAATAAATTTATCTTCATAGTTATTACTTGAATGTTCTTATTTTAACACAAAATCCTATATTGATAATATATAAATATAAGTATGAGTAGTTCCTATATTTTAAATTGTGTTTGAAGATGATAATGAATATATACGTGCGGCTGTCCTTCTTCAATCTCATTCTCATCCTCATATGTCTCGTTTTAAATTATTAAAATTAGTCATTCAAAATACATATTTAATAGTTACTTTAAATATTTAGAATTGAGATAGAAATTTATCTCAATTAAGATAAAAAAATTATCTCAATTTAATCATGAGTGTACACTTTCACCATTTAATCAAGATTCCTCACTTTTTAATACTTTTATTTTCATTTATTTAACTCAAATAACATTTTATTTCAAATGCTGAATGCATGCAGCACGTGGCTTCGAGCTATACGATCTCACTTATATTTATTCTAACTATACATAGATATCATTTATTGATTAATTCTTCCTATTGAAAAAATATAATATTTTTAATGCGATTCAACAATTATTTTTAAAAAAGTAAATAAGGTGTTTAATTTCTTTTATTATTTAGCCTTTTAAAACTTTCAATTTAAAATTTAAAATTTGTTTTTCTAGTACTTGAGGTCCAATATTTTTCCTTAACAATTTTAATCTATGTTATAAGTTATAATATCACGATTGAGAAACAATTACTTAACAACAAGATATCAAGGTGTTTGATATGGGAAGGAAGTTATGAATAATTATGTTTTCATTTTCTATTTCTTTAAACTCCTTAATAACATAACAAGTCATGGTTTGTGAATTAAATCATAAGATAGATAACACCGTCACTACAAGAAAGTTCCTCGTTAGCAACTAATTTTAGTGATAAAAAAATGTTAGGTGACTAATTTAAATACCAATTTACAAAATAAAAAAATTATTGGTTACTAAAATAGTTACTATTATGAATAAAAAATTATAGTTGGTTTCTAAATTGGTTTTTAAAATTTAGCTACCAAGATTTTGGTTACCAAAGAAAAATGGTCACTGAATATTAGTTGTCAAGATTTTTACTGTGAGAACCTATAAATATTTTAAGAGTGATAATGTTTTAAAATAATGAGACCATATTATTTTAATAATAAAACGCTTAACTATAAATAGTAATTTCATAAAGGGATATCATTACTTAAAAACATTTTATCTCTCTAAAAATCTCTTCCTAAAAGCTCTCCCTTTTCTCTTCTAATTTATCTAATCTTGTGATCATTTGTTTGGAGATCGGAGACCGGAGGCCTCCTATGTGATTCTCAAGGTGAGATCTTCAAGTCTATTCGATCAATTTCTCCATTTGAGTAGTTGATTTTCAGCTCTCCCATTTTGTAATTTTGTTAATCTTTGCGTGTGTCTCTTTTTGAGGTCACATGTGCTCTTTTAGTCTTATGTTTGGTTCTTTGTTGATCAATGGTCATGAGGATATGATTTAATCATCCTTGTGGTATTTTTATGTGTAGAAAGTGTTCCTTGTGGCTTGGGAAATTTTTTGGTGTTGTAAAAGCCAACTTTTGACCAAGTAATGGAACTACTCTTGACTTGTTTTGTGGTGCTTTTTCTATTTGATGAATGCATGTTACTGTTAGATTAATTGGGGATAAATTGACTATTTTGATAAATCTGGTGTGATGTGTATTGTTGAAGTGGTCTTGTATGATCAAGTCAAAAGTTGCATGTATTGTGCTTGTTTGGATTGATCTTGTGATGTTTGAGGGAATTAGAATATGAGTAATTTTCCAATTCGATATAAGCCTCAATGTTTTAATTTTTTTTTCAACCAAAGTATCAAGAGAGGAATACCAAACATATCCAATTTTCCTCATATCACAGTGTGCAATTTCTGATTTATGATGTAGCGTTGAGCCTCAGAATGGTACCGTTGAGCGCTGGTTAGGTGGCGTGAGCGTTGTGGAGACGTCTGAAGGAATGGGAGCTTTTTGGCTCCCTGGCGCTGAGCATTATGCTAGCATTGAGTGCACATTTTTACGAGGTAAATGACGTTGAGCGTTGGCATTAAGCGTTGGCACCGAGCGTCAGATGCGCTGTTTTTCATCATTTGACTACTTTTTAACGTTTGGTTAGTGTGAAGTATTTTTATGGTTTTTATTACGATGAATTGATTACATGTTGTTATGCTGAGCATGTATAGTGAAGTTTAAAGAATTTCAAGAAAAATTCTTAGTGATGGTTGTTAGGAATACAAGTGTGAGTCTAAGTCCCACATTGACCAGAAATGAGAAAGTAGAGCACTATATAAGAATAAAGACCCATAAACCCATTGCCTTAAGGTTTTGGGTTGAGAGTGGTGTCAGTGTCTTATGTGGTTAGGCTCAGATCTCATTGGTGTTGTTCTCCCCAGTGAAACCCCCTCAGTGATAAACCTGACAAGTGGTATCAGAGCCGATGGTTAATACCGGCTCAGACGAGTGCAGTACCAGTATGGTCCTAGTATCAAAAGTCTTCCTGGCAAGAGTCCCAGATAAGGGTTCCAGGTAAAGCGTGTCCCGTTAAGAATAACGGCGGTACAGAAAAAGGGCAAAAAAGGAGTACTCGTGGTTGGGCAGCTTCCGCTGGAGGGGGGTGTACCAATGTGATTGAAGGGACTCACCCTTGAGGGGGAGATTGTTAGGAATACAAGTGTGAGTCTAAGTCCCACATTGACCAGAAATGAGAAAGTAGAGCACTATATAAGAATAAAGACCCATAAACCCATTGCCTTAAGGTTTTGGGTTGAGAGTGGTGTCAGTGTCTTATGTGGTTAGGCTTAGATCTCATTGGTGTTGTTCTCCCCAGTGAAACCCCCTCAGTGATAAACCTGACAATGGTATTTTAGTGTATGCCTTACCATTCACACTTAAATAGAGTAGAATAAGTTATGTGGTGAGAGTAGCAGAATCCTAGCCTTTGGATTTGTTCTTTGGTCATAGGTGCGAAGGGAATTAACCTTGTTTGGCTAAGTGATAACCCCTTGTGGCTTTGTATTCTACGGAGTCTAGAGACCATCACAAGTGCACACCTCCAATGAATCTTATATCAAGGACATGTATCCAGATAATTAAGTTCAGTGTCAACTGCCAAGTGTGTATAATCATATATTGTATTTATATTGGTGCTAAAGTAATATGACTTAATTTCTCATGTATAACTTTCTTTGTGTGTTACCTTATGGTTTCTGTGTTGTGTTGTGTTTGGTTTCTTTTTCTTTTTCTTTTTACAATAATCACTTAATTTTGTGAGCATAAGAAGACACATGTGAGGATGCTCCTCTGATGGACAACAATGAAACTGTCGAATAGAGTTATCTAAATGATGTCTTATGAATAGTTTTCTTTTGAAAAAACTCTTAGAAGATTATGGTCTAATTGTGTATAATCAGAATCTTAACTATTTGTTTTGTATAATCAAAATATTTAATATTTTATTTAGTAGTTTATACTATTAAATGGATGTTACATTTTTTACCAAAAGAATTTTGTTTCTAAAAACCTCTAATTAATTAGTGACAAATTTGATGATCAATTATGATTTTTGTATTTATAATAGTGACTATTTTTGTAACCAATAATTTTTTATTTTGTAAATTGGTATCTAAATTGATCACTATAATGACTAATAATTTTTTATCATTAAAATTAGCTGTTAATAAGGATTTTTTTTTAGTGTGTAATGTTAAATATGTAAAAATAATCTACGTATGTCTAAGATTTACTTCTTTGCGAAAATAATTAATTTTGGATAGATAATTAAATTATAATACATAAATGGAAAATAAATCTTAAAAAATAATTTTGAAATGTTAAATCATACAAATTTATTTATTAAAAAAACATTAAAACTTATCTTATTGTTACGGTGATTATGTTATTCGAGACTTCTATTAAAATAATTAGAAGTATCTAATCTCATACTAAATATATTTATTTGTTGGTATCAAATAGTGGTTTGAAGATTTATATAAATTAAGTTCTAAAATATAAAAATACTGTAAATTTTATTTTATAAATTAATTTATAAAATTGAGTTAAGTAATTTATTAAGTAAATAATATGTACATATTAGAGAGCTTTTGTTATCATGAAAGCATAAGTTTTTTTTTTTTTTCAAATTAGTGATTAATAGTTAGTGGGTTGGTGTAAGTGTGAGACATATGAGTAGCCTTTACTTTAATAACCATGAAGCTGCTACTATACTTGGTGACATAGGTTTGCAGTGGAAGATCATATACCAAATGGTTGTGTGGGACCCCTCCATTTTCTTCTGTTTCTTTAGTGGCTACACTTTTTTTTCTGTCCACGAAAACCTTACTAGGATTAATTTTTTTATTAGTGCAGGACTTGAGCCAATTTCTTCCTCTTTAAATTTTGTTTTCATACAATTCGAATCAGTTCAAAGTATCTATGTACCCGATGTGACCTTCCATATCATAGTTTGATGATTATTATAAACAAATATATGTGAGCTGCAACACTGGATCTTCCACCGATATTTTGGGATGTCAAAATTTTGGTTGAATTACTCTTTTTATTTATTTTTCCTTTCAAAAATGTCAAGTTCGTCATCTAGAATATTTTAGTCTCAATTTGATCATAATTTTCAAAATATTGATGCAATTTAACATTTTTCGTTAAAATTTTTGAAACAGAACAAAATTTTTTCATCAAGATTGACATGAAGATTATGTCAATTACACTAATAAAACAAACCATCCTTATTCACAACTTCATTTTTTATGAAAAAATATGGACTCGATTCAATAAATTAATGAAAAAAGGACAAAAATGCATCATTTTTATAAAAATCGAAACCAAACTGAGACTAAAAAAACTGGAAGACCAACTTAATATTTTTGAACAAAATCACGAATCAAAAGAATAATTTCAGAATTTTTATATAAACTAGTAAAAGCATTGTATTTACTTCTTTTATAATAATAAAATTATAATTATGTTATTATTATAATTATAAAATTAAATATAAATAATTTTTATAATTTTACTATAATTAATTTTTATTTATAATGGTTAAATTTTAAAAAATAATCAAATAAAAATAGTTAAATTAAACAAATAATCATTTAAAAAAATATTAATAAAATAACTATTTTTATTTAAAAAATATTTAAAAGGTAAAATTAAAAAATAAATATAGACAATAAAAAAAAAATATTTTTTTTTATATATATATATATATATATATATATATATAGATAAAAATAAAAATGTATAAAAAATTATTAAAATATTAAATATATAAAATATATTGAAAATATTAAATTTTTAAAAAATATATCAAAAATTATATATTAAATATATAAATGTAAAAAAAATGGGGGCCATAACCCTTAGTCTCTCTTTTAAGGTCCCCGCCAATGGTGAGTTGTATCATGACTGTTAATTACACACTTTAATCTATACTTAATTATTAGTTAGAATTTATTAAAAATTAAAATAGCATATATATTAAGTGAAACATAAAGACATTAAAATTTATAAACCCGTTAGGGAGTGTAGTCAGTAGATGTCAAGTAAAATTACCACACTATTTTTTCTTACCCGAATATAAACGAATTTTTTACGTATTTATTTTATGCATACAGATAAATTTTGTACTTATTAGTATTATTATTAATTAAAGTGTCCATAACTAATTGTCTATTATATACACCGACGGAATTTCAACCAAAATTTTAGGAACCAAATTATATTTATTATATATAATTTTAGGGAGTTTAGAGAGTTGTTTTTTATTTTCTTTAATTTTTGAATTCTCGTAAAGTTTCTCAAGTTTATATGACATAGGTGTACTTTTTCATCTTCATCACAAGTCTTCCACTTAAAAAAAAGAATAAATTATTTTACTCTTTATCATAATTTTTCTTATATAAATTTGCCACCTCTCACCTATTTAGAAAAATATTAAATTATGAATATCCTAAATTAAATCTTAAAACCAAAACTCAATATTCTAAGAAAACTAATAACTTCTAGATTATTACATTCCCTTACCTTAGAGATTCCTAATCTTATTCTTCCCTTACACGGCTTCAAAGCCTAAAATAGCTCTATTTACGCAAAAAAAGAGTTTGATCAACAATTAGAGCATGATTTTATGATATCTAACAGATATAGATATGTCTAGAGTATATAGAGAAGACACATATTGCTTCGAAAAAAAGAGAGTAAAAAATGAATTTACTCAAAAGAAAAAATTGTTCAGTCCAAAATGTTCTTTAACTCGTCAACTTTTTCCTGGTGCAATTTGATTTTGAAAATAATAAGAAATTAATGATGAAAATTGAGATGGAAATAAAAGAAAAAAAAGAGATGAAAACACAAAAAAACAAATAAAAAAATAAAATAAATTATAATAAAGAGGAAAAACATAATTTTTAAATTTAAAAAAAAAAATTAACTAAATTAATATAAATAAAATATTTTTTAAAAATATATAAAAAATTAGAAAAAAAATGTTAGGTGAGTCGTGACTTCCCTGTGTCAACACTTATGTTCCGCATTTGGATACATATAATATTGACGTATTGGATTAACTAAAATCAATCTTAAATAGTACTGATTCTTTTATTTTCTCAGACAAAACAAATGGGTTGTGTTGGATGATCGAGACAAGTACCGATTCTTTTATATATATATATTTAATTATTTTTATTAATATAATAAAAATAATATATAATTTAGTATAATAATAATTATAAAAAAATCATACATATTTAAAAGTTTGTTTTTTATTCCATGAGATTCTTAAATTTATTAATAATTAGAATTAAAATTTTTTGCTATTTTTTTTCAGTATCAATAACTATATTATCGGCAAAAACTTTAAAAGGCTCTTCTAATTGAACAATTGAATCATTAATATCATGATACAAAAAAAGTTAAATTTGTCTTGTTTTCATCTTTACGATTAGCTTATATTTTATCACTTAAACAAATGGGTAGGTAATGTTATTGTAAATGGATACCTGTGGGTAACAGGTACATGTATTTTTTATACCCGCATGTTAATGGGACAGGTACGGGTATCATAGTATTCGTACCTGTGGATATCCGTATATGCTATACTGTAATTTAAATTTAAAAAAAAAAAAACATGATTAAAATATTTAGTTGATTTTGAATGGGTTATTTTTTATCAATTAGTTTTAAAAATCTCTACTAAAAACTTTAAAAGGCTCTTCTAATTGAACAATTGAATCATTAGTATCATGATTCAAAATAAGTTAAATTTGTCTTGTTTTCATCTTCACGACTACTTATATTTTATCACTTAAAAATGGGTAGGTAATAAATATTGTAAATAGATACCCGTTGTGGGTAACGGATATATGTATTTTTTATACCTGCATGTTAATAGTACAAGTATGGGGTACAAGTATGGGTATCATAGTATCGGTATCCGTGGATACCCATATCCACTATACTCTAATTTAAATAAAAAAAAACATGATTAAAATATTAAGTTGATTTTGAATGGGTTATTTTTTATCAATTAGTTTTAAAAAATCTTCACTCCTTTGTAAATTGTCATTCAACACTATCTAAATGGGTTATTTGGATTTTGTTTGAAATTTATGAATGTTATGTATTGTATTTTATTTGAATTTACGATTAAAATATTTTAAAAAAAATTAAATACTCGTGGATAACCATGGATATTCATGGATAATAAAAAAAATTATGCGAGTACCCGCATAACAAATATTCGCACGAATATGTGGACATATACGAGGTGAATATTTATCCAACGGATAGGGTACGGAGGAGCTACTCTACTACCCGTCCCGTTGACATCCCTAACTGTGACACATGATTGCTCTTGGTTGGGCAGACTGCAATTGCTAGGATGATTTTCTTCTAACAATAATTTTATACACGGGGCATTGGCTAATATTGATGCAAGGTATTTGGGTATTATGCATAGGCATTGGTTAGCATCGATGCAGATTGTATGGTTTTTATGCACATGCATGCTAATATTGATGCAAGTTATATGGTGATTATAAATGGGCATTGGTTAGCACTGATGTAGAATGGAAATTCTTTGGATGATTTAATTCAAAGTGAATATACTCTCTATGATAGAGTATGATTGATGGTATACGCAATGAAGATGCATTTATTTTAATCGGAATATGTTAAGATGGTGAAAATAATATATCTTGGAAAGTCCCACATCACCTAAGATAACCTAGGGAGTGAGTGTTGTTGACTATATAATAGACTCTAAGTTTATCATGTTTCTTGCCCTAATTAAAAACTACTTTAAGCTTGTATTTGAATTTTCTTATTCTTATACTCCTCCAACAAAATATTTTGAGGTTGGGCTAAACCCTTACAAATTTTACATAATGTTATTTTCTAATTCTCATCAAACAATGATCGCGAGTTTTCTTTGATTTTGGGATTTTAACTATGTATCCTTATTTTTTTTTATCCTATTTCTATATTATTAGATGATTCTTGTATTTTTCTTCCCACACAAAATATATCCGAATACTATGTATACTATGTGTAGATAGCAACACTTCTATATAGTCATACTTCTATTATATAATATATATATATATATATATATATATATATTATTATTAGTCTTTGATTTTGTAACTATTTTTTTCACTTTCTCTACAGATTGTTTCTTCTCTCTCCTAATATTTTGCTTGTTTTATATCCACATCATTCCCTCACCTTTTTAAAGTATTTTCCTTCCTATTAGAGTCGGTTACACATCTCTTTCTTGACGTGGTTATGTTAAAATAGTGTGTCAAATAATTTTTACGTATTAAACATGATTATTTCTATTCTATTTTAATATTTTTGTTTATTTTTTATTTTTCCAATGAGAATATGGGGTTTTCAACTTTAATTGCGCAAACTTTTTATTTATTAGATTATATACATGATGTATGTTTTTTATTCTCTTTTGATTCTTAGTTTTTGTTTTATTTAAAGAATTTTTTATTTGCTAAAATAATTTTTGTATTTCTCAACGGTTTAATTAGTTTTATATTTATAATGTTTCTCATATATTTAAGGTACTTTTCATATTATTATCCTTTTTATTACACATTTTTTTTCTTCTTGAGTTTTTGGTTAATGGTATATCAAATAGTTTCTAAGACGTACATTTTATCATTTTTACTTTTCTTTTAATATTTTTAAATATTGTTTATTTTAATCATATAAAATATTATTTTGATGTTTTTTATATAAATATATTTATTTTCTGACTCATTATCATAAGTATAATTCTACCACTACAAATATATTAAGATCTATGAATCTTTTTTATCACCATCTAACCTAGACTAAATTATTATTTATATAAAGATCTATGTTTGAATTTGAATTATTATTAGTTTGATTTTGTTATTTCTATGTGAGTTTTCGTTCATCAAATGATTTATATAATCTTAAGTAGTGTATAAAAAAGAGATTTCACTAAAATTTAGTGGAAGAAACAAAAAAGACATTTGAATATTTATTTTGTTTTTTATAATTTTTTAGGAATAATTTTTAAGTTTATAATCTTTGTTTCATTAACATGCAAAATTGATAGATGTTTTGGATGCCATAAAATTTTATTTATGTGTATATTTTATATAATTTTTCCACTTATTTGGTACTTTAATTTGAAATTTAGAAAAATGTAATTTCTTTCTAAATATATTTGATATTAAATAAATGAGAATACGACATGGTTATGATGCACAAATACGATACGTGTATCGGATACGTGTATCGGATACGTGTATCGGATACGTGTATCGGATACGTGTATCGGATACGTGTATCGGTTAAATACCATTTAATATCATGATTCCTTTGTCATGATTTTTATTATTTTATAAAAATTAATTAATTGGTATTATGGTTATATGTAGGGGCATATCCATTACCTAATAGCTATGATGCACAAATACGATACGTGTATCGGATACGACACGTATCCGATACGTCGATACATTTATTTTTAAAATAATAGGATACGACGATACGTGATAGATACGTGATATATGAATAATGAAAAATATATAATAATTCTTACAAACATAATAAATATATGACTGTTAATGTAGGAATCCAAATTTTCTAATTAGAGACCAATTATTTTGGTAGTCAAAACCTTGTAGCTAATGTTAGTGACCAATTTAAAAATCAATTCATCATTGAAACTATTTTAATTATCAATTTAGAGACCGATTATAATTTTTTGGAACTATTTTAGTTGTCAATTTGGTCACTATATAATGACTAATTATTTTTTGTCACTAAAATTAGTCACTATTCAAAATTTTATTGTAGTGTACTACTACTTTATAAATTAGATACTTCATTGATAACTATCGTTAGAGTATCCTAAAGTATCGGACACGATACGTGTCAAATACAGATACGTGACCCAAGTTGAAGTATCGGTGCATCATAGCCTAATAGAGATAGGATGACACTAATTTTTTATACATATTACACATATAGATTGGATGAGGATGAATTTTGAAGTTGAAGATCAGACGAAGCTAATAAAACTCACCCCATCTTGTCCAACCTATTATAATTCCTAAAATTAACTTATGAAAATGTGACTAGCTTTGTAAAATAATAGTTATTTTCTTTAAATACTAATTTGATCTTTATTTTTGTTGAGTTTGTTCATTTCAGTCATAATTTTTTATTTTTCATTATGGTTCTAATTTTTGTCAAATTTATTCAATTTAGTTTTTTTATTAACACCGTTTAAATAATTAACAAACAATGAACAATGAATGTATGTCACATGTCAGTTCGTGGTTCTTTTATGTTCTAATTTTGCTGAATTTACAAAAAAATATTCACATGTCAAGTCAACATCATGCCACGTGGAAGTAGCAGGGTCATGTGTTGATATTGTACAACATGTTAGTGTTTTATATTCAATTTGGTCCTATATTCATTATTTTTTGTGCAATTCAGTCCTATTTTTTTTTTTAAATGGATCAATTTTGTACCTTCCCTAAGCACATCCATATTTAATTTAATTTCATCAAATATATAAAGTAACTTTACTCATATGATTATATTAAGAAAATCAAGACATTGAAATATAGTTACCATGATAATATAAATCTTTAAATATTGCAATAAAAATATTTTTGAAAAAATAGTTGTAGCTAATATTTCACGATCAAGAATGGAAAAAAAACTTCTTTAATCAATTAACAAGGTAGATGGATGATGCACAATTAAAAGACCTAATCAATCACCAACTAATAGACTTTGATATGAAAGAAGACACACCTAATTTGATTATTTAAGAATCTATATCCAGATTCTAACAACCTTAGTTAGAATTTCACTAAAATATCAAGAGTTATGATTACGAGATTCACCTGTATAAAACATACACTCTAGATATATAAGAACTTGAAATACAATTCAAGATTTACAAGCAAAGGTAATGCTTCACACAATTATCTTACCCTATCACCAACAAGGTGAGAACAATACAAAGGAATGATTATGCTAAAAATACAAAGGAAAGAATTTTCCTGATTTGTGAAGATATTACAATTTCACTTATAGTCAAGAGAAAAGTCATTCAATCTTTTATTTTCTTGAATAAAAATGCTGACCTTACAATATTAAAGTGTAGTTATAAAATGAGTGAAGATGCAAGATTTAAAGAAAAACTAAATAAATATCAATATTAATAAATATTAATAGATTATATTAATGACTTAATCGATTAATATAAATAAACCAATTTGTTTTAATAAATTATGTTATTTACTTAATCAATTAAATGCTCACTTAATCGATTATATCCTGATTTAATCAATTAATAAAAAAAATGAAATAAGGTTTCAATTTGTATTAACCCAATCAATTAAAGTTTGATTAAAATTGATTAAGAAGGTATTTTCTTGACTTTACACACATTGTAAGACACACACTAACATTAAAATGCTGATCTACTTAATACAACTCTTTTAGTACTTGGACGTCATAAAAAAGAGCTAATAAAATATAGAACAATTGTTTTATTCTCTTCTTATAAACTGTGGTAGGCAAAATTAAAATTATTTAGTTTATATTTATCTAATATAAATGATACCTTAATCCGTTGAGTAAAATTTTATTTCACCGAGAAAATTTCAGAAAAGAAAATATGATTTCTATCTGAAAAAAAAAAAATAATGAGGAAATTTGTCTAGAACTCTTTTTTCCTTAAAATTTTGGATGATCTTCATTAGACAAAAAAAAAAATTCGCCAAGCATAGTTATGTAAATTTAATTGCTCTATTATATAAATTGCTATGAAGAAGGATCGGAGAAGTATTTGGTTACTGTGATTCAACGGTTGGTTAGGTGAATTAATTGTAGGCTTTTTGTTGGTAGAAATGAGACTTGGGCTTCACTTATGATATGACCCTCTATAAATTCTCATCAATTAACTTTGAGCCCACATTATTTCTAATCCTAACTTGTCTTGCTCTCCCAGACAAAATCATTTTGCCTTCATCCTATGATTTACAAAATTCAAACCTAGTACTTAAAATGTGTCAAAATTGTGAGAGTGAACAACATCACATAAATCCTATCTCCTAAAAGCCTCTTTTTTTTTTTTTTTCTGTTAGTGGTTATAA
>Ga0214543_1009755_pt1 | contig 14695 bp, 12 predicted proteins | sample CNSS2metaG_FD_160094 | JGI IMG/M metagenome (GOLD analysis project Ga0214543, IMG submission 160094) | Root nodule microbial communities from cowpea collected in UCLA plant growth center, Los Angeles, California, USA - CNSS2 | ecosystem: Host-associated > Plants > Roots > Nodule | place: USA...
ACTCTCTCCTCCACATCATTTATGCTCCCCAATCACCATGCACCACCTAGCATTGCTTTCTTACTCCTAATTAACCTACAAAGCAAATAAACATAGATTAGCATGTTGGCTTAAGTCAAGTCAACTAAAGTCAACAAGTCAAACCTAGTCAAAGGTCAACAAGTCAACTAAAGTTGATTCAACTAAGTCAACTTAGGGAATCAAAAGTAACAAACACAAATGAGGGATGAAGGATTAGTGAACTTCCTTTTTAAACATACTTAGTCTTCTTAAACATGTGCCTTCATCCTTGGTTGGGGTCAATCCTTCATCACTTGGAATCCATAATTATAAAGTTAAATGGTAAGATTTCTAGTGTTAAAAAGAAGCACAATCTTGATAGAAAAGTTTTGCCAAAGACAAGTGCATTAAGATGTTCCAAATGTGAAGGCAATGGGCATAAAACTCATCAATGTCCTAATGGGGATGCAAGTCCCATGACTCATGAAGACCTCAAGAACTACATTTCATACTTGAGAGAGGAGGAAGAAAGGACAATGCAAAAATTATATGTATTGAAAAGAAGGCAAGAGCGACAAGGAGATCAACAATGGGAAGATGAAATGATGATAAAAAAAGACACAAGCTTAGAAATATATGCTCATGAATTAGCTTGTTTATCCATTTCTAACAAACCTATGAGTGATCAATGTCATACCTATAATTTGGTTGTTTGTTTGCGCAATATTCCCTTCTTTTCTTTGAACATTTTATCTTTAATTTAAAATTGCTTGATGATTTGTGCAGGTGGGTATTTGACCCTAGAAGCAGACCTCCAAAATCTTTGATAATAAGAGATTGGCCTCTTCTAGGATCCAAATCTCCTTTTAGTAGAATTTCTAATTTTTTTATGTTTATGTTTGTGCGTAAGACCTTCTAGAATTCGAGTCGAATTCTCTCCAAACAAGAGAGAATGATAAGAAATTTTCAAGTGAGATGAATTTGAGGACAAATTCTTTTTTAGAAGGGGGTATGATAAAGGACTTTTAGTCATATATTGAATTTGATTTCATTAAAGAGAGGATCCTCTTTGTTCTTGGCTTATGCCTTTGGTTCTTATAAAAGATTAACATCTTTGTGGCGAATCTTCACTTGACTTATCAATCTGCTACATTGTGGCGTCCTCCATCTCTGTGTAATTCTACGTTCTTCTCTGATTTATTCGTGTCATGTCTCTTAAGAATTCAAATTCAGAAATGATCATACTCTTTCCTGGATAGGATCGTATCAGCTATTATACAACAATTATGTTATAATTGTCATAGGACTATAAAACCGTTTTGTTTGAGGTAGGAAGGGATATTTGAATCTTAGTTTTGAGGAAAGGTTGTGGAGAGTGAGGTCTCTCAAAATACCTCTATTGGAATAGAAGTTTGGTCTAAATCCTTGCTTCATTGGTACGAAATAGACTAGTGGAATAAAAGTGTATCTTTCTATGTGAAATACCTTTCTAAACCAATCATTGATAAGACATAAGGGTAATCATGATAAAAAGTGTAGTGTAAGGAATTTAACAAGGATAGGCTCTAGGATGATGTTTTGGAGAGGGACATGAGAAGAAGTTATATGACTGTGAGTATGTTTGTATCATCACAGTTAACAACTGATGATTTGTGCATGAGACTATATTACCTTGAAGATAAAGGTATGGCTTTCACTTGTCTTTGTCATTTTTTTCCATGAATATTGAGTATGAGTTGGAAGTTTGAAAGTGTAAAAATCAGAAATTATTTTCTGTTGTTTAGAAAAATACATATATTGGTACAAAAATAAGGGGTTATAGATTCTAATGCGAGCATCTCAAACAGGGAGTTATAGAAAAATAAGGAAATGAAGACCTTCAATAAAGATCTGTGTTCAATCAAATGAAATCCTTTTAATTATATTATCAGAGTAACTAGTTGATTACTAATATATGGTTAGGCCAACAAGTTGTCATAGTAAGTAGTTAAAATTTTTAGTGTGAGACTATATACTAATGGATGGTTCAATAATTGTGTGTAACAATAGACCCAGCAAAAACTAAACTTTATTAAGATAGTTTCTAATTCATGGCTTTGATACCTGTAACTTCCTATTTAATAGTGAAACCACTAAATAAAGGAGTCCATAATTAATAAAATAAAATAGATAAATCCACATACTTATATAGTATATTTATACAATCATAAGAAGAAACTTAAGGATGAAACCACTAAAGGTTTCTATCAAAACTTTGCACATCTCCTATTCAGCTAACTCAAGCCTCAAACTGAAGACTTCTTCACATCCACTGATGCATCAAGGACTACAACATTCTCTGCTCACACCACATTGGTGATCATAGCAAAAGAAAAGAAGATAACACAAGACAAACAAAGAAACAAACAAGGTAAACTAGCTAAATAAAACAATACAAATGCATTATAAAATAGTCCATATGCATATAAATTTCCAAATTCAAAATATACAACACAACCACACAATATGTCATATTAGTGAAGCCATGCACATGTAGTGATATAACATGCTCTAGCAAGCTACCACACACATGGTTAATCCCTTTTCACAAACATAAGAATAATGGAACCATACTTATGATAGAACCTCCAACTACTCTCACCACCTTATCATTCTCCTCTACATGAGTGTGAATAGTTAATAGAGTTCAGGATAGCCTCACAAAATGGAATAGTATTGACTATCAAGACACACCTTAGTGAAACACATTACCACTGGGATTTCCTTTCTAGGAAATACCATACGATTGCTCAAAATATACCTTTACTTCGTATACAAACCAACCATTTCATGGGTAGTAATTCACATTAGCCACAAGACATCAAAATTAATCATAGAATAACTACTAGACTCTTATACACTTACTCAACAAAACCAACCTCCCGCAAGGTGAAACATGCATAATTGTCCAATCATCCAACGACCAGATGGCACGTGCAACGAGTGAATCATTGGAACTCAAAGAGGAAAAATCCTTCCAAAATTTGCATAACAAAGTTGTTCTCGACTAGCGACTATAAATTCAGTAACTCTTTGACTTTGAGTTTGTTGAGCGAGTAGGTACTCGACTAGTGACTCCCAAGTCAGTAAGCCCCTAACTTTGAATTCGCTCAGCGAGTGGATTCTCACTCAACAACTCCCAAGGCAGTGAGCGTCTAACTTTGGATTCGCTAAGCAAGCTCGCCCTCGACCAACGAGTTTGTATAATTATGCATATCCTGATTCTGCATAATCCTATATTTTCAGTCCAATTTAAGAAATCCAATAGTGTTCTATATACCAAAAGATACCATCTAAAATTCACAACATTCATCAACTCAATTTATCACATTTGAGTGTCAATCAAACAACATTTCAAGACTTCATCATACAACCGTAATTATGCAAAAGTTGAGGATTTAACTCCCGGATTTAACTCCCATTTTAAACAAGTAACACTCATCACATAGCTCAATCATTCAGGCAATTCGCAGTACAATCACACAATTAGTAATTATAACATGTTTGTAACTTAGAAACAATACAACTAGCTTCTCTACACATAGAAATACCAGAAAAATGATTAGATCATATCTTATAATCATTAATCAACTAAGAACCAAGCAGAAAACTAAAGGAGCATATGCGTCTTCAATGAGAGACGCATGCAAAGACTAACAAAATTATACAAAGGAAGAGTTGAAAATCAACTTACTCAATTTGAGAAATTGATTGAATGAACTTGAATATCTCATCGCGAGGATCACATGGGCGATCTCCAATCTTGAAAGAAACAATCACACAATCAAAAATTGTAAAGAGAAGGAAGATAGCTCTAGATAACAGGCTTTTAGAGAGAGGAAATGTTTAAAGTAATGAAACTCATTTATGAAATTTCTATTTATACTTAAGTATTTTATTATTAAGATAATTGAGTACCATTATTTTAAACACAATACCAACTCTAAAATATTATTTTCTATGTCGCTACAATACCATGCTAAGAAGTAAACTTCAATATTAACTCATCCTTACAATACTTAGTACTAGTATGATTGTAGATAAAACATAATTTTACAACAAGTTTATTATCACACTTGAACTTTTATTTTGGCTCATATTTTTGTAGCTAGCATTTGTGTATGGTAATATCGGAGCCGGATAATGAAAAACTTGGTAATAGGAAGTGGAGGGAGTGGGGTTGTTGTTAGGCATGTTGTAAAATGTAAGTTGTTTGATTAATTGTGTTTTTAAATAGGTTTCCTCATTAATATCGTAATCAATGAAATGAAGGTAATGATGGCTTTCAGTGTATAAAATTATCAAGGAGAATTGTCTCATGACTTTCTTGTGCTTCATTCATCATCGGTAATATTTAAATCTTTAATATATATATATATATATATAATGTAATAAATATTACTAATTATGATTATTTTTTATGTATGGTATCTGACCAAGGAAGTGTTCTTAATGAAGAAACTATTGATTTAAATTAATATTGGTAATTGAAGAATGTTATTAAAATTTTATTATGCTTGACTTTATAACTATACGAACAAAGATATTGTAATATTTCATTAGTTTGAATGTTTAAAGTTCATCATCTACCTTGAACTTATAAACAATATTCCTTGTTAATTTTATGAATATTATATTTAATTATAAAATATATCAAATAGAATTTTTGTTTTCTATTTCATGTTTTAGAAATTATTTGTATTAAAAAAAATGTAACAAATAAAATTAACAGAATTTGAAACAACAAGTAAAACCATCAATAAATAATGAATTGCATCGCAATAGTTAAAAACACTGAAAATGATATTTTAATATTGTCAAACTATAGCAGGAATTTGAAACTGTTAGTAAGTAGATGTTTGAAAAATTCCCACAAAGTTCAAGTGATTTTAGAACCACTGACAAGTAACATGTTACTCAAGATCGCTAGTAATCTTTTAATGTTGTTTATTTCAAAAAAATAATTGCACATTTTTAGTGTAACATTTTTAATGGTGTTAATACTGTCGGAAATACTAAAAGTAATCACATTTAAAAACTATTTCTCTTGTAATAAATGTTTAAAATATTAGAAAAATTTTACTAATTTGGGATGTTGCAAATTTACATAAGGACACATTAAAATATTTTAGAACAAATTAAATTGTTAAAACTATATTGCTATATATAATTGGTAAAAGTGAAACTGTCCTTTATTCTAATTGTAGGTAGAATTTCAAAAAGTATTCCCTGCAATCTTCTACAGAAGCAGTACGATATTCTCAAGTCCTAATAAGTTGTGTCACTTCCAAGTTATCAATCACAATATATATATATATATATATATATATATATATTTATATATATATATATATATATATATATATATATATATATATATATATATATATTGTTCCTGCAAAGAATAAATCAGATATATTATACAGTCCGTTATCTTTTCAGTTGGTCTCTTCCCAGTTGGCACATGTCTGTTTGGACCCGGGAGGGATTACCTGCAGAAGGGACAACGAAGCTTAAGTCAACGAAGACTCTTAGAAAGTCAAATCAGGTGATTAATGAAGTAATAAATGCGTACCTTTTATTTGTGGGGTCCAGGTATATTTATAGATTTATTAATTGTGTTTGACCATTCTATGGGCTGGACCCCGGTTTGGGTTATAGGTGGGCTTGAGCCCTAGCCCAGGCCCTTAGTTCTGACCATCGTGGGCTTACTATTTTTTAGGTGTTTTGGCTTCGTCAAATATTTTAAAGTGGTCGGTGTAGTCCGATTTCTTCTCTAGTTGGTTTATGTTGTCATTGTTCGCATGTCGTCCTAGGTTGGCTGTTCCTTTAGCGGCTTTGGTTATGGGTTTAGGCCGGTTAGGCCTAGGTCGACCTGAGTCAGCTACCTGAGTTGTTTTCGATATAGATGTGGTAATTATTTATTGTTATTATTTGGTTGAGTTGGCTAGATACGGTATATATATATATATATATATATATATATATATATATATATATATATATATATATATATATATTTCATGTTATATATTTGATTATAATTTATTCATAATTTATACTTTAATTGGACAAATGTTATAATTTTAGTATATTAAAATACTTTTACATTGTTATGGATTGGAATCATTTAATTATATTTTTCTTTCTTAAAAACGTAAGAGAATTTTAGATTTTAAAAAACAGACAATACACAATAATTAATTTTATCAATATTATCTCAATAATTTGAAGTCGAAATATAATCTTATTTGTGAGAAAACAAATAATACCTTAAATACATTAATCGATCTTAATCATATTATTTTTAAGATTTGAGGGAAAAATGATTATTAATTTAAAAGCGTATAATTTTAAGTTATTATCTTATTGTATATGTTTTTAAAAATTAGGTGTAACAAATGAATCATTTTAATTTTCTTTACTTTTAATATTGACTAATTATACAAGTATACTAGATGCTTTGATTATTTTTCTTTTGCGATTAATATGATTTTATTCTTTCTATTTTCGTTCAAAAATAACTTTCATATTAGCATAATTACTCACCAGAGCAAGAAATTTGACCCACGTGTCCAAAACCTAACAACAGAACGCATAGACCATGGTTTTCAATTACCCAATATTAATAATATAATATACATGATCTAAAAGCAGCACAAGTTATGGAAGTTTCGCACTTTGCATATTTTTTACTCTTCACTTTGTAGTTTAGTTCAAGCCTTTTCAGCTTTTTATTCTTGTCTCCTGCAAAATTCTCCAAAAGCCCAACTCAACGCTAACTTGTTCCTTTCCCTGTTTTTCTCTTCTCTGCTTCTGGGTATGTCATTCTCCTCAACTTTAATTTCTGTTATCACACGATGAAACACCACTTACCTTGTCAAATTGATGTCTGCTTATGCTTATTTTGTCCCAACACTTTCTTTTTTTTTTTTTTTGTGAAATGGGTTGCGTTTGAGTTTGCATAATTCCAAGTTATTTATCTATTGTTTGCAATATTTATGTTTCTTTTTGTTCTTCTTGAAGATGGTTGGGAGTTTTGATCACTATTGGTTCTTTACAGCTAAGTTGATTGATTTCTTTGGGAATCTGAGCTTTGGAATCTTGATCTTCCAAAACACCTTCAATCCTCAAACCCCCATTACCGAAATGGGTCCTCGTGTCTTGAATATTTGATTTGATTTTGTGCTTGGTTTGCTAGTACTTACCAAATTACATAGTCATCAAATTTTGTGGTTTAGTGACATTTTAATGGAGTGTTTATCGGCTGATAACTAATATTTATCTGAAAAATGTCCTTCCATATTAAGTGAGGTATCTCCTTTCAATCATATTTTATCCGTCCATAAGATTCAGACTCAAAACTTTGCTTAAAGGTTATCCAAAACATTGCTTAAAGGATCTAAGTTTAGTTTCACTTAAACAAGCATCGTATTGTTCAAGAAGTTGTATTAGTAGTAGTAAGCATCCAATCTGGTTCTGGTTGTATCCAATCGAGATTGTATGATGTGTGGCTTTAATTTTCTATGCTATGCATTAATTATGGTTCATGACATGAGGCTTCTATAACAGGTTAGCACTAATTTGGGTGAGCAAAGGACAATGGTGAGTAGTTAACCAGTTACTAATTGTTCTCAAGACAATTTTGTTATCATTGTTTTGCAGCCCTGAATGCCATCTCAGTGGTTCCTGTATGGTTTTTGGTGTTAGCACACTACCTGCAAGAAATATTGCCTGAGAAGAAGATGCAGCTATATCATCATCCGTTGGATTTGGACAGCCAGAGGGTGAGAATTTCATTGGAGGAGGAGGGTGTGGATTATACATCTCACCATGTCAATCCCATTACTGGCAAGAACTTGGATTCTTCTTTCTTCAAGATGAATCGCCGTGGAAGGGTCCCGGTTTTCCAAAATGGTTCTCATATCATTTACAACACTATTGATATAATCCAGTATGTCTTATACTTCTCACCCTTCTTGTATCATTCTATTTATTTCGACTTACATATATAAATGTGCATAAACAGAACCATTTTTGTAAAAACTATTCCTATGTTGCTCTTGAAATTGAAATTAAAACGAAAAAGTAGTTGAAAAATTGGTTACTGACCAAGTCCTCTCTTCATATACATCACTACTCCAAAACCAGTTCCCTCCAAGTGGCAAATAGTATAGTCATGCATTTCAGATATGAACTGCTTTGTATTGTTTCTTGATAAAGCTTAATTATTTGCACACTAAGAGTGAAGAGTGTGTTCAATTTTGAGTTTACTTTCACACCGTTATGTTACAAACAGAAGTTATACAGTTGGGCTGAATGTTCAGGTACATCGAAAGAATTGCTGTGGTTTCCTCAGGGGCTGACAGTATCAGTACCAGTAACAGGGAAGTGATTGAATGGATGCAGAGGATACAAGACTGGGACCCCAAGTTTTTCACACTTGCACATATACCTGAGAAATACCGTGTTTATGTTTCCAAGTTCATAAGGCAAGTGGTGATTGCTCGCATGTCTGAGTCACCTGAATTAGCAGGAGATTACCATAGGAAGTTGAGAGAAGCCTATGAGACCGAAGAGAAATTGAAAGAAGCAGACGTTTTGAGAAGGAGCAAAGAGCATTTGGTTAGATTGCTTGATGAGGTGGAGAGGCAACTGTGTGAAACACCTTTTTTGGCAGGTCAAGATTTTACCATGGCTGATGTGATGCTCATTCCAGTATTAGCTCGTTTAAAACTCTTGGATTTAGAGAATGACTACATAACTGGAAGGCCAAACATTGCTGAGTATTGGCTTTTGGTTCAGCAAAGGCCTAGTTATAAAAGGGTGATTGGTAAGTACTTCAATGGTTGGAGAAAGCACAAAACACTCTTGAAAACATGGTTCTTGGTTCGTATTCGAAGTTTGCTGAAGAGGTACTAGTGCAACAGGTACTAGTGCAACACTTGTATATCTGTCAGGATTTCCAAAAGGGGGTTGAACAAATCAACATAGGAGATAATCATTCTGTGTATGGTGGGTCAAGGGAACTTATATCAGACATTGTACTTTATTTGTTCTACCTTTTTCTTTCAACACTTTTTTCTTGATGCTGGAGGAAGATCTGCAGTCAAAGTGGCCAGCATAAAAACATCTTTTGGCTGAGTATTGAAACAATTCATTCACTGCAATATTCATCCATTGAAAGAATAATGTAAGGGAAAAATTGTTCATACTGACACTAGAATCACAGGGTTGCTGCTGGTTGTATGTACATTAATTCTGATACTTGTAAATGTAATCAAAGAAACATATATAGTGTAATGGTATATATACATTTTCTTCTTTTGTGAACAGCATGTTGAACTACAAGTTGCAGTTTGAACAATGGACTAGAGACACTACATCATCTACTCTCAGACTATCTGTTTCTGTTTATCATAAAATATCAGTCTTTGATTACTCTGTCACTCAATGAGTTATTGATTGGTTACACTAATTAAACTATATTAAATAAATAAATAATTACATATATGATAAAAATTATTTTGCTTTTAAATTTGTCAATTCAATAACAGACCTAGGATAAGCATGCGTAAGGACGACGATTTTTTTTTTTGTTATTGTTGATATTTGTGATTTTAGACAGACTTGCCTTTTTTATGTTTCATCCAAAAATCTTTATATCTAAGCTAAATTATTAATTTGTTTTTCTTAGGCCTGAATCATATTTTATGATAAATAATATTCTATGTAATTAATGAAAGAAGTATTATTACATATCTTCTAAAAGTTATACTTTTTAGGAGGTTAGAAAGATTTGAGACTATTAACTCATACAAAAGTATAATAAATTTGTAAGGTTATCTAATTATATATTATTTAGTTTATTTATTTTTTTATAAAATATGAAACTTCCAATTCACAGTTGAATTGAATTTTTTAACAAATATAGGAGATATAAAGTTTGAAATCCTGTTGTACTAATTGCAATGTTAGAATTCTTTCAATAGCAGGTGGCTAATTTTGTAGCAGAATTTTATTGTTTTCAAAATTAACGCTACAGCGGAGGAGAATTAATTTCAACATTAACGCTACATTTAGTATTTGGATTATTTATTGGATTTTGTTGTTGTGAGACCACTTTTTATTAAAATACTATTTTGAGAAGGGGTTGGGCATGACCTTTTTTAGGCCCAAAGGTCGACCCATTTTGCGGACCTCCAAGATCCCCTTTCAGCCCTAACATCTTTCATTTGTCACCTTTTCTAAAAACAGTTCCATCTCCTTCCTCCAACTCTTGAGCAGCAGCTCTGTTAGGGCACCAATTTTTGCCTCGTTGAGTTAGTGAATCTTCCTTGTTCGGAACTGCCTGAGCTCACATCTCCATGTAAATAGACCTCCACCATCTTTTACCAGCTGTTTTGTTGTGGCCCTGCCTAGGGTTCGTCTTAGTAACTCTATTTTGTTTCGGGTGTCAATATTTTCAGCCCCTTAATCTGTTCCTGGAGCTGTGGTACTCTTCCTTGGGGTCTTGTTTCGTTTGGCTAAGTTTTATTAAGGTAAGGGGATCTACACCTTGTATTCATGTTATTTCTATTTTATGTGATTAGTGTTTTGTGGAATATGAGACAATATTGGGGAAAACGTTAATTTTTGGTGTATTTTCAAGTTAGGGCTTCAAATATTCATGAAATGGTGATATTTGACGTTATTTTTCGTATTTTAGAAGAGTGGGTGGTCGTTGGGCGAGTGCCTTGGTCGCTGGGCGACTATGTCTTTTTCTGATATGCGCAATTTTAGTAAAATTGACTTTTTCGACTCATTAACTGTTGAATTGAGCTCAAATTTTGATATTTGGTTCATACATTCTATTTTGTGGTTTGACCGGTTGGATAGTCGATTAAATGTCTGTAGCTTGAGAAATGTGTCACACATTACTGTAGTGATTTTGGTTTTGTGATAATAAATTTTCTTAGGAATTTTGGTGTAAGAATTATGGTTGTGTGTTGTGCTTGATTGTATGGAATTGCATGTACTTAAATGTTGGCACTCACTTATTTGAGATGAATACTATTTTGTGATATATGTATGTCATGGTATGCATTTATAAAGTATGAGATTAAATGAAATCTTGTTATATTGAGTATGAAATGGAAAAAATAACTTGTTTTGTTGGTGGTGGATTGGCATGAGACTTGAATGATTGAGATGACATGTGAAAATTGTTGGTAAAAGAGTTTCAAAGGAAACTCTTGGTGATGGTGGTTAGTGTATACCTTGATATATGAGATATCTAGATAAATGAAGGTATCCTGATTTATGTGGTGAGAGTGGCAGGAGGTCCTAGTCTTGGGACATATTGGGCCCAAGACATTAGAGGATTAACCATGTGTGTGGTTGGCTGATAATCCCTTGCGTCTAGACTCTGCAGAGTTTAGAAACCAGCACAGGCGCATACTTCCTTTAGAATTCTATATCAAGAGTATGATCCGGATAATCGAGTCAAAGAGTCCTGTATTTGTTTGCTTTAACATTATTTGGGTGCCTACTGCTTCATATGATTTTAATCTAATTTAGCTTTTATTTGCCCTGTAACATGATTAAAAAATTTTACTCTAGCTTAACTTGTTTGTTTGGTGTATGTCTTTTGTTTGGTTTTTCCTTTTGCGATGATCATCAATTAATTGGTGTGAGCATATGCGGAAACCCCTGGTGGTCATCAGGATGATGGGAGTGTTGCGGTTTAGATGAACCATGCTTTGGTGCTAGCTCATTAATGAGCCCCTTTTTGGAAGAACAGTAACTGTGTTGTAATTCTCTGCTCTATGGGCAGTTCTTTTGCGTACTGTTAGCTTTTATATTCTGTTATTGGTCATTATTTTGTGCCTTAACTTTTATTCCAAGTATATTTTGGATAACTGTAATAGTTAGTACATGTATACTTCATGTCGTGTGCTCTTTTATATTATAATCATGTGATGTTTAATTTTAGTAGATTACTCTATTTAAAATGGGATGTCACAATTATTATCCCTTTATTTTATCTTATTGTAAAATATTAATTTTTTAATATTAGAATCAATATATTTTGAAAATATACTATGTAGTATGAAAACTCAAACAAAGAATCTATACTTGAGCATTAATTATTTATTTTGATTAGAATGGCTTCTAATTTCTACTCTTAAATGTAATATTATAAGTAATAGTCTACTAATGGCACTTTTGCATATAATTTATAAATATAAATATATTTTGTTATGAAATTTATGGATGTCCATTGAGTTACTAGTAGTTACCTATGATTGATTGCTATTGATGTTATTATTAGTATTGTAACTATTGAGTTGTATCCCTTGGGTTGCCTTTTGTATATATAAATAAGGGCTTCTCCTATTGATAAATGACATACAAAAATCAGTCTCTACTCTTTATTTTCTTTCTCTCCTTTATTTTATAACACGTTATCAGCACGAAGGTTATCCAATTGAGTTAGTGGAGATTGTAAGACCCGGGAAAATTAATTAATTAATAAATGCGGGAGGAGGGCGTCTTTATGACATTAATTGCTGTATAATGTGACGTAGAAAAGTACTAGCTCCTGTGGTTGAGAGTACTTTGATTGTGTGAGAGGACTTGGGTTTGAGTCCTATGTATGCCAATTATGTGTGATTGTTTTTGTTAGTGATTTTTAAGGATATGTATGAGTATGTGATTAGTATTGTAAGATATTGTTGATTTGTAAATATCACTAAATGTGATTTGGTATAGTGGTTGTGATATGGCCTTATGAGTGGAAGGTCATGGGTTCAAACCTTGGTGGGCAAATAATAAGCTTTATTTTTGCTAACTAATAGTGGTGATATGAATGTGAAGGGGTAAAGAAAAGCCTAGTAGAATAAGTAATATTGAAGAGGAAATTAAAGGCCCAAAACTCGTTTTATTTTTAATACCTATTTTAAAGGCACATATAAAAGCCAAAAATTAGGTAAAGGGAAGGGTTTTGGCATTGCTGGAATTTGCTTGGGAGAGGAGCACGAGTTTGAAAGGCTGAACTGAGTTTTGAGGTGCAAGGGTTGAAGCAAGAAAGGGTTTTGAGTCAAGGGGGTTCTGCCTTCACAATTGTTGAGCAATCAATCCAGGTTAGGGGAGCTGAATTGAAATTATATGTTTTTGGTCAGCTTTTATGCTTGGGATGTTGTTTTGCCATGAATTTTTGAGTTCTTTACGAGGGAAATTAGGGGATGTGTATTTGGTACTGTTGGATTGGGAATTTCATGTGAATTGGTGTTCATGATGACTATTTTGTGTTGTGTATGCTTTTATGGTATGAAATGTGATAATGGGAGTCTGTATGGCAATTGTACCTTGTATTTTGTGAGTGTAATGTTGACAATTGAATTGGTGGGTTTTGGGAGCGTTTTGGGTCGTTGATGAAGTGCTTGGGTGCGTAAAACAGTGCAGAACCTGCATTTCTCCCTCAGGCGGGTGGGACTCGCCCAGGCGAGACATGTAGGGACTCATGTTCTCACCTCGCTTGAGGTTCTCGCTCAGGCGATTAGCTTTGATTTTAAGCGACTCATACACTCGCTCAGGCGAGTGGGGTTCGCCTAAGCGAGATAGCGAGGGAGTGACGCGTGTTGAGCGCAATTCCTCGTCCAGGCGAGGGGTTTATTGATTTTGAGCGAATCAGGATTTCGCCCAGGCGAGATGGGTAGTGTTTGGGCGAACGTGTGGCTCGCCCAGGCGAGTGGATCTCGCCTAAGCGAGATGATGTGTTTTTGTTGATGAGTTAAACTCGCTCAGGCGAGGTGGACTAGCCTAAGCGAGATTGAGGGTCTAGCTTGGGCGAGGGGTCCCTAGCCTAAGCGAGTTTATGCTATTTACTATGTTTCTATGTGCCTGTGAGTGGGTTTGGTTGTTATACCATGGTTAGGTTGTATATGCATGTGTTGTGGTGTGTAGGCTTGAAGGACTAAGTCCATTAAGGGTCTGGGATGTGCTCGATGGATTGCAAACATGATGGGCATGGAACTGGTCGAGTTCCCGTCGGCTACTAATGGGCAAGGAGTCCTTAGTATGGTGATTGCATATGTCGGGCGCACGATGGGCAAGGAACTGTGATGTTCCCGTCGGCTACTATCGGGCGAGGAGTCCATAGTATGGTGATTGTGTGCGTTCCAAGGTCCAAGTGTGAGACTTGGATGTTTTTACTACATACGAGGAGTCTGTAGGGCAGGACTATGAGCGAGATAGGCTCATAGGGTTGGACCACGAATGAGTCAGTTTCATGGGAGCACAAGGAAGTTCCAAGACCTAGTTCATGCATATGACTCATGAAGGACTATGAGGTCATGGTGGGGTGATTATGAAATATGAAATTAGTTATGTTATTTTGGGTTGGGAAACATATTTATACTCATGTTTCTTTATATATATGTTGTGCATAGCTCACCCTTTCTGTGTGTGTGTGGCGATGATCGGGTAACTTGTTATCCGGGAGCAGATGATGTGACAGGTGGGCCAGGAGATGCTTAGACTCGGAGTGAGGGCTAGCATGGGATATTATGTAGATACATATGTATTTTGTTTATTATTTTATCCTTGTGAAGATTATGTAAACTTGGCAGGAGCCATTGACTTTTATTTCAATTTTATGAATTATGGACTCCTG
>Ga0214543_1009757_pt1 | contig 14692 bp, 10 predicted proteins | sample CNSS2metaG_FD_160094 | JGI IMG/M metagenome (GOLD analysis project Ga0214543, IMG submission 160094) | Root nodule microbial communities from cowpea collected in UCLA plant growth center, Los Angeles, California, USA - CNSS2 | ecosystem: Host-associated > Plants > Roots > Nodule | place: USA...
AAGGCGATGCCGGTGATCCTGATGACACCCGAGGAAGTCGAGACCTGGATGACCGCACCGGCCGAGGAGGCTCTGAAGCTGCAGCGGCCTCTCCCGGACGGGACGCTCCGGATCGTCGCTCGCGGAGCAAAGGAAGACCCCGCAACGTAGAATGTCCTAATCAGTGAGACTGCGCTATGGAGAAGGTAGCCTCTGCGCAAAGACCTGAGGATCCTTCTTCCATTGGATCCAACTTGTCCGCGCATTCGGCGGAAACTTGACGATCTCACGCTTCTCTCCCGACGCGCGCAACCGAGCATTGTGGGCCCAAGCTGAGCGTCCAAACGTACGAACTGCTTCGTAAATCGCGACAACTTTCGAAGCCTCAACCTCGAAATCAATCATCGAGAGTCTTAGAATCTCGTCAGCCTGCTCCCTAGGCCTATCTTGGATCCAGTACAGGTAGTCGTGTAAAATCGCTGCGTACGCGTAAACCCCGTCTGGTCGGAGTAGTGAATAGAGAATTGGTGGTATGCTCGCCAAGTCGGTCACGAACCCGATTGGCGCCTCGACAGGAGTGAGCTGTGGCGCTTGGTCAGGATTGGGTTTCCACGTGATGGGCTTGAGCAGAAAGTATATCTCTTCGCGAAATCTTCCGAGATAAAGGGGTGCGTCGGATGCCTTGGTTGGCGTCAGGACTTGCGCCATCCAATCACCTTTCGTCACCCCGTTCTTTGCCAGCGTTCGGGTGGAATCGACAGCACTGCATGCAATAGCCGACGACGTGCTCAAAATGAACGTTCTTCGATCTAACCGTGTTGTCATCTCTGTTCCCTAACTAGAAAAGAACAAAATCGCCAAAAACATTCCTTTGCGCCAGCCAAGGCGTTTGCACGCCGCGCCATTGGCCAGTCGTCTCTTTCACCACCGTACTCTTTAGCGCGAAGTAGATTTCGCTCAGTTCCAGCGATCCATTGCGATTTTTGTCGGCGGCAATCCGACCAGGACCAAGTAGGTTCGTTAGAGCATAGGTAAACGCTCCCCCTCCGAACTTGGCGGCTTGGTTTGGCAAGTCCTCATAAGCAAACTGCCTCCCTTTCGCGGCAGCTAAGATAATCATCGGTCCTTCAACCTCCGTCAGCGCGTCCCGAACTTGATCATTTGCCGCCTCTTCCGATCCGGATTGCCCAGCGTGACAAGCATCAAGAATAACAATAACGCGCGCCTTTGACGCTCGAAGGATAGCGCCAACCCGCGACCATTCGAGACCCGTTTTAGTCGATGCCGTGGACAAAAAGTCCTTTGGCGTAAGCCGATAGTGTCCCTGTTCGTCCTTAAAGCCGTGGCCGGAGAAGAAAAAAAGAACAGTATCATCCTTAGATGCCGCGCTGCTAACCCGACTGAGCTCGCGTATAATTGCCTCACCGTCGGCATTGTCGTTCAGCAGATCAACTATTTTTACGTCCGCATACTCCACTTTCAAGTCTCTCTCGAATGCCCTCTTAAGCCTCTGAGCATCCCGGCTGGCGTAATTTAGGTTGAGATGAGGCTCTCTATACTTGTCGACGCCAACTACGAGACCCATCAAGCGCCCCGTCGGCTTGCCCAACTTTTCAAGACTCACCTCGAATGGCGTGCTCACCAATCCCATTTGGTCGACAGCGATGCCAATGATCCTGTGAACTCGAGGTGGCATATCGATCGTTGAGGTTTTGACGACCGTTGTACCTTGAACCTCAATTTCGGTGAGGGGTTTGCCATCGGCAAAGAAGCGGACGAATTGGAGGCTCGCGCTTGAGCGCGCCTCCCAGGAAATCTCTAAGGAGTTTTCGCCGATTGCTTTAGCTTGAAACTTGAGCTGCGGAGGGGCGTTAAGTATGGGCGCCCGCGGAGGTGCAGTTCCTGCTAGGGCGGCTCGCACGATGTCCGGCCGGGACAGCTGGCTTGCGAATTGAGCAACGGAGTGCAGTCCTGATTGGCCAGGCTGCCGCAGGTGCACAAACTGAGCAGCTTCGTACGAGCCCCAGTAATAGCCTTGATCGGTATAGAGAAGGATCTCATCATCAAGCCAGCGCCCACTCACAGCGAGTTTAGCCGATGGAATTTTTACCCAGGGTGATGATGATTCTCGTTGCTGGTTAATGCTATCGGAGTTCCAGACGCTCGCCGATTGTTTGTCGTATACGAAGAAATTGCCATCACTGTTTAGCTGCACGACAGATTTTCGGTCTTTTGAAAGATAGACCTCCTTCAACGCTGATGCCTCGCGAACATCTTGCAGGTACGCAACATCAGTGAGGCGAGTTAAGTCGACTATCGCAACTGATGCGCCGCCTGCAGAAGCGACTAACAGCCATCCAGGCGCGATGTACGGACGGACTCGAGTAAGAGCTTCGTTCGTTACATCGTCCAAAGACCGTGTGAGAGGATAGAATAGATCGACGACTACGGCAGGCTCCGGCCCCTTCCTAGCAAACAGATACACTTTCGTTGAAAGCGCCCCTTTCCAAAAGCAAAGCATCTGGGCTAACCAAAACGTCTTTCCACCGTCCGACCAAGTCCACAAGCCGTGCAAGTGCTCTTTGAAGCGCCAAGCAACCAGATCATCGTCCAGCTGGGTGCAAGGAAGGTTATCTTTCAGAGTATTGAGATAATTTCGGGCGATCGGAGCGCCACTGAACAGACGCTTCTCAAGTTCTGACGCGGTAGCCCCTCTATCAAAGACCGGCTCGTGATCCACGACGAATGCGCTGTTCTTTAGCCATTTGGTCGCTACCACAAGGGATTTCGGCTGGCTTGATCGCTCGAGATCAAGTCCAAATGAGCTTACCTGATCGACAAATCCGGCCTTTGCCCGAGCTAGCTCTTGAGTTCCGACAAACATCGGCTTGGCGCGCCAATCACTGCTCGGTTGCGGCGCTTTGTATTGCGCAAATGCACGTGTCTCCGAATGCGTGACCAAAAACGCCTTCTGCTTGGGAAAACTCCGTTTGCCCGAGAGATAGGCCGCTATGTCGTCCAGTTTTGGAGAGTAATGACTTAACTTGAGCTGCTCGCCGGTCTCCCAAAATGAAGGTGGCCTAAGACTGTCCAGTCCGAAACCCGTTAGAATAGCAGCTTGATTTGCCGAGACGGGAATAGAGAATCCGCTAGCCAGCTCCCATACCGTAGTCCGCTTCGCACTATCAACTAAAACGGCCAGCCCTCGCTCGATGTCCAAGCGAAAGCTCAAACTCTCCCACGAGCTCGAATCTCTGACAATTACCGAAGCGGAGGGAACGACTAAGCCAACATCTCCATCGCTGCTGGCGTCTTCGTCTTCGCTTTCGTCATTACCTTTGGAAGTTTCTCCGCCGGAAGTCGGATCTATCAAACTCTGACGGATCTTCAACTCGCCTCGAGGATAGGTTCCTTCTATCAGGAAGCCGTCGTTCAAGGCCCACGCCAAGATGGGGCCAACTAGTTTGAAGCCAACTGGTCGCTCAGCTCGGAGGTCGTACAACGTCATCTTGCCTCCGGTATCCTCATCTACGTTACCGGCAAGCGCAGCCACAAACCGAGAGCCCGGAGAAAAGTTCGGGCTTTGACCGACTCCTTCAACAACCTTTGCTCCCGTGGTCAAGTCATAAACGCGGAAGCTTTCCGGAAAAACATCAAGCCGATACTTGCCATCATTGGAGCGAATTGACCGTTTCGGACTCTCAATCTCAAAGATGTTTTGTATGACCACTTCGGGATCGCCGCCATTGACAAAGACAGTTGGCAGCTCTTGACGCGACAAAACGAGTTCACCACACCCCGTCTTCGTGACGACTGCATACTCTCCGGCGAAAGGGCCCGCCTTCGTGGGTTTGATCTTAAACTGCCCCTGCGGCTCTGAACCGATGGCGTGAAGAGGCACAAACGCGCGAACCCTCTCACTCTTGAAAGAGATCGCCGCCGGCCCGCGGGTACTGGGAGGTAGTGCAATGAATTCTTGTCCTTCGAATCTGGACTCGTCGGGAAGTGAAAAGACAATGAAGGTCGGACGGCTTATTGGAAATCTCTCTGCCCTGCGCCAGGATACGGCAACAGCTTGTCCAACTTGAAGTACATTAGGAACAGAAAAGGTCACACTGACCTTATCTGCCAACTTTTGCAGGATCTCCTTCTCTTCCAAACAGAGCTTGTTCGCGAGGCTTTGCTCCACTGGATCAGGAACAATAGGAATTGAGCCATGAACTGGTGGGGTGAGTTCTTGCGCAAAACACTCAACGATGGACCGCCGACTCGTCGCCCCGCCCGTGATCACCCAGCTTATCCCGACCGAGGTCCCACTCCACACTCGAACCGAAAACTTGACTTTGTTATTGCCCCACGGTGTTTGGACTTGGTCCGAGTGAAACGTTGTAAACTGCACGCTGGCCCGCTGCATATCTTTGAACGTGTTCGTCGCGAAAGTATAACCAACTGCAGCTCCTGATCTTGTCTGCACTATATCTTCGTCGGCGTCCTCAATAGATGCGTTCTCCGACAAGCCCACAATGACCCCAACACCATCGGTTTTAGCAACAATTTGTGGCGGCAGCTCAATCTCAACTTGAAACAATCCAAACTGAACGAGTGATTCTGGCTTTCGAATTGAGACCTTTATCTCGCGAGCGATCTTGGTGTCCGCATCTTTAGCTTGATCTGAAATCTCTTTCGTGCAGCCAGCTTGAGGCGTGCCCTGCTTTACCATTGAGGTTTGGGCGGAGGCGCGATTAATGGCGACTAGGCTCGCCTGCGCGACAACGAAAACCAGAATAACAAGATAGGACAACTTCATTTTGGATCTCAAAAAGTTCGAAAAAACGTATTGCCAACATGTTGGGTTGTGACGGAAGATAGTACACGCGCTGGCACAAATCTAGAATTGCTTGGCGATGAGTTGAATCAATCCGGCCTGCGGCCTAACGGAAGGGAACACGATTCAAAGCACTCAAGGTACCAGTAGAGACAAAGAATAGGGTGGGACGGCTCAAGTCTTAGCTGCTGCAGCCAACAATGGCGCCGGGCGTGAAGCTACGATTGACGGTCTCTCTGACCGACAACGGCGTGCCGGCCAACGTCGAAAAGGTTGCTTCGAGCACTCGCGGACCCCGGCCCCTTACCTCAATGCGTTGTTGATCAGGTTAGCGAGCCGCGCTGCCGCCAAGGCCGCTTGGCTATGGGCGATGTTCCGGGCGTTCGTTTCATAGTCGCGCGTCAGGAGAACCGGATTCCTTCCGAGGCTTACCGGCGCCGCGTAGGCGTATTGCTTGGCGAGCTCAACGCTCTCATCGATCCATTTTTGCGGGTCCGCGATCTTAGCGGCGACCTCGTTGACGGAGAGACTTGCAAGCCCGTCCCTCGCATCCGCGTCAAATACGGCTCCGGCTGGCGAAACGTAACCTCCGAAGATACTGTCCCAATACGCATGAAGCGCAACGATCTCTCCGGTTGCCGGTATCACCTGTTCGGCATTGCCGCCGGCGTCGCCATCCGGAATCTGTCGCGTGTACCGGCCACTGCCATGGAGCGGCTGATGCGCATCGCCAACGAGATGCAAAATCCAGACGAGATCATACGAGCGAACATCATCCGACGCGCCCGAACTTGCCGGAAGGGCTGCAATCATCAGTTTCAGCTGGGTAACGAGATCGATTGGATCCGGAGGCGGAAGCGGCGTTCCGTCCGGCGTCCAATTCATGTCCTTGTAATGCCAATAAGCGTGCTGGTTCTTGTCCGAATAGCCGATGTTCTGGCCGGCTGTCGGACTATCAACCTTGTCACGCGTATAGTTGTATTCCTTAGTCTTAATATCGTCCGCCCAGGTCGCCGCATGAATGAATGCGTGGAGCTTGGCCGTCCTGGCGTCTGTGATGCCGGCTGTCCATTTTTGATAGTCTGGATTTAGCCGCAGCAAGGCGTCGATCTTGTCTTTAACTGACGCGTCGAGCTTCTTGTAGGCCACGTAGGCAATCTGCATGTGACCAGCATCCCACCAAGCAGAGGCAGACCCCGTGAGGCTCCCCAAAACCAAGGCGGCGGAGGCAAGAATGCCAAGGAAGGAGCGCGGGGTCATAGTTTTCTCTCCGAACAGGCTCGCCCCGAAAGTCTAGGGCCCGCCCCGGCCCAAATTATATGAAGCGCTTCACAATTCTAGATAGCAGGCCAAGATGACAGAGAGATATTTGCTCATCTTTCCGGAGACCGCGTTTAAGACGTTATCCCAAATACGACACGTCCTTCGCACGAGACGCCAGCTCAGCCTCAATCTTGTCGATCTCGGCTTGATTGCTCGCGATGAACGCGGCGAGCTCGTCGCGTGACATTTCCGAGAGCGACTTTTGCTGAGAGCTCATCTCCTTGCGAGTGGGTGCAATGTGCCCTGCCCGATCCAACACCTTGATAGAGAGGTCTGCTCGGACGCGCGCGCTGACGCTTGCATCTTGTAGCAGCGACTTCGCCACCCGATAGGCCAACGGCGCCCCAACAACTGCCAAGTCCAGTTGGATTGACTCTGAGATCGCCGCCGCAACGGCCGGCAGCCGCATCGTTTTGTATACCGATTTTGGGTGATAGCCGGCGAGCTCGGCGGCCTCCTCGGGACGCCTCCCTTCGTTCACGATGAGGCGCACCAGTGTCCGTTGCTGTTCCGTGAGGTCGTAGGCGGCGATTGAAGGCATCCAAATCTCTCAGTTCTCGCGCGAGGCGTTCGCTGCCGCGATGAGACGGCGCAAGTCAATATTGTATTGCGGCACGTTCGGGTTCTTCACCGGCCGCTCGAGAAGGTACGCCGCCACGTTCGGATCGAACCAAGCCATATGAATGATTTCATCAGCATTCTGCTTGTTCGAAGGCAGCATCTCGAGGAGCAGCTTGAACCGCTTGATGAGTCCTCCACCGGCCAGATCACCCTTAAAGTGTCGAACGGCCAGCTGCGCCCAACCGGGAATGTTGATTTTCTCGGCCGTGTCCGAGCCCACCGTCGCCCGTTTCTCCGCTTCTTTGAAGTATGACAGGATCTTGTGCGCCTGCCTGAGGTTGTTCATCTCCTCCGAGCTGAAGACTTTGGCGAGAACCTGCTCGTTGTCCTTGAATTCCTTAGCCAACCGCGCGAATTGTACCTCGAGCGTCTCGCCAACTTGCCGTGTGCCCTGGACCTTGTCTGCCAGAACTTCGGACATCGCGGCCTTCCAACCGCGCTGGGCTTGCGCGTCGTTGCGGACCAGGGCGCCGATCTCATCCAGCTTCTTCAGCCCGCCGTACTTGTCGCTGAGGACACTTGCGGCGGCCTCTCGCGGATCCTCGCGAAGCAGCGTGCCAATCACCGATCGGTCCACTTCTGCCTCGGTAGCATTCCTGGCCGTACGGGCGGCCTCGAGATCGGCGCGCGCTTGCGAGTGCATCTGCTCGCCTCGACGCGCCTGTGCGACGATATCGTCGAACTCGCGTCTGATCGCTGGGAACTCGGCCAAGATGTCCGCATGATTATCTGCCCACGCTGATGCTCGAATTGGGTTGATCGTGCCGTCCGCATTCAGCGCGGACATAGCCAAGCTTGAACGGTAGTGGTCCCGGAGCGCTGTTTCGCCGGCGGTCATGGCAGGCGAGCCTCGGAGTGCGCGCGACACTGTGGTCGCGCTCTCAGGCGTTGCCAGAAGCTTGCTCGCCGTCTCGCTCGGCGGCGTGGCGCCGCGGTTGAGCTCTCCGTCAGCATTCTGGCCACCACGATCGATCGCCCTGGTGAACTTGGCCATCGGATCGTTCGGCTCGGGGCGGAAGCGCTCGGCGAAGCGTCGATAGTTCGCATTCGCGTCGGCGTAGCCCGGGGCACCCTCGATCGTGCGATTGATCGCGCTCCGGAGGCGGCCGAGATTGTCAGCAAGGTCGAAATTGCCACGCGCTTGCGCCTGCTGCTGCGCCGGACCGATGAACTTGCGGAGGTCGGCCAGATCAGCTCCCGGTGCGGTCCCAGGACCGCCCACGTTGATCACCTGGCCGCTCTCCGGTGGGTGTTCGATCATCTGCGGCCGCAGAGCGTTCAGCCTGCGCATAAAGTCTTCGGGCAGAGTTCCTGGCGCCAAATTGTTCGCGCCAGCACGGATGCGATCGATCGCACCGAACACGTCATCAGCAAGGAGCTGCTCGTTACGGCCGGGCGCGGTATCGAACCGGCGGTTTTTCTCGGCCCGGGCCGGAATATAGGTCTCCTCAACCAATGCCCGATCGAGCCTGCGGGAGGCATTGGCTTTGGCTCCGTTGTTCGCGACGGCGCTGAAGGGCTGCCCTTGGTCGCGTCGGATCTGATCGAGCGAGCTGACGGCGTCCTCTCGTTGCAGGACGTCGGTTTCTGCGGCGTTCATGCGCTCGGTCCGCGCTTCGGCCGCGCGGCGCATTACCGAACCGAGATCCGCCTCTGGATCGCGCATCGCTTCCACCCGTTCGGCGGCGGCCGCCTTGACGTTCTGGTCGCGCTTGACGAACTCAGGCGATGACTTGAGACGCGCGGCTTGCTCCGCGGCAATCAGGCCGGGATCCTTCGAAAGCAGTCCGGACGTCGGCATTGCTGATGCCTGAAGTGGCGTGCCCCCTTCCTCCGGCTTCGCAAGTGCGGCCGCGTTTTCTCGAATGTCTTGCGCCAGGGCTCTCGGGGAGCCGGTAGCCGCCGATTGGATCTTTGCCGCGGCACGCTCGACATCGGAGTTGCTGTACGGCCCCTTCGTCGCCGCGTTAAGCGGGATCGGAGCCGGAGCGGATGTGAATGTCTTGGTGGCGAGGTTGCGGATTACACTTCCGAGGGTCTCAACGCCGGCCTGCAACGTGTTCGCGCCCGAAGCCCCGGCCAGTGGTGCGAGGACATTCGTGACATCTTTGAGTCCATGCCCAACGTAATGCCCCAACACGATCGCGTCGTCGGGAACGTAGTTGTCGGCTGCGTTGACCGCGACGCCAGCGCCCACACCGCCAATCGTATCGCCAATCAGCGTGCGAGCTGGAGCTTCAGTGTATGGCCGGGCCATATGATCCAGTACGCGCCCCGGGAGCGTCTCGGATCGCGTTACCGAGGCTGCCACCTGCGGTGCGCGCTGAGCCAGCATGGCGCCGGTGCCGACGGCCTGGGTGCCGAATCGGTTGGCGTCGTAGGCCAGCTTCTCGCTGCGTGACATCGTGGCCGGATCAATGACCGGGATGCCCGTGGCGTCGACAGCTTGCTCGACCAGCTTGGACGCCGGCGTGGCCATCGGGATGTTGGTGCCGAACAGCTTGTTGATCCCGCTGGTGGCGAGATTCTGCGCGCCGGCCACAAGGTCAAAAGGCCCGGTGACGATGTCGGTGAGCCCCTTGCCGACGCCCTGGGCGCCGACCTGGAAGTCGCGCACGGCGCCGCCGACGCTGCTCGGCAGCACCGACGCGGGGCGCTCGATCGGCTTGGGCGGCTCTGGCGTGACGTAGAGGCGGCCAGCGACGGCCGCGTTCTGCGCGCCCAAGCCGCGGGTGGCGAAGGGATTGTGGTCTACAGGGATGAATTTTGGGCTCGGCGTGGAAGTCGGCGGCTTATCGAACCGGTCGAACGGATTAGGCCTGCCCCCGGGCGACGCCTGGTTTGGAGTGGGTTGAAACGGCTTCGCGGGATCGAAAGGCGGCTTGTCGACGACTTGGTATGGCTGCGAAGGATCAAACCGCGGCTTCGCGTCGGGAAAAGCGGCCCACGGGTCGTGATCGACAGGCACCAACGTGGGCTGCCGGCTAGCTCCCCGCCCCGGGATGAGATCGTCGAACATCCCGGGCTTGGCCGCTGGTGCAGTCCCTTCGAGTGGTGCGATGAGCGCTGGATCCGTGACGGGACGATCGAGCTTGTAGCCGGGCGGCAATGGCGGGATCGTAGCCGGCGGATCGACTTTGTAGCCAGGCGGCAACGGAGGCATCGTCGGCTGCGTTGGCGAGCCGTAGTGCCTTTGAAGGGCCATGGTCCTCTCCTCTTTCGAGGTGCCCGCCGGAAACTCGACGATCGCCCCGTCAGGCCCTTGCACCTGAATTCGTTGCGGCGCTCGGGGGCGAGAGCTTAGCGCCCGCTGAATATCCGCTCGAGTGAAGTCGTCGGGGAATTCGTGCTGTTGGCCTTCGAATTCAATGAGCTGTGGCATCCTAGTTGAGCCTTGTTGATCTAGTGATGGAAGAGCTCGGCCTGCCACTCAAAATGATGTTCATCAGAACACCAGAGACCCATTCGCGGTGAACGTGTGGATGGTATTGCCGCCGCACGTCGTGACGGTCCCGCCTGTCGCCCGCTGGGCTCCGGGATACCGGATGATGACCACGCCCTTGCCGCCGTTGCCGCCGTTGAAAGTGCCAGACGCGCCGCTGCCGCGGCTCGCGCCACCTCCACCTCCGCCGAGGCCATCCGTGCCCGCGCCGCCGTTGCCACCAGTGCTCGACGCCGTGCCGCCGCCACCGCTCCCGGCCGCGCCTGGGGTCGAGGACTCACAGCCGCCTGCGCCACCACCGCCGTAAGTCACCGCAGAACCACCGATCGAGCTGGAAACGCCACTACCGCCGTTGCCGGAAGCAGCTCCGCTCGCGCCAGCGCCACCTGCCCCACCGCCGCCTCCCGCGCGCCGGGGAGCGATGCTCCCATTCCCGCCAGCGTTGCCTTGCCCCGCCGTACCGATGCCGCCGGTAGTGCCCGCGCCTTCGCCACCACCACCGCCGCCGGAACCGCCAGAAGCTCCGTTCGCGCCCGTCGCGCCGCCGCCGCCGCCTCCTACCGCGGTGTGCCCGTTGAAGGTAGAATCGCCACCGTTGGCCCCAGAGGCCGTTGTCGTAGCCCCCAATCCGCCGGATCCTACGACAATCGAATAGCTTCGACCTTGGACAAGCGTATCGGTGCCGGTCAGCACGCCGCCACCGCCGCCGCCGCCACAATCCGTTTGACCGCCACCGCCGCCGCCGCCGCCGACGAGCAGATACGTGACCGATAGCGTTGGACGCGCCGCGATGATTTGCAGCAATGCCGTCATGTCAGCCCCGCGCCGGCGATCATCCATTTCGTGGCGGCGATTTTCACCGCGGTGGCCATGCCATTGGCGGCCAGAGTGCGGCTCCCGGTCAATCCGGAGCCCGCTTGCACCAGCGTGTCGGAGGTAATCGCGATCGTGACGGTGTTGATCTCGTTGATGAAGGTGATCGCCGTTCCGATCGGGTACGGAACGTTCGCGTTGCTGTCGATCGAAAAGGTCCGCGCGTTGTTGTCCGAAGCGGGATGCAGAATCTGCGTCTGCGCATCGGCCAGAAGCGTCGTGTAGGCTGCTGTTTTAACGCTTTGCGGGATGCCGCTGTAGGATTGGGCCTGAGACGCCGATGCGGCCGAGCTCGTCGCCGATGTCGCTGCCGCCGTTGCGCTGTTCGCCGCATTCGTAGCGGATGTCGCTGCCGCCGTCGCGCTGCCCGATGCGTTCGTCGCCGATGTTGATGCGCTGGTGGCGCTCGTCGACGCGTTCGTAGCAGAGGTAGCCGCCGCCGTCGCGCTTGCAGCCGCAGCCGCCGCGCTCTCGCCAGCGTCTTCGAGGACCTCGTCAAGCGCGTCGGCATCGCCCAGGGAGGCCCTGACGGTTGTCGAGAGCTGATCCAGCCCGACGGCCTCGTTCGCGATCGCGCCGTCTGAGCGCAAGCTGGTCTTCAGGAAATCGACGATCTCGCTCGTCGAGCGGGCTGCCGCGTTGAGATCGGCATGAACCTGATTGGCGGGTAGCGGCCGCGCCGGGTTGGCGTTCTGGTAGCTGACGTAATCGTATTGGCGCGTGTATTTGGTAGGATATGACATCTATCGCCGAGGGGGTGAGAGGAAATGCGCGGGATTGCGCGGTGGGTGCCGTCGGCGAAGCGGCGTAGACGTCCGTGAGATGAATTATGACTCTGGAGTAGTAAGCGGAAGGTTACGGCTCAACGATTATGAACTGCGGGGTGTGTGCCCCGAACGGCTCTAGGGCGATCTCAAGGCTGCTTGCGGAGACGAAACACTCCTTTGCAGGGCAAACTCGCCGATGACGACGAGCCGTCCAATAATCTCGAGTATGCCACTGAAATCGTGCAATCGAAGTTCTGAAAGCCACTCCCTAGCTCTTTCTTAAGCTGCGCGAAGCTCGCACTTTCCGGCATTAAGAACGTCGGCACGTACTTGTCCGTGAACATATTCTTCCTGAGAGATTCGAAGTCCGCTGGCGAGACCTTCGCATACGCCGCGGGAGCCTTGCCGAACATATCTCCGGGCAGATCATACCAAGACTTCGCTGCAACATCCAAAAGGCTGATCTCATCTTTCGCATTAGCGGCGATCGTTTTGTGCACCTCCCAAACCAAGTTATTCTTCGGTGCTGCACTCGTGATGCTGATCGTTTTTATCTCGATTGGGTTTGGCGTGAGGTTCCAAACAACGGTTTGACCGAAAGGATCGACGTTAGTTACCGTAATCTCGTGGCCGAAAAGGCGCTGCCAAGCCTGAAAACCGACGCTCGCAGTGAATGCCACGCCAGAAGCGACTAGCGTAAATACGCCCACTACACCGGCCCAGTATTTTAGTTCATTGCGCCACTGCGCCTGGTCGCTTTTGCAGGTCTTACAAACTGTGGCTCCGCTCAAAATCGGTTCGCGACAAGCGATACAACTCTGCGTTCCTGCCGGCAGGGTTTGGCCGGGAAAATCGAGGTTTGTCACGCTATTTGGGCCTCGGCATGCCACAAATGCTACAGCATTCGTTGCCGCCCGACTTCGAACAGGCGGTGTCACCGCAATTCGTCGGACAAGTGGTTCCGCATGAATCACTACAGCCAGCGGCATCAGGTCTAAATCGATAGACTACACGCCCGGTGTTATTTCCAAACTTGTCAAATCTGATCTGGTCGAGCTCCGCCGTGACCTGAACGTCGCGAAGAGCCCTGATAAGCTTTTCAGAAGAGGGCTCCGGAGCAAGCTTCATCGCATCGTGCAAAGTCCGTACTGCAAGTTTTATTTGCTTGCCGAAATCATCGGTACTTGGCGCGCGAATATAGAAGGTGGAAGCTTCCGCCTTATCGAGGACAAGATTTGGGTTCGCGCTTGTCAAGATCAGAGGCACCTTCGCATCATTGGCTATGGATATGCTGGAGATGTGAGGGCTGAAAACAACTGCGACACGCTCGTTCTGGATGGCCAGTCGGGTGTACATGGCGGCAACGTCCGGTTTGCCACCGGCATCGTAGGTGATGGTCTCAAGTTTGAACGTACTTGAGCCGACGCTGACATAACCGTTTGGCCAGGAGCGTTTAAATGCTTCCTGGTAAGCGGCGACGGCTTTCTGCCCTCGCTCTCCCAGTGGCCCGCTCAAGTCTTCGATAATCGCGATCTTGATTCTGTCGTCAGAAGACTGAGCTGCCGCAGGGACCAGATAGAGCGACAGCAGCAGTGCCCCAATGCAACTAAGAATGCCTCGCGGGAAATTTTTTAGGGAGGCCATGCTTCTCCTCCGAAGGTTTGAAAACGTTAATCGTAGGAGCACATCCTTGCCGTGTCTAGCCGAAAGCAGCTATCCGGCGTTGAAGGCGTGCCCGGAGGTTTTTAAAAACACAGAATTAGCGGAGCGGCCTTGCAGCCTCTGGACTAGTTGCGCGCGCCTCCCCCCAGGGGGTGGCCTCCGATCCGGTATCGCTCGGACTGCGCGGGTCCGATCAACGTTTGCAGTTGGTCAGTCTCGGCTCGCGCGCCGTCGTTATCCTCATTCACCGCGTTGTCAGCTTCTTAGCCCTGATCATTGCCACTAACCTATTGAGGTGCCGTAAGTCTTAGTGCGCGGTCGCGTGCGCTGCCGGAGCATTTCTTTGTATGGTTATGCGTGATTTGAAAATTCGACAAAAGCGCTGAAATCGAACAAATGCGCAAACCGATCAAGAGCTCAGCTGTCTGCTTTTACGTATTAGACTTTTCCAGACAAAACTTTCCTTGCTGAATTCTCGCCAGGCCTCATCCTGATCGCGGGTCGAAAGCCCGAACATCAGCCGATAGCCAATCCGGTCAGCGGCGATCACAAATCTTGTCCAGGGGCCGCGCGCGTATGTCCAAGGCGCACGCCTAAAGGTGCGCGGGGCCGTCTGATGTCGGTCATTTCGCCCCTGGACTGCTCATTTGCTCGAAAGGCAAAACATCATGCGCAACTCGACCGCCCTCCGCACCTCGCCCCAATCGACCAATCTTGGCACCCTGCTCGCTCGCCGCGAGACCGATCTCATTCTGGCAATTGAAGACGGAAACGCCCTTGTCCGCTGTCAGGTGAGCTCCGCGATCGCCACTGCTATGCTGGCGCCGCTCAAAGGCAGGGCCGCCGGCCAATTCCGCGCCCTGCCCGGCAACCTGGTCGAGATCGACGCCGCGGTGACCTTGCCGATGGCGCTGCGAATGATGGAAGCCAAAGCAGCAATGGAGAACACGCTGCACTGAGATCGACGCCTGCGGGCTACACAAAACCCGCCCGACTGACCTAAAATCCGCGCTCGTGCTTCCCCGGTGCTTCCCCGGTGTAGCGCGGGCGCAATCAGCATGTGAAAGGAGAAAAAATGTCGCCGCAGTTTCAGCGGGTTAGTTGGTCGGGGCAGCTGGATTCGAACCAACGACCTGCAGTACCCAAAACTGCCGCGCTACCAGGCTGCGCTATACCCCGAATGTCCGGCGAGCCCCGTCG
>Ga0214543_1009761_pt1 | contig 14689 bp, 5 predicted proteins | sample CNSS2metaG_FD_160094 | JGI IMG/M metagenome (GOLD analysis project Ga0214543, IMG submission 160094) | Root nodule microbial communities from cowpea collected in UCLA plant growth center, Los Angeles, California, USA - CNSS2 | ecosystem: Host-associated > Plants > Roots > Nodule | place: USA...
CTCTACTATTAGAGTTCAACAAAATATATGAAGCACAACCAAAAACTTTCAGATGTGAAAGGTTTACCTCATTTCCAGACCATACTTCTTCAGGTAACTGATAGCCTAAAGGAACTGATGGTCCTCTATTTATGAGATAGGTTGTTGTGCTTATTGCATCTGCCCAAAATACCTTGGGTAATCCTGACTGGATTCTCATACATCTTGCTCTCTCATTCAAGGTTTTGCTCATTCTTTCTGCCACATCGTTTTGTTCTGCTGTTCCTGGAACCGTCTTGATCATTCTGATCCCATTCTCTGAATAAAACTCCTTGAATTGATTACTATCATATTCTCCACCATTATCAGACTTCAAACATTTAATCTTTAAACCTGTTTGAGTCTCAACCTCCTGCTTCCACCTTTTAAATACAGAAAACACATCAGATTTATTTTTAAGAAAATAAACCCATACATTTCTTGTAGAGTCATCAATGAAGGTTACGTGATATTGTGAACCTCCAAGAGATTTCACTAGAGCTGGCCCCCAAACATCTGTATGCATTGGTGCTACTCTTTCAACTTTAGACGACTTACTTGTTTTGGAGAAGCTAACCTTTTTCTGCTTTCCAAAGATACAATGTTCGCAAGGTCCAACATCAACATGCTTCAAGTTAGGTATTTTACCTTTTGAGACCATGAGCTTCATTCCTTTCTCACTCATATGCCCAAGCCTCTGATGCCACAAAGAGGAACTGTTGCCAACTTCTACAACTGATATCATATCCTCATCTGCAATCATGTAAAGATATTCTCGCTTCTTTCCACGAGCAACAACAAGATTACCTATCATTACTTTCCAGTGTCCATCTCCAAAGGTGGTGTAATGACCTTCATCATCCAACTGCCCTATAGATATTAAGTTTCTCTTTAAGGCAGGAATATGTCTGACATTGTTCAAAGTCCACACACTTCCATTAGAGGTTCTGATATTGATATCACCTCTTCCTATAATATCAAGAGATTTTCCATCTGCAAGGTAGACCTTCCCAAACTTTCCTGGAACATAGTTAGATAATAATTCTAAGGAAGGTGTAGTATGAAATGACGCACCTGAGTCCATAATCCATGAGTCAATAGAACTATCTAGACTACATAATAGTGCATCTTCAATTTCATCAGTTGCTGCATTTGCTGATTGATCATCATCTTGCCTCTTGTTGTTGTTCTTCCTTGGAGCCCTACATTGATTTGTAAAGTGACCCCTTTTCTGACAATTCCAACAAGTGATATCATTCCGGAATTTTGGTTTTGATTTCTCTCTAGACTTTGATCTGCCTCGGCCTTGATTACGACCTTTCTGGCTACTTCTTCCTCTAGTTTCAGTACTCAATGCTGAACCGGAACTAGAACTGGAAGATTCCCCTGAACTTTTCCTGCGAACATCTTCGCTTAAGATCAAGTCACGGATGTTATCAAGCTTCAACTTACTATTACTTGTAGAATTACTAACTGCAGTAACAGTTGCACTCCAACTTTTCGGAAGAGATGATAATAAAATTAATGCTTTCACCTCATCATCAAATGTTATCTGCACTGATGTCAATTGCGCAATAATTGTATTGAATTCACTAATATGATTAGTAATCGAGTTACCTTCACCCATTTTTAGGTTGACTAGTATGCGAATCAAATACACTTTATTGGCTGCAGATGGCTTCTCATACATATTTGACAATGTCTTCATCAAATCTACGGTTGTGTTCTCGTTCATGATGTTGAACGCAACATTCTTAGCTAATGTCAACCGGATCACACCAAGTGTCTGCCGATCTAACAAATCCCATTCCGCCTGCTCCATGTCAGTTGGCTTCTGCCCTGTTAATGGTAGATACAACTTCTTCTGATACATGTAGTCCTCTATCTGCATCTTCCAGAACCCGAAGTCACTGCCATCAAACTTCTCAATCCTCACCTTCCCTCCTTCCAATGCCATTGCTCTTGCTGCTTTTACAAAAGCTCTTGCTGCGGCTTTTGACCAAAGCTCTCACTACTTCTCTAAATTGAGATCCCCAAGAAGAAAAAATAGAAACCAAATCTTTTCTGATATGGAAGATCAGACAATGCTGCAACCACAGAGCATACTAAAAAAATGGTAAAAGAGAGAAAAATAGACACAGAGGATTTAACGTGGTTCGGCGTATAATGTGTATGCCTATGTCCACGACTACACTAGGAAGTATTTGTATTTCTGGTGTATCTTAAAGCTTTACATAAAGTCTCTTATATAATAAAATAGAGAACCACATCTCACTATTCTAAGCATTGTGCGACTAAATCAAGCACCATAGTACTAACACTTTTTAACACTTTTTCTGCTTCCAACCACTATAGGCTGCTTTAGAGATTAAATTCGTAAAATATGAGTGAATTTACACATTTTCTATAATTAAAATAAGATTCATTATGATTAAGGTGGAACCTGCGGTTATTGTTCTATATTCGTACTACTATTCCACTTCACATGTTTTTGTTTAGTATAACATTCTCTTTCAACGTTAATACCCTTAAACATTATGATTAGATTAGATTGTTTATTAGTGTAACATATCCATTCGTAAATTGCACTAGACATTTATTATCCTTAATGTAAAGTAAGAGACTATTACTTTATACATGAGTTGTCAGAGGGTGCAGTGATTACTAATAATGGATTAAGATTATACACCTAGGATCCACGTCATTGATTAGGATTGAGATTTATAGCTACCACATACGAAAAGACCCAGAAAATTGACTCAAATGAAAACAAACATTCAACCCTGCTTAGCCTAAAGATTGCTACTTTTTGATTTGTTCTTGTGAGATTGCTTTCGAAGCTGGAAGAAAGCATAAGATTTGGTGTTCCTTCCATTCTCTGCTCATTCCATTCAACCCCATTTGAGATACAGCAATGGCAGAAGATTTAGAATCAGTGGGAGTTGTATCAGAGAGGGGTAGATCGTGGAAAGCTCATACGAGCATGACACTGTCGATGGCATTCTATGGTGGCTACCATGTAATCACAAAAGTGGCCCTTAATGATGGGGTCAACCAACTAGTTTTCTGCTTCTACAGGGATTTCCTTGCCTTCACTATTCTTGCTACTCTCGCTTTTTTTCTTGAAAGGCATGATCTTTTTCCCCTTCTCCTTCAACTGTTACTGATTATGCTGTGTTGGGAGATAAAGAATCCGATTGGCATGTTATGAGAGAGTGTAAAACTTTTCTCCACAATCTCAAAATAAATTGATTTTCATTTTCTTATAGAAAGTATTTGAAGAAACAGGGTTCGGAAATTTCTGATTTGTTAACTGTGTAAAAATTCCTTACACTGAGAGGACAGTTAACAATAAAAGTGTTTTTTTTTTTTTTTTTACCTTTTTACCTTCACATTTAGACATGAATAATTGCTCGTTGGCATCTTGACTCAACTTTTACTGATTGATAGAAATTTGGACAATTTTTTAGAATTCTTTGTACCTTAAACACCTTTGCACCTTCGTTCATGTTCTGATTTTCGCAGTAGCATGTTGGTAATTGTTAAAGATGTATTGTATGTTTTTATCCAAAGGGCTAGGCTTTTGGAAATAGTTGATTCATGAATACTACTTATTGGAGCAATTATGACCAAAGGGTTTATGGTAAGATCTTGCACCCCTCATTTTTCTAATTAATTGTTTAATTTCAGCACAAATTGCGTGATAGGACATGCTAGAGTAGTAATTTAAAATCATTCTTGAGTTTCCATCTCATGCTAGAGATGTATATGTATGATTAAAGGTTAAAATAGGTGAAATTGACTTTTAATGTCAATCACACAGAATCTTGCTCTCAAACACACCTAGTTGGTTCATGATACTAATTTTATGAAAATGTACTCTGTAGAATACTGATACCTTTTTCCTTCTGCTAATTTAGATCATTCTTGGTATTTACCTGTGCCAATTGGCTTATATTTGTTTGAGGTTCATAATCATCATCCAAAAATTGTAGAAATGTTCTACTTATACTTGTCTACTGATAATGGTTCCAGGGACCTGTCTTATGATGATCTGTTTTTGTGCATTTAACTGAATACACAGTCAAATTTTAGAAGTGAAATTTTAACCTGAAACTTTTTTTGTGTGCTGTCTTATGAGTTGTGTTGTGATAGTACTTTCTTTATTTCTGATATATGAGTATCCTAATTGTACTTTTTTACCATACTGGCTGTAGACGAACTAGACCACCCCTTACCAAGAAGCTATTGATGTCATTCTTAATTCTTGGATTCACCGGGTAAGAATTCTTGCTATATTCACTTATTTCTTATTTTTCTGATATATGAATGGTATATATAGTGTTTTGTTGCACCATAATATATATATTTTTTTTCTCCATGATTCATGATCAGGGTATTTGGCAACCAGCTTTTGTTTCTTCTTGGTTTAAGTTATACTAATCCAACTTATGCTGCTGCTGTACAGCCAACAATTCCAGTGTTTACATTTATGTTTACTCTGATGATGGGGTCAGTTTCCCTCTTATCCATTTCTTCTCAGTATTCAAATGTCTATATCAATATATAAAATTTATTTATTGATCATTTTAGCAAAGAAATTTGTAGACTCATGAAATTGTTCACAGAGTCCAGAACACAGAATAACGTATGCTTAACAAACTCAATCTTGCAGCATAGAAAAACTGAACTTGCTCAGATATGAAGGTTGGGCAAAGGCTGGAGGAACTCTTATCTGTGTTTCAGGAGCCATATTTATGGTTTTCTATCGTGGTCCAGCTGTGATAGGGGGTAACGAAATGGATCAAGTTACACAAATTAAACCAAGTGGCAACAGTTCTCGTTTTGCTATTGATATTGGATTAGATAGCTTTCAGCTTGGGGTTGTGTTCTTGATAGGGAACTGCATCTGCATGGCTGCTTATCTAGCCCTTCAGGTTTCTTTTTGTTACATTCATCAAAGCTGTCACATGTTTCTTTCAATTCTTTGCATTAAACCAATCATTTTGTACTTTCTATCAGATGAATTTACTTATTGCTAGAAACACCAATCTTTAACATCACTTAGTTTGTGAACTGATTTATTGTGATCTTTGGTTATTTTACTTGGGAGAGTGTTGGCCCCTTTAAGTTATTGCCATTAATTATTTTCAGGCACCATTATTGAAAAAGTATCCTGCAAATCTATCTGTCACGGCATATTCATTCTTCTTTGGAGTTGCACTGTTGGTGATTGCATCATTTTTCATGGTTAACGAGTCAACTGAATGGATTTTGACACGATCAGAGATACTAGCTGTTGCATATGCTGTGAGTCACTGGAATTTCAATTCAATTTTCCTTCTCATGAACTCTTATTAGTAATTTCCGATCCTTTGGTCCAATTCTGCTGTGATGTTCATGTTCAAAAATTTGTTCTAGCTGGTGAAGCATGGTTGTTAAATGGAGGGAAAAAATGACTTGCAGTGTAGCACAGAAGTCTAAGATCACATCAATGTGTTACTGAAAGTTGTATTTAAGTAATATGACACTGGATATAAACTACTGAAGTTAAACAAGGAATGATTTTTATTTTAAGGGATGAAAAGATTGAAAGTCTTTAATGTTGAGTTCCTACATAGTTTTTAATTGATTCACCTTCTAATGGATTATTTGATGCTTTATTAACATGCACAAACTTGTTCAGGGAACTATTGCATCTGCTCTTAACTATGGAATCATTTCATGGAGCACTAAGATCTTGGGGCCAGCTTTGGTTTCCCTATACAATCCTCTTCAACCTGCATTTTCTGCAATCCTTTCCCAAATTTTCCTTGGCACTCCAATTTACCTGGGAAGGTATAGCTCTCCTTCCACTTCAACATATTTGATGCATTCTTTTCTAACTACTCATGAATTTTAAAGGGTAATACTTAAAACAAGAAAGAGTATAAAGAATACTTTTTTTAGGAGCTTACTTTTTGTTCTTGTTCTTGTTTTTTGATCCATGTCATGATGATAGCATCATAGGGGGAACTTTCATCGTTACTGGTCTATATTTAGTTACTTGGGCATCTTATAGAGAAAAACAAGAAACTTATGATGGAGTTACTCCAAATGGCTCTTGGATCTCTGAACCACTTCTTCATGAAAAAGGTGAATGCCAGAGTGGTCACACTCAGGGTCCTCCAGCGTAAACATCAAAGCCAAACTCAGCAAATTCATTATTCATCAGCAATGCTTTGTGGAAAGTTTTCTCATGATTCTTGAATTTGTTTTTGTTATCCTTTTAAATGGTATGCTTGTTTTTTATATAGTAAATGTGAAATGTTGTTTGAGGACAAACTGTGAATGTGAAATGTAATATGATGTTTATATCTTCCCAATTTCTATGTCCTGTTAAATTTAACTGTCGACAGTTCTGAGATAACTCTTCGTTACAGTGTAAAAGTAATTGAATGTTTTGTTCTGTTTCATCGGCTTTAATTAGCCTTTCATTTGCTGGGTAGAAAAGGAGTCCAGATTCTCAACTAATTCTTTTAATAGTATTCTCTGCTGAACATTAAAAATACATTATATTGATATTTTAATATATTTTAAAACGTCAAAATTATTGATAATCGATGTATTACAAGAACACAATAAAGGAACAGCAACAAAAATCCAACAGAAAATTTCGTAGGAAAGTAAGAGAGATGAAAGTATAAAAGATGAATAGAAGACAAATTTGCCTTATTTTTAATATTTTTAAATATTTTTGCACTATATTGTGTATTGTAACTCTACTTTATATTTTAAGTTATGTCTATTTAAAAATAATTTATTTTAACTTTAAATATAAATCTTATAAGATATGGCACAAAATCAATAATGAATGCACAAAAATTGGATTTCTGGAGATTCTATTTACACTTTTCTTTTTTCTTTTCAGACTCTGACTTCATTTTACATTTCTAAAATTACTTCTCAAAATGCAAAGAATAATTTAAAAAATAATTTTTAAAAGAAAGAGGGTAAAGAAAAAAGGTGAGAGATAGAATAGAATTGGCTTTATATTGTAAAGCTATTTGCAAATATGAGCTGAATTTCAGGTTGGATCAAAATAAATAATCAAATTTTCCCTTTTAAGTCTCTACCTATGATTAATATACAACTTAATTCCAATTTTGTCAAATATTAGACTTAGATTATAAATATCTTCCTTAAATGAAAAGATTATGAGTATGTTAATGTAATACTAAGATCCAAAATAACAAATTAATTAATGTTATAGCATTAATAATCTGATCAAATAAAAAGTAACCTACAAATAATTTTGATCTATCAATATAACTTCTCATTAAATTCTAGACCCCTCATTTATAATCATTCAATGTACACTTAAGTTATCTATATCTATGTATTAATATAATTTTCTAAAATTCCACATTTAATTCAGATTTAAAAACTTATTCTGGATTACTATTACCGATTACAAATCCCTAACATATAAATTACAGATTTTCTTATAAGTTAAAAAACTTTAATTTTTCAATTTATGTTTTACAACCATTTATATATTCTAATTTGACCTTATCATCGTTTAGTGTGAGACTTTCACAGTAATCATACGATCATAAAGCACATTTATCTCATCTCCTTAACCTGTTATGTATTTAATACTAGGATATTTGCGGTCACAATCTGCTCTTATATATCTTTCATTACATACTCATAAACGTCATTGTCATAATCATAGTGCATATTTAAAGAGTAACCTCTACTAAAAAAATCCATAATTTTTTGTCAATTTTGTTTTAAAAAAAATTTTGTAGAAAATATTTACATATTGTCATGAATAAAAAAATAATTGCAAGAAATTTCTACTAACTTTTTGTAAAATATTTTGTATAAAATACTTTTTAAAAAAAAAACTTTTAAATTTTATAATTTTGTAGGAAATAATTACCCACAAAAAGAATTACTTGCTAATTAAATTTTTTAGAAAAAATCTTTTCTTACAATACTTTTTAACAAATTTGTAAGAAAAATAGCATATAATATGAAAATTTTCAATAATGATCATATCCACAAAGAACCAAAATATAAATTGCATACTATATACAACACTAGTACATGATACAAGAAGATGATGCATTTGATCATCTCAATCTCACACATATCATCTAGTAAGGAAAATCTTCCCCACTTCACTCATCATATTATCATTTGAGTAACACTAAAAATTTGGATTCTTTGTTGGTTTTTTTTGTGTTGTTGCTCTAATGTGACTTCAAAATATCTTGATGGTCACGGATTTTGAAATTTTAAAATATATTAAAAAAATGTTTAAAATACCAACATAGTGTATGCTTAGTGCTCAGCATAGGACAACACTAAAAAACTCAATAAAAAATCTGGACTCGTAACCCGTGGTAGATCTTGCTCAATATTTGTGAGGAAGCCAAGATATACTTAATTATGGATATATCAGATTATTGAACTCATTATTAAATTAATAATTGAATCAATATTAAAATTTTCAGTTATATATTATTTTCAATGTAAATAATCATATTTTCAGCAAGAAATTCATTATCCGTTTTATTTTGCAATCTTGTTGTGATAATTTTCATTGTAAAAATTATCTTTCTATTATAGCTGTGAAAACAAGAAAAGTTAAAATAAGACGAGACAAATTAAAGAATCAATTTGTGATTGACTTTCTCCTATTTTTTGTCAAAGATTGATTTTTTCTATTTTCTTCCTCACAATGGTTTCCATTTCATCACTTCTAAATAATTAATTTCTTATTTTATTTCTTCATTAATATACTTATGTTTAAAAAAAAGACTAAAAGATAATTTATCATAATCTAAATAAAAATTGCAATATTAATAAAAAAAAATATGATAATCAAATCACAATTAAAAACCAGTTATGAAAAAACACTTGGTGCATTACTTTTTCTTTTATATTTATAAAATTGAATATATGAAATGCTCGTAAGATAAAAATTAATATTAATTACTACACTAATATTTTATTATCAATTGAGAAAAAAAATTACATTTTTTCTTCAATAATGTATGAAAGCGTACAAAAAATGTGAGCACAAAATAATGAATTTGTGTTCAATTTTTTTTTCTTCATAAACAAAAGAAAAAAAAAACAAGTAAAAACCTAAAGTGAGTAGAAACTCAAAAATAGTGAGAGAGAAAATAAAAAATATTTCAATAAATTTATTTATTTATTATTAAATTTAATGTTATACTTTATTATTTATTAGTGTATTTTATAAAATAAATAAAAAGATATCTATTTTAATTTTTATTGATTTTCAATATATACTTTTATTATTTAAAATTTTCAAAAAAAATCAAATTTCTTATATATAATTAAAAAAACAATTTTCATATAAAAAATAAAAAAATTTAAAAAAAAAAATTGGGAGGCAACGTGCTCCCGTTGTTCCTTCAATGGTCCGCTATTGCTGGTAACACTAGTTCCATAGGAGAAAAAAAATAAATATCATATCTCTTGCTTAAATGACCCTTGTTGATATCTTTGAAAGAAATAAATAATTCAACCTCTGTCATTTAAATTTAATGCTTGAAAGATGTTATTGTGAATTTTTTAAGTCAAAAGAGGTTCAATTTGTATATATTACACACTCTTAAGTGTTTATATGAGAAAATACTCCATACACTTTCAAAATAGATAAGAAAAAAAGGGAATCTTATGTTGTTATATCCTACCCTGTGTTGCAAGATGTCATCTAAGTATAACCTTTGTATAAATTTGTCATTCTTTATCTATTTTACTTATATAACCAATTACTAAAAATCTTGTTTTATTCAATACCACATATGAAAAAGGCATTGCTGTTTTTATAAATAATAGGATGACTCAAAAAACAAGAATTATACATTTAAAACTAGTTTAATTTTATCTTAATTTAAGATATTTCTCGTAAATTTTATTGATATATTTTATTATTAACTATAGTAAATGGCAAAGATCAAAAGCAACAGTACGAAAATTATATAAAGGTAAAAGTAACAATTTGGAATTTGGTATAATTAGTTGCAACGTACCCACCCAAATTAGTTAATTTGCACCAATGTGGTCCATTCCGTTAAGTTTTCAGAAACGCCGTTAACAAATCAGTGATGTGGCATTGCAGAACGGATACGTGTCGATGAAAATAATTGTACAGTGGCAATTTGTGGATAACGTGTCATGCCCTATTTGAATTGATTGTCCCCATTCAGAAAGCCCTAATTTCCCATTCCCATCTTCATCTTCTTCTTCATTTTTCGCCGGAAAGCTGATTTGTTGCAGGGGTAAGGTGGCGAGTGAAGTGGGAAATGTCGCATGGTTTTAGCCATTCGTGGTCGTCTTGTTCGTGTGGGTCACATAACCACAGCGTTTCTTCTCCTGGTTCTGTATCTGGGTCGTGGGTGGAATACCACATCTCCTTCACATTGGCATAACCCATCTCCTTCAGAATACCCAAAACACCATTAAATTAAACCACGCACAACATTCAACCACTAACCCTAAACTCCAACAACAAATAATGCAATCAACGACAAAAACAAATGGTTTGTGCACCTGCAATCCCAAATAGCTGCCAATTTGATGTCAATTACACCTTCAATTTTGTCCACAACGCATGAAATGATCCAAATTTCGTAAACCCTAACTCCAGAAAACCCCTATTCTATTCTGTTCCCAATTCGTGCCTTTTTTTCTTTTCAATTTTCTCTTATGTTGCACTGTTCCACATCACACACTACTCTCGTGCCACGTCATAATATTTTTTTCTCACTTAACTGGTCAACTCAGTCAAACGTTATCTTATTTAAAGGAGTTAACGAAAAGGGACCACATTGATGCAAATTAACTAATTTGGGTAATAAGTAGATGCAAAATTAAAAGCGAATATCATTTAGACACATTGAGACGAAACTGGATACCTTGCAACTAATCTTATAGAAACATTAAAACTAAAATATACACATTTATTGTGTCTCGAAACGAATTTAAATGAATCTTTTGCAACTTTTTGCAATAATATCATCTTTATCTTATGTATAAAAAAACGGCACATCCATGGTACGATTAAAAGTCGTAAAGACACGCGCATATATATACGCTGGGTAGAGTGTCCTCCACATATTACTTGTCTTTCATTCTTTGACGATTTGTTTTGCTTTCTCTGTCTTTCTTGCTGAGATTGAGATTCTGTAATGGCAGAAGAAGCTACACAATCTATGGCAGCAGTATCAGTGATCGGTGACACGTGGAAGGCTCATTTGTGCATGCCACTTGTGCCACTATTCTATGGTGGCTACACTGTAATCACCAAAGTGGCCCTTAATGTTGGAGTCAACCAATTAGTTTTCTGCTTCTACAGAGATTTCCTTGCTTTCACTGTTCTTGCTCCCCTTGCTTTCTTCCATGAAAGGTTTGCCCTTTTCTCATCCCTCTTTCATACATAGGGGAAAAATTTATATATTCATCAATTCATAAAAAAGACAAAAAGGAACAAAAAGGGAAAGTAAAAAAGTTAGCTTTTTAACAAAAAGACATAAAAAAGGTAGTTTTTTTTCTAAATTTGACAATAAAACAGTAAGAATGTTATGCTGATATATTTCATACCATACTGTTCTATAGACGGACTAGACCACCCATTACCAAGAGGCTACTGCTATCATTCTTCTTTCTTGGATTGACTGGGTATGATTTCTTGCTATATGCACTTGTTTCCCTTTCTCCTGATATATATATGAGAGGGATAGCGTTTTATTGATGCATAATTTGTATTTTTTTTTTCTTCATGATTCATTGTCAGGGTGTTTGGTAACCAGCTCTTGTTTCTTATTGGTTTAAAATACACTAATCCAACTTATGCTGCTGCTGTACAGCCAAGCGTTCCAGTCTTTACATTTCTGTTTTCTGTAATCATGGGGTAAGTTTCACCCTTATCTAATTCTTCTTGTGTATGTTATTGTGTGTATTAATATATAAAATTTGTTCATTGATCATTCATTCATCTTTTTACTAGAACACATACACTAATGCACAAGCATATTATAATACAGAAATTTTATGTTCATGAATTTGCATGTTCAAGCACTTCAGGCCAAAATTGATGTGTCACTCAGTAAACTCATTCTTGCAGCATAGAAAGACTGAACTTGCTCAGATATGAAGGTGTGGTAAAGGTTGGAGGAACTCTTATCTGTGTTTTAGGTGCTGTATTGCTGGTTTTTTTTCGTGGTTCAGCTGTGATAGGAGATGAGGAAATAGAGCATGTTGCAGGTGATACACTAAGCTCTAGAGGCCAAGCAGAGTCTTCTGGTTTGTTAATCAATGGTTTAGTGGTTCTTGGATTTGACCATTTTCAAGTTGGGGTTATGTTCTTGATAGGGAACTGCATCTGCATGGCTGCTTTTCTAACTATTCAGGTGTTTAATTCTTTGTAACACTTTTGCTTAGTCTGTTTAGTCTCACTTCACCAGTTGTGTATAGTCTTATACTTGGTCTTTTCAGACTTTGATAGCTTAATCTGATTAGTTGTAGCTTATATCTGTGAGATTGTCATTTGCCATTTTCAGGCACCATTATTAAAAGTGTATCCTGCAAATCTATCTGTCACAGCATATTCATTCTTCTTCGGATTTGTATTGGTGGCGATTGCATCATTATTCATGGTTAATGAGTCAAGTGACTGGATTTTGACGCAATCAGAAATAGTAGCTGTTATATATGCCGTGAGTCATTAGAATTTTAAATCAATCTACAATATCATGAACTCTTATTAGTATCATATTTGGTCGACTACTTTCTCCTATCTAGTTCTGTCTTGCTAACTTGAACAAACATGATAAGATAAGAATCACGTCAGCCACTTAACAATTACATAATCATTTAACAGAACGGAATTGAACTGATAAAAGAATTTATTAGAAATTTAATTGAAAGTTATTAAACTTTTTCGGTAACTTAAAACATACTTAAGATTTTGGGGCCAGCTTTGGTTGCGCTTTACACTCCACTTCACCCTTTATTTTCTTCCCTCCTGTCCCAAATTTTCCTTGGCACTCCAATTTACTTGGGAAGGTATAACTCTCCAACCACTTCAACATATTGATGCATTATTTTTCTAACTTCACCGTGTGTTAGGAATAGTTTAAGTGTGAGTCAAAAGTTCTACAATAGATAGAATAGACAAAGTTAAACATTATATAAGAATAAAGACCCATAATATTATTGCCTTAAGGTTTTGAGGTAAAAGTGATGTCAAATATCTTATATGTGCAAAAACAATGTCATATATATATAAAAAACTCACAATCTTTCAATGACTATAACCATAAGTTACAACTCTTTGATTTTCAAATATATAATTGTTTCATATTGTCCACGACAAAAAATTATATGAAATATGTTTGGTCTGAATGTGAAATTTTAATATATTTCTACTTTTAAATTTCATTTATGTATAAATATATATTTTTAATTTAATTGTGTTAATTTGTTTTTTACAGGTAAATAATGTTTTAAATTAACATTTAAATTAAAACGTGTCAAACAGCTTAAATAATTTAAAATTTTTAAATATTTTTTAACATGGTAAGAAAAATTTAATACTACTAGATCAAGAAGACTATGTATTCAATTTTAAAGTGTCAAAATTTTTAGAATAAAGAAAAATATTAATTTTCAATTAAATTTTACAAATTAAAAAAATATTTAACCTTAATTATTTTTACTATTGATTAATTTTCCTCTTCTTTTATTGATTTAATAGTATTTTTTGCCTATGTTTTCATTTAATTATTTTTTAGTTAATAAAATTCTTATACTTTTCTAGAAAGAGTCAATTTAATCGAGGATGACTCAAAAGTTCATTAGACCTAAAGTAAAATTACAAAATGAGACTTTTCATTTAAAATTTATTTTCAACTTTTTTTTATGCAAAATTATTTATTAAATTGTCATAATTAATTTCATTTAATATTTTTTTTTCAATAAGTAAGAAAGCTAATCCATTTAATTTTTTCTTGAAACATTGTTGATCTTAGAGATGTCAATGGGGCGGGTAGAGTACGGGTAGTAGCTCCTCCCGTACCCTACCCGCTGGATAAATATTTGCCCTGTACTCGTACTCATATTCATCGGGTATCCGCCTATTTTTTTCATATCCGCGGGTATCCACGGGTACCCGCGGGTATTTACAAAAATATTTTAAAAAAATAAATATTTAACTATAATTAGTGCTTGAATCAACAAGTCCACCTTCTCCGAGTAATTCTTGAAAAACAAACAAAAAAAAATCACTAACAATTTATATTGTAGTTTATTTTTGAATAAAATATTAAAGAAATTACTAACTTCATCAATGTCCACATCTTGCAACATTGTATAAAGTTTCATGTTGTCCAATTTTAATCTAGAAGAGCTTGAAAACATAAGAAGTTCATTAAAAATTTCTAACAATCACTTGATAAAATATTTAAGTAAAAGTGTTAATTTCATTATCTTCCATGTTGGTCCATAACTAGTTTTGGAGACACATCAATGCCTCCACAATATCTAGAAGTAATCTACTCTGATGTGGGATAAGAATCCGACCACCATTGCTGAATGAAGACTCAAAATGTTTTTTATTTATATATATATATATATATATATATATATA
>Ga0214543_1009762_pt1 | contig 14687 bp, 7 predicted proteins | sample CNSS2metaG_FD_160094 | JGI IMG/M metagenome (GOLD analysis project Ga0214543, IMG submission 160094) | Root nodule microbial communities from cowpea collected in UCLA plant growth center, Los Angeles, California, USA - CNSS2 | ecosystem: Host-associated > Plants > Roots > Nodule | place: USA...
GGTTAACCAATTTTAGTAGTTTGTGGTGAGAGGAATGATTGAGGATATAAGTGTGAAGTATAGTTTGCCGTTCTGCTAACCTGACTCATATCATTTGAACAAAATGGTTAAGAGTTGTTGGGTTGGATGATAAGTCTCCACTTTGGTGGGGTAAGTAAATTAAGAACTCCATTTACAGTCAAACGAATTCAGAAGGAGTAAAAATTCGGATAAGTTTTGGACCTTTTTAAATTTTCGAAATTGACAAGGTCTCAAATTAAGTGCAAATCACAATTATGAATTGGGTGGGTTAGTTAAAGGTTAACCCATTTCAGTAGTTTGTGGTGGGAGGAATGATTCAGAAGATAAGTGCAAAGTATAGTTTGTCGTTCATCTAACCTGACTCTTATCATTTGAACAAAATGGTTAAGAGTTGTTGGGTTGGATAATCAGTCTCCACTTTGGTGGGGTGAGTATATTAAGGACGCCCTTTATAGTGAAACGAATTCAGAAGGAGTAAAAATTAGGATAAGTTTTGGACCTTATTAATTTTTCGAAATTGACAAGGTTTCAGAATAAGTGTAAATCATAGTTATGAATGAGGTGGGTTAGTGAAAGGTTAACCATTTGAGTAGTTTGTGGTGGGAGGAATGATTCATGATATCAGTGCGAAGTATAGTTTTCCGTTTTGCTAACCTGACTCTTATCATTTAAACAAAATGGTTAAGAGTTGTTGGGTTGGATAATAAGTCTCCACTTTGGTGGGGTGAGTATATTAAGGATGCCCTTTACAGTCAAACGAATTAAGAAGGAGTAAAAATTAGGATAAGTTTTGGAGCTTGTTAATTTTTTGAAATTGAAAAGGTCCCAGATTAAGTGCAAATCACAGTTACGAATGAGGTGGGTTAGTTAAAGGCTAAGCCATTTCAGTAGTTTGTGTTGGGAGGAATGATTCAGGATATAAGTGCGAAGTATAGGTTGCCGTTCTGCTAACCTGACTCATATCATTTGAACAAAATGGTTAATAGTTGTTGGGTTGGATGATAAGTCTCCACTTTGGTGGGGTAAGTAAATTAAGAACTCCATTTATAGTCAAACGAATTCAAAAGGAGGAAAAATTCGGATAAGTTTTGGAGCTTGTTAAATTTTCGAAATTGACAAAGTCTCAAATTAGGTGCAAATCACAATTATGAATGGGGTGGGTTAGTTAAAGGTTAACCCATTTCAGTAGTTTGTGGTGGGAGGAATGATTCAGAAGATAAGTGCGAAGTATAGTTTGTCGTTCATCTAACCTGACTCTTATCATTTGAACAAAATGGTTAAGAGTTGTTGGGTTGGATAATAAGTCTCCAGTTTGGTGGGGTGAGTATATTAAGGACGCCGTTTATAGTCAAACGAATTCAGATAGAGTAAAAATTAGGATAAGTTTTGGAGCTTGTTAATTTTTCGAAATTGAAAAGGTCCCATATTAAGTGCAAATCATAGTTATGAATGAGGTGGGTTAGTTAAAGGTTAACCCATTTCAGTAGTTTGTGGTGGGAGGAATGATTCAGGATATAAGTTCGAAGTATAGTTTGCCTTTCTGCTAACCTGACTCATATCATTTGAACAAAATGGTTAAGAGTTGTTGGGTTGGATGATAAGTCGCCACTTTGGTGGGTTAAGTAAATTAAGAACTCCATTTACAGTCAAAAGAATTCAGAAGGAGTAAAAATTTGGATAAGTTTTGGTCCTTTTTAAATTTTCGAAATTGACAAGGTCTCAAATTAAGTGCAAATTACAATTATGAATGTGGTGGGTTAGTTAAAGGTTAACCCATTTCTGTAGTTTGTGGTGGGAGGAATGATTCAAAAGATAAGTGTGAAGTATAGTTTGTCGTTCATCTAACCTGACTCTTATCATTTGAACAAAATGGTTAAGAGATGTTGGGTTGGATAATAAGTCTCCACTTTGGTGGGCTAAGTAAATTAAGAACTCCCTTTACAGTCAAACGAATTCAGAAGGAGTAAAAATTCGGATAAGTTTTTGACCTTTTTAAATTTTCGAAATAGACAAGGTCTCAAATTAAGTGCAAATCACAATTATGAATGGGGTGGGTTAGTTAAAGGTTAAACCATTTCAGTAGTTTGTGGTGGGAGGAATGATTCAGAAGATAAGTGCGAAGTATAGTTTGTCGTTCATCTAACCTGACTTTTATCATTTGAATAAAATGGTTAAGAGTTGTTGGGTTGGATAATAAGTCTCCACTTTGGTGGGGTGAGTATATTAAGGACGCCCTTTACAGTCAAACGAATTCAGAAGGAGTAAAAATTCGGATAAGTTTTGGACCTTATAAATTTTTCGAAATTGACAAGGTTTCAGAATAAGTGTAAATAATAGTTATGAATGAGGTGGGTTAGTTAAAGGTTAACCATTTGAGTAGTTCCTAGTGGGAGCAATGATTCATGATAACAGTGCGAAGTATAGTTTTCCGTTTTGCTAACCTGACTCTTATCATTCAAACAAAATGGTTAAGAGTTGTTGGGTTCGATGATAAGTCTCCACTTTGGTGGGGTGAGTAAATTAAGGACTCTCATTATAGTCAAACGAATTCAGAAGGAGTAAAAATTAGGATAAGTTTTGGAGCTTGTTAATTTTTCGAAATTGACAAGGTCTCAAATTAAGTGCAAATCATAGTTATGATATGTGCAAAGCTGAACTTCATTGTGCGATCTTCAGTTCGTGGTGCAACGTACAAGTTATTGACCTTAAGTTTAATGGATTTATGGTGTTGTAGTGGTGAATGAGTTGAATAATTTAAAGGTGAACCCATTTTTGTACTGTGTTGGGAGGAATGATTGAGGATATAAGTGCGCAGTATAGTTTGCCCTCCTACTAACCTCAATCTTATCATTTGAACAAAATGGTTAAGAGTTGTTGGGTTGGATGAGAAGTCTCCACTTTGGTAGGTTGAGTACATTATGGACTCCTTTTACAGTCAAACGAATTCAGAAGGAGTAAAAATTAGGATAAGTTTTGGAGCTTGTTAATTTTTCGAAATTGAAAAGGTCCCAGATTAAGTGCAAATCACAGTTATGAATGAGGTGGGTTAGTTAAAGGTTAACCCATTTCAGTAGTTTGTGGTGGGAGGAATGATTCAGGATATAAGTGCGAAGTATAGTTTGTCGTTCTGCTAACCTGACTCATATCATTTGAACAAAATGGTTAAGAGTTGTTGGGATGGATAATAAGTCTCCACTTTGGTGGGGTGAGTATATTAAGGACGCCCTTTACAGTCAAACGAATTCAGAAGGAGTAAAAATTAGGATAAGTTTTGGACCTTATTAATTTTTCGAAATTGACAAGGTTTCAGAATAAGTGTAAATCATAGTTATGAATAAGGTGGGTTAGTTAAAGGTTAACCATTTGAGTAGTTCGCGGTGGGAGGAATGATTCATGATATCAGTGCGAAGTATAGTTTTCCGTTTTGCTAACCTGACTCTTATCATTTAAACAAAATGGTTAAGAGTTGATGGGTTCGATGATAAGTCTCCATTTTGGTGGGGTGAGTAAATTAAGGACTCCCATTATAGTTAAACGAATTCAGAAGGAGTAAAAATTAGGATAAGTTTTGGAGCTTGTTAATTTTTCGAAATTGACAAGGTCTCAAATTAAGTGCAAATCATAGTTATGATAAGTGCAAAGCTGAACTTCATTGCGCGATCTTCAGTTCAAGGTGCAACGTACATGTTATTGACCTTAAGTTTAATGGATTTATGGTGTTGTCGTGGTGGATGAGTTGAGTAATTTAAAGGTGAACCCATTTTTGTACTTTGTGTTGGGAGGAATGATTCAGGATATAAGTGCGAAGTATAGTTTGCCCTCCTACTAACCTCAATATTATCAGTTGAACAAAATGCTTAAGAGTTGTTGGGTTGGATGAGAAGTCTCCACTTTGGTAGGTTGAGTACATTATGGACTCCTTTTACAGTCAAACGAATTCAGAAGGAGTAAAAATTAGGATAAGTTTTGGAGCTTGTTAATTTTTCGAAATTGAAAAGGTCCCAGATTAAGTGCAAATCACAGTTATGAATGAGGTGGGTTAGTTAAAGGTTAACCCATTTCAATAGTTTGTGGTGGGAGGAATGATTCAGGATATAAGTGCGAAGTACAGTTTGTCTTTCTGCTAACCTGACTCATATCATTTGAACAAAATGGTTAAGAGTTGTTGGGTTGGATGATAAGTCTCCACTTTGGTGGGGTAAGTAAATTAAGAACTCCCTTTACAGTCAAACGAATTCAAAAGGAGGAAAAATTCGGATAAGTTTTGGACCTTGTTAAATTTTCGAAATTGAAAAGGTCCCAGATTAAGTGCAGATCAATGTTATGAATGTGGTGGGTTAGTTAAAGATTAACCCATTTCAATAGTTTATGGTGGGAGGAATGATTCAGAAGATAAGTGCGAAGTATAGTTTGTCATTCATCTAACCTAACTCTTATCATTTGAACAAAATGGTGAAGAGTTGGTGGGTTGGATAATAACTCTCCACTTTGGTGGGGTGAGTATATTAAGGATGCCCTTTACAGTCAAACGAATTCAGAAGGAGTAAAAATTAAGATAAGTTTTGGAGCTTGTTAATTTTTCGAAATTGAAAAGGTCCAAGATTAAGTGCAAATCACAGTTATGAAGTAGGTGGGTTAGTTAAAGGATAACCCATTTCAGTAGTTTGTGGTGGGAGGAATGATTCATGATATAAGTGCGAAGTATAGTTTGCCGTTCTGCTAGCCTGACTCATATCATTTGAACAAAATGGTTAAGAGTTATTGGGTTGGATGTAATTAAGAACTCCCTTTACAATCAAACGAATACAAAAGGAGGAAAAATTCGGATAAGTTTTGGACCTTCTTAAATTTTGGAAATTGACACGGTCTCAAATTAAGTGCAAATCACAATTATGAATGGGGTGGGTTAGTTAAAGGTTAACCCATTTCAGTAGTTTGTGGTGGGAGGAATGATTCAGAAGATAAGTGCGAAGTATAGTTTGTCGTTCATCTAACCTGACTCTTATCATTTGAACAAAATGGTTAAGAGTTGCTGGGTTGGATAATAAGTCTCCACTTTGGTGGGGTGAGTATATTAAGGACGCCCTTTACAGTCAAACGAATTCAGAAGGAGTAAAAGTTAGGATAAGTTTTGGACCTTATTAATTTTTCGAAATTGACAAGGTTTCAGAATAAGTGTAAATCATAGTTATGAATGAGGTGGGTTAGTTAAAGGTTAACCATTTGAGTAGTTTGAGGTGGGAGGAATGATTCATGATATCAGTGCGAAGTATAATTTTCCGTTTTGCTAACCTGACTCTTATCATTTAAACAAAATGGTTAAGAGTTGTTGGGTTCGATGATAAGTCTCCACTTTGGTGGGGTGAGTAAATTAAGGACTCCCTTTATAGTCAAACGAATTCAGAAGGAGTAAAAATTAGGATAAGTTTTGGAGCTTGTTAATTTTTCGAAATTGACAAGGTCCCACATTAAGTGCAAATCACAGTTATGATAAGGGAAAGCTGAACTTCATTGCACAATGTTCAGTTCATGGTGCAACGTACAAGTTATTGACCTTAGGTTTAATGGATTTATGGTGTTGTCATGGTGGATGAGTTGTGTAATTTAAAGGTGAACCTATTTCTATACTTTGTGGTGGGAGGAATGATTTAGGATATATGTGCGAAGTATAGTTTGCCCCCTTACTAACCTCAGTCTTATCATTTGAACAAAATGGTTGAGAGTTGTTGGGTTGGATGATTAGTGTTCAATTTGGTGGGGTGAGTAAATTATGGACTACCTTTAGAGTTTCACGAATTGGGAAGGAGTAAATATTAGGATAAGTTTTGCAACTTGTTAATTTTTTGAAATTGACAAGGTCCTAGATTAAGTGCAAAGCACAATTATGATAAGTGCAAAGCACAATTATTATAAATGTTTAACATTTATTCCCTTCCAGTTTAAATGCAAAGCTCTGCTATCGTAACTATGAACCTGAAGTTTCCTTCAAACGAAAACTTAGGTCTACAATCCATTGACAAACTAACTGCCAAAGCACATGATATGTGAACCACAACCATAGTTTAAGCAATGACATAACAAAATAAGGGGTCCATACATCGCATACATTACAATGAAATTATTAGTTAAAACACCCATAATGATTTGCATAAGACAACGTTTGACAGAATATAACTAAACTTAACATTAAGTTGAGGATTTCATCTTAAACCATAATATATAAAAGGATATAGTTGCCACTATGGTTGTGACTTTGATGATTGCCATGCCTGAGTGTTCTTGAATTTCTTGAAAGGATCAACTAGGCTTTTAATCTTATCATCAATGCTGATGTAGGTCATTTCCTCATCTTCACTGCTATCCTCTACTGTCTGCAAAAGGATTTCGTCCAAATGCTCCAAATTTGAATCCACATTCATTTTCACATTTTGCTGAACAATTGGTTCAACATCAGGGTTAACCGTTACTGGTTCAGTGTGGTTCATCTGTTGTTGAACAGGTTCTTGGGGTGGTTCCTTTCCTATATCAACTTTGTATGAAGCTGCTACCTCTTCCATTGTTGGATCACTGATGTCATGCTTAAAGACCTATGCATTTGTTTACAACACAATCAATAATGTGTTTGGACATGACACAATATGATGAATAAGCTATTAAATATCACACCTTAACAATATTCCTTAGAGTCATGTTTAAGTACAACTTATCTGCCTTAGGATTGAATACAGAAACTTGTTTCAGTAAAATCACAGCCCCAATACCAATCAGTGGACCACATTCAGGATGTGAAACTGCTTTATTGTGAACGTTGGCCTGGGCAGTGTGCTTTGCATCCTGATAAAATAGCTCACCATCATTAAGAAGTTTGTTCAGCAGTTTCAGTGGTACAAAATGTTGGAAATAAAAAACATAATAAAACTTGAAATACCTTAATAGTGAGAAGTAGATCCCCCAACCTATTTCCTTTTCACTCTTTCACAACACATGCCACAAAGGGCAATTTGTCAAACACCTTTTTGGTGTACACGGGAGTAACATTTTTCATGTCACCCCCTTCCACCAAACCTGCATTTGGCATAATTTAGTGCTCTCATATCTTTTGAATGATGAAGCTTATACCCAGGTTGTAGTAGTGGTGTTTCAATGAAAAATTACCGTGGTGTTTAATGAACATGGTTGCCCATTTCCAAGAATTTGATTCAAAGTCACGAGCAAAATTTGCAGCAGCAATGTGCCCTATAAACTACTATGTGGACTCCTGTCTTCCTGCCACACGGTTCGTGATGACAACTTGATAATTTCCTGTTGGACCAGGGATCAAAGATGTGCTTCCACTGCACCGTCGCATGAAGCTCTGTAGCTCTGCTTCATCTAAGTCTAGAGACTCCCATTGTTCCATTTTCTTTGTTGCAATATCACCCAATGAAAGCACGTTAAAGCTGGAGCTGAAGAAAACGTCTTAAGTTTGTGTGATGAAAACTTCATGACCAAAATACCCTTGTAAATTGGTTATTTAAGTGATGTGACATTTTCCCACTCTAAAGATTGTCCCGTTGCACTTGTTCTGTGACTTTTTAAACAAGCCAACCACACCCGTCCCGTCAGCCATCACTAATTAATTGCATTCATTGTAATGAAAGGTATGGTGCGATTTTTCTACTAACTTAAAAGTTAAAACACATAAACACCATTAAAGCCTCTATAAAAACAGATTGGAGGAGGAATTAATGTCCAGCGACTAACAGGGCTGACATTCTGGCCACCAATGAAGATGTAAGAGAAGAAATTAATGCAAGCTTTTACTTCTAGCACCAGTTGGACCACTTACAATGGTGCGTTATAATCTGCTTATTTTATCCCATATACGTTATAGTAATGATATTTTAACAATCTGAAAACTATGTTTATGTAGGTTTTTTTTTTTTGCTTATACATTCTGAAATGTCATCCTAAGCTTACTAAAATATTATTTCTGAAAGGAAATGCTACCTAAATGCTACCTTCATATGAATCATAAACAAAGTTTTCAGATTATAAACAAATAATAAAATACCTAAACTGATCCAATGGCCATTGGGATGGTGGAGTTATGGATGAAGTAAACTGAATGTTAATTTACTTTGATCAACAAATGCAAAATGGTGAACATGATTGATGTAGGATTATCTTGTTCCTTTTAGAAGATTAATTAATATAGTGATGATTGATTAAGAAAACCAAGGAAATCCCCACTGGACATTAAGATAGCAAGCTATCTAGATGTGAAGGTTGCTTTCCAAGGTTATAGAGAGGAGGAGGATGGATTGATAGAGAGTATGAAACCAAAAGGAAAAACATATAATAGAAACAATATAAACCAAGAAGAGTAAAGAAACATAAAATGAAAAGCAAGGGAAAGGGGAGGAATGGAGGATTCATGCCACTACAAGGCTAGGCTAGAAGAAGCCATGACAACCTTGAAGATGAGTGGTGTATGCCGCCACTTGCCAAGGCAAGATAAGGCTTGAAAGAACTCCACTCCCTAAGGAGGAATACTCTCACAAAAGGTTGAAACACAAAGTGTATAAATTCTCCAAAATGTTCAACCCCTCTACAAGTGTTAGAGGTCCCCTTAAATAGACAAGTCTAGGGGCCCCTTAGCAAAACAACTAAGTAGAAGGTTACAAAAGAAACCTAGCATGTTCTAGAAAGTAGGTGAACATAGGGTGCACATGGGAGAAATTTCGTCCAAGCCTCCTAGGTGGCAAGTCTTCATGGCCAAGGCTCCCAAAAGAGGGTTCTAGAACATTCTAGAAGACTTGGTGTCCAAGACATGTGGGCCTCACCATTCTAAATGCTTCTAGAAAGTCTTGTTCCTTCCCTCTCTTCCTTAGGATGCCAAATGTCTTCCATGTAGTCCTCTTCCTTTATTATTCCTACAAAAAGCAAATTAAGGAATTTATTAGCATCTTGGTTTAAGGTTAAGCTAATCTTTTGAGTCAACAAGTCAACCCAAAGTCAAGGTCAACAAGTCAACTTAAAAATAGTCAACCAACCAACTTAATGGAATTTTAAACTAAAGCAAATAAAAGCAAAGGAAGGTATCAAAGAATTCCCTTTCTTCTAAGCATGTGCCATGGGCCATCATCCTTGGTAGGGATCAATCCTTTATCAATGATGACCCAATATGCTTGGACGACATAACTTTACTTCATGAAGACTGTAGACTACGCACATCTAATGCGGATGAAATGTCTGATAGTGCTCAAGACATTAACAACACTGAGGAGGGTGTTGTGCCTACTGTTGGAATGTGATTTGAAAGTGCAGAAGAGGTAAGAGTTTCTACAAGCAACATGTTGTGAAATGTGGTTTTGGTGTTCGAACTCGTACATCAAAAAAGGATGACGATAACCAGTTGTGATACCTGAAATTAGTTTGCTCAAGGGAAGGCAAGTATGTGTCCCATATCACGCCAAAATTGAAGACCTGCCCAACCCAAACAAGACAATGTCCAGTATTCTTAACAATAGTAAAAAAACCAGAAGCCACCTCCACTATGAATTTTGAGCTTGGTTGGGAACAATTCATATCCAGCTTCAACTTACATCATAACGAATGACTTTCTACTCTTTACGCTGAAAGAAGTAGATGGGTTCCTTGTTATTTGAAGTCTCAATTTTGGGCTGGTATGTCCACCACTCAAAGAAGTGAGAGTATGAATGCCTTCTTTGATGGTTTCATAAATTCAACCACAACATTGAAACAATTTATCATCCAATATGACAATGCGCTACGGTCCAAGGCAGAGAAGGAAATTGAAGCCAATTTTGCTTCCTCCAATACCACCCTACCTTGTGCCACTCAATCAATGATTGAAAGGCAGTTCCAAGAAGAATACACTCATGCAAAGCTAGCGGAAGTTCAGCAAGAGTTAAGGAGTAAGATCAATTGCACTATCAAAAGTTGTGAATGTGATGAAATGTTTTCAAAGTACATGGTTAAAGAGGAGTGCATACGTAATGGACAAAGTGATGACAAAATGAATGAAGTTGTTTTTGATAAAGTGACGCAACAAATTCGATGTACTTGTCTTTTGTTTGAATTTAGACGTATTTTATGCCGACACAACTTTCTTGTACTAGCACAAGAAGAGGTCAAAAGTGTATCACATCACTACCTTTTGAAGAGGTGGAGCAAACACATTCGATGAAGACACACTTACATAAGAGCGTCGTACAAACATAATAACGACGATGCCAATGTGGAAAGGTATGACTTCATGTGTAAGAGATTTTACGAAATTACAAAAGTTGCATGTCAATCTGAGAATGGGACAAATTCCGTGTTAACCCAACTTAACTCCACGTTTGCAACTCTTGACTTACCTATACTGAATAATCCAAGTCTTCCTTCCTAGAAGGGGATGGAAAAATTAACCCAACATCAAATGCCCACAATGGACAACATGGTACGAAGCCCTTCAGAAGTTAAGAGGAAGGGTCGACCACGAACAAATAGGCTTCAATCAACAGTCGAAAAGGTTTCCAAGAAACGAAAATGGAAGGCATCATTGAATAAATCGACAAGGAATGTTGATGTAAGTAATTCATGCACATTGTAAACTTATTTAGACGGATTGAATTACAATTACTTCATCACACCCAGTTTATGCATGTTACATTTTGCACCAGGTTACCCCTAATATGGAAAGTGGAGCACCCACAGTTCAGCTACCCACCACCATGGGTAATTCAAACAACCTATTATCACTCTCACCTTCCACAGGTTTTATGTCTCTCCTAGCATCATTAGAGCACAATATCGATACATAAACATCTACAAATGAAGACATCATTAGGTACTATATCACGCTGCTGTTATTTATTAAGATCCAAACCACTGAACATATGTCATGACTTTCAATTTTCGATGCAGAAATGAATGATAGAATTTGGAGGGTTATTTTGTAATGTCTTTTCGGAGCTATTGTATATGTCTGATTAACAAATGGTGGATGAAGGTTCAATTGGTGGCTTGAGATTGTTTCTACAATTCTGCTGTCATGCCCAGATTTTTTGTATCAGACAGTAACAACAAATATTATTTCCCATTTAGTTTAGCAAATACATGTCTTTAGGTTTACAGATAATTTCATGTTTGCACTTTGTTACAATCTTTTGATTCACAACTTCTTCACATTGTATGGCCATATACCTGAGATAAAGAAAACAATGTTAAACAAAAAAATTATGTTCTTTTCAATCATTTACTTGGCTGTTGAAAAATTCAACATAACTGGAAAAAAAGTAATCATGCTTAGCAGTTATTAAGGCACGGGTTTGCACATAAACTGCACCCTCTTAATTGGCAGCACAAACAACATTCCTTTAAAAATTAGTGACCTAGGTTATCAGTACTCATGTCATTGCTTTGCACTTAAAAAACCATTCAAGCTACACAAGACCATGACCCTATGAAGAAATATGACAATTAATTGGCTGCTGAAAATATGTACATAACTGAAAACAAAGTTTTTCTGCTTAGCAAATATTAAGCCACGGGTTAGCACATAAATTGCACCCATTTAATTGGCACCACAAACAACATTTCTTTAAAAATCAGTGACCTGGCTTATCAGTACTCATGTCATTGCTTTGCACTTAAAAAACCAATCAACCTACACAAAACCATGACCCCATATGACTATTAAGTAATGCAGGATGCATAAATATGACAACTAATTGCCTACTTAAAATATGAACATAACTGAAAAGAAAGTTTTCCTGCTTAGCAGATATCATGCCACAGGTTAGCACATAAACTGCACTGATTTAATTGTCACCACAAACAACATTGCTTTAAAAATCAGTGACCTTGCTTATTAGTGTTTCCTTCATTACACATGCAACATCATTCCAATCCATTAAACAATATTCCATAAAGAACCACATTCAATTGTCAATAAACAAATTAAGAATATAATTTTGATTCTACTTCCAAACATTACTTCTATAAATTCATAATTTGTCCACAACTTACACAAATTGAGGGTACCACAATTAATTTACTCTATGTTTAATTCAAATAAAATCTAACAACACTACAAACATCCAACAAATTCTAACTACTTCGCTTCCTCCTCCTCGCATAAGTCATAAAAGGAGTTCGTATGGCTATACTCTTGAAACGTTGCCTCGATTCTTCCTTCAATCTGTGGTACAAAATACTGCTTTGACCTTACCAACCTCTTCGGCATGTTGCCGTGGAGGAGTCCTTTCAACAACCTCAAACCTCTCTTCCTGCCTAATTTCATCACAGTCTTCTTGTCCCCCATAATTATGTGGTTCAGCGGGAAGCTCCTCTTTCAAAATTTTGTTCGATGTATTATTCATTATGGCTTTAAACTCCTCCATTGCCTTCCGCAGTTCCATAATCTCAGCTTCTTGTTTAGCTATTTCTATACTTAAATGTTCCTCGTTTTCTTCGTCTTCGTCGTCCTCAAATCCTTCACCATATTTATCAAAACCTTCCTGCACAAAAGGATGACAAAGCTCGGACTTTGATACACATACCTCCAGCACAACCAGAAACATTACACCAAAAAATTACTGCATACAATTTATGTCAATACCTATAAGTAACTACTAATACTAAATCCATTTTCATACCTTGTTGTTATTCAAAGCACTACTTATTTTTTCCTCAGCCACTTTCATATCCATCCATTGCAATATTCGGGGGAACATTGTGCTTGACTTTCCAACATCACATTTTGGAATCAAAAAGTGCTCAAAAGCCTAAATCTAAACCATCTCAAAATCAATAAAATTAAATGAATACATTTCTACCTATTTCAAACAATACCAATATCAATTGAAACGAATTCATTATAAATTACTTGTAACAAGTACACACAACCAACAATGTAGAAGTGTCTCTTCTTTCCTTTGTCCTGTAAGAACATGGATGCATTGCATACGCTCCCAACTAACTGTTCGTAAACAAGTCCACCCCAATTGTATTTTCCAAGACCACTAAGGTCATCAACAATGGTAAATAACATGGGAAAAATTGTTCTTTTGCAACTTGGAATAAGGAACTCTAATATTCCCAAAACAATATATAGCCTACAGTAATCCTCCGGGCTAACAGACTCCTACATCTTTTTAGAAAATCATATAACATCTCAATATCAACAATATCGTTATTCAATAATTTCCTACACTTGCTCTTAACAAAAACGTCATCTAACTTAATACTATCACCAGCAACCCGTAATCCGAGTCCCAAACAAACATCCAATAAAGATAAACGAACAACTTTATTACTTATGATAAACCCCCCTCCTTTCAACCCACACACTGATTAAAGAACTAAGAAATGCAACAACAATGGACATCATATGTGCCAACATGTAAGCATGCTTTAGCACACCAAATATTTATTTTCACACTTAACATAATTTCGAACCATTCATTAGATCTGCAAAAACAATTACCCCACTCACAGCTATGTTGTGCAAACATTTTAAATATTCATTTCCAATTCATTACTGCAAAGTCTGTGCAAAACTCAGTACCTTGACTTAACACTTATATATTAACAAGTTAGCATAAATTTTCAACAATCACCTTGCTAACCTCTTCAACAACACTAACTAAAAAAAAATTGAAAACTTTATCACAAATTTACTCTAACCAAAAATAGAAACAAAATTCACTTCTTTCTACAAACATCAACAAATTTATCGGAGTGGGTTAACCCAAAAATTTTTGTGCTCCACCAAAACAGAAAGCGATGACCATGGAACAGAGCAACGGAAAAACAGTGGGCAAGCATGAAAACGATACCTGTAGATGGTTTAATGACAAAATGCTCACCACCGTTGTTGCAACCACTTCCACTGCGTGATCTGTAACTCCTCTCTACCTTTTCTCACTTCCTTCTCTCACTCATTCGCTCTCTCTCACCCCATTCTCTCTCACTTCTCTCGCTTCTCTCACTTCAACCATTGCTGCTTCTCTCTTTCTCTCACGCTGCTTCTCTCGGACGAAATTGGGTGTTGACAATTTTCTTTCTCACTTGGTAGAAGCTTATTGCGCACTCTTGTGAAATTCAAGGATTTCTTCGGCTACCCGTGCTGGCAAGACAAATTATGATCACCACTGGAGCGTGAGCCTTTTCTATTTTTTTAATAACTATTTTTCTTTTAGTATTGAGATCCTTTATAGATTTTTTTTTCAATGAAAATTTTGTCGACTTTATCGATTGAATTGAAATGGTTACTTCAGAAATCATTGAATTATTCTTCCAAATTGTTGAATATTTTTTGTTTTCGCTCAATTCATCGAGTTTTGGGGGTTTCCTTTTAATAAAAAAATATTTTAAATTTAAAAATTCTTGTTTTTTTTTTCGTGAGGAATACTATACTTTTTCTAATAATTTCAAGAATACTTTGGATGATCCCTTTTGCTTTTTCTATTACGATATTTAGAAACAGTTTTAATTTTTCACTTAAAACTTTTAGAACTAGAAAAGTGAAAAATTCAAATTTTTTCTTTTTTTTTTTAGTTCTTTTAAAATGGGGTCGAAAAAGGAAAGTGGATTTTTCGTGGAACTAGAAAAAGGCAATTCAACTTCCATCCCCCAAACTGTTAAAAAACAAAAGTTCTTTTTTTTCTTTG
>Ga0214543_1009763_pt1 | contig 14683 bp, 15 predicted proteins | sample CNSS2metaG_FD_160094 | JGI IMG/M metagenome (GOLD analysis project Ga0214543, IMG submission 160094) | Root nodule microbial communities from cowpea collected in UCLA plant growth center, Los Angeles, California, USA - CNSS2 | ecosystem: Host-associated > Plants > Roots > Nodule | place: USA...
ATTCCTTGATTCAATTGAAAGTCCACCAATCACAGATTACCAAATTAATTGTTCTATTCGAATTTGCTCTCATGAATCCTAAGTAATCAACTAAGCAAAAATTACCATGGATTCATTGTCATTAAGCGCAACAAATTTCAGACAGTTAACACCCACAGATTTAAGCAAGTTGTGTCAAAACTCAAACATTACGTATGAATACGAGCCATTAATGTGCACACACGAATTTGAGATTAAGCATGCATCAAATACGTGTTTATCATTTAAACACAACCTGAAACAGAGGCAATTTCGAACGGAACCCAAAAAAACGACCAACAATCTCATAGTTTAATCTCAATTTTGTCAAGGAATCAATGCAATAGGGTTAGCTAGACATCAAAATGGAAGAATCAAGCACTTCAAATCTGAACTAGTACATAAAAAATCAAAAACCCTAACTTATGAATTCTGAAAACGCAATTTAAAAGCAAAAAGAGCGATTTCAAAGCTTCAATGGAATGCAAAACGGTGCTATCATATATATAGATGCGAAAACCCCATTATTGGGTGCTGTTCCAAGTCTATAAAACCCACAAAACGAACTGCCCAAGCAAGAAAACGAATTCAAAATGTAAAACCCTCAATGAGTGCTATCAAATGTGCATAAAAACGGTAAAAATGAGGCAAAAACGGGAAATACCGCAAGGGGCATCTCTATGGAAGCTTGGAGAGCGAAAATGGAGTTTGGAGAAAGGTAGAAGATGAAGTGTGCGACTCTAGCATGGAAGGAGACCTAATTCTCGTGGTCACATCCACTATGCCACTCATATTTACAAAATTACCACTCTACCACTCAAAATTACAAAAATGCCACTCTTGGGCCTCTAATGTTGACCCATTCACTCTGTTGACGTGGAAATGACATGGAAATTATGTGGCGACTCTCTTCAACTGAATATTGATGTTCAAGCTCCAAAATTGCTTCACCCAAATACCTAAAAATAATTAAAAACAAAAATTAGGCCAAATAATGTGAAATTAGTCCAAATTTGGAACAGTGGCCCAATAAAGCCCAACAGATGAAAAACACTCTAATGATGAACAATTAAGCACTAATCAACTGTCTAATGGGTACACAAAGGCTAGTGGAATGGAATAAAATAATGACTCATCAAAATCGACCACACTTACCCTTTTGCACTCCTGGGCAAAATTAAAGAGCAAAGCAAAGCAAGGACAACACAAACATATCAAGAGAGACAAAAAGACACAAGACAAACAGACTCGACACAAACAAATGGAAACACATCTAACACAAGAGGATTCAAAGCTGCAAGGTATCCATGAACATCATCCAAGCAATTCAAAACATGTCAAGTACTCAGTTCAGCTCAAGGAGAGAATTGAAAGCAACATAACCTCACGAAATATGCACTGTATCACTCAAATCTCTAGGCTACTGTTTGCTCTCAAAGCACCCCTGAAAAAAAAAACATCAAACAGACTTGGCAAACCTCTAGAACGAACAACCAAACTAGAAACACATGCAGGTCAAGATCAGAAGGACTTTTCAAGGTTGTAATGGGGCTGAGGACAAGGTGTGGAACATATGGATAAGTAGCTAAGCAACCAAGGAAATAGAGGAGCAATGGGGAATAAGTCTCAATCAATCATGAAAGTAATCCCAAACACCAACACTTCCAACTTCGGTTCTCACACAATGCTCAAATCCAAACTCCTTTTTATTTCTTTTCTTTATTCTCTTTTCTTTTCTTTTTTTTTTCTTTTTCTTTCTTTTTTTTTCTATACAGAGAACATGCAGAGAAACAACAATTTTGAAATCCCACTTTGGTGTACAAATGAGCAATTCCAAGAACCAACAACAAGTGCGCGCACAACCACACTTGTTGTGCGCGACCACACTTAATTGAGCACCCATTCCCAAAACAATTCCAAAGCTCCAAAATTTCCTAAGGTAGGAATAATCATGGTTTTTCAGGCTAAGGGCTTGTAATGAGCTGTAGAACAATGAGAGGGTATGTAGGCTAAAAAAGGGTTATCAATGGAAACAGTTCAAGGTAGGCTCATTTGGTTGTAGGCTCACAGAACAAAATTGCCTAAATCATATCCTAACATGCATGTGAATCAGAAAAGCATTCAGAAAGAGTCAAGCCAAGGCCACTGTGCAAGCATTCAAGAGGCATATATCACACAATCAAAGAACAGAGAATGACTCAAATTCTCACACAGGGTAAAATAATTCCAAAAGCAACTTGACATGCAAAGAGAAAGCAAGGATATTTGTCCACAGAGTAACCAACAACTCATTCTCTAAGAGTGAAGTGAGTGTCCCAAACAGAAAACAAAAACATAACACTAACTAACACAAATTAACAAAAAAGAAACAAACAAAAGGAAACAACAACAGACAGACAGACCTGGACAAGTGCAATAAAAGTAAAGAAGGGGAAAGAAAACTCCCTGAATCATGGTGAAACAATAGTGGGGTCAAGTAGGGAAGTCTCCTCCACAACAATATCCACCAAGGTAGGATTGCTGAGGAATGGCTTCAGACGATGCCCATTCACTTTGAAGCTCTTATCGGTAGACTGGCTTTTGATTTCAACTGCACCATAAGGATAAACATTAGTGACAAAAAAAGGACCAATGCACTTTGATCGCAACTTACCCCCCATGAGTCCAAGTCTGGAGTTATACAGTAAAACTTGTTGACCAACAACAAATTCCTTTCTAGCTATGGAGCTATCATGGAATCTCTTGGTCTTCTCCTTGTAGAACATAGAGTTCTGATATGCCTTCAGACGGATCTTGTCTAACTCGTTCAACTGCAGCTTCCTTTCCTCTCCAGCTTGATCAAGAGAGAAGTTGCATGACTTGACAACCCAATAGGCTCGGTGCTCTATCTCCACTAGAAGGTGGCATGGCTTACCAAAGACAACCCGATAAGGAGACATCCCTATAGGTGCCTTGTAAACAGTCCTGTGAGCCCATAAAGCGTCCTCAAGTCTATTGCTCTAATCCTTCCTGTTGGGCTGCACAATCTTCTCCAAGATCCTCTTGATTTCTCTGTTTGAGATCTCGGCTTGCCCATTAGTTTTGGGGTGATATGGTGTAGAAAGTTTGTGCACAACCCCGTACTTTTGAAGCAAAACCCCCATGGATTTGTTGCAAAAATGGGTGCCCTGGTCACTAAAAATAGCTCGAGGGACTCCAAACCTGCAAAATATGTGAGACCTAACAAAGTCCACAACAACTCGAGCATCATTAGTTCTAGTGGCTTTGGCTTCCACGCATTTTGAAACATAATTAACAGCAAGCAAGATGTAAGTTAAACCAAAAGAGACAGGGAAAGGGCCCACGAAATCTATACCCCAGACATCAAACACCTCACAAAATAGCATTGGTTGTTGAGGCATCTGTTGTCTCCAAGAAATGGCTCCTGCTCGTTGGCATTCCTCACACGTGCTACAAATCCTCCACACATCTTTGAAGATGGTGGGCCAATAAAATCCGCAATCTAGCACCTTGCGAGCTATCCTCTGTGTGCCAAGGTGACCACCAGGTGCAGATGAATGACAAAATTTGAGGACCGAGTCAATCTCATGGTCCTGAATGCATCTTCTGGTAACCTGATCACTGCACATTTTCCATAGATAGGGGTCATCCCAAATGTAATACCTAGCATCGCTCTTGAGTTTATCACATTGAGCTCTAGATGCGAGGGGAGGAAAAACAGAAGCAACAAGATAATTCATGATGTTAGCAAACCAAGGTGAGGAAGAAGTAGAGAGTGTCAACAAACTTTCATCGGGAAAGTCATCCCGGATTGGTGAAGCATCATTAGTAGACCTCTCAATCCTGCTTAGGTAGTCTGCAACCAGGTTTTGTGCTCCGCTCCTATCACAAATTTCCAAATCGAATTCTTAGAGCCAGAGCATCCATCTTATAAGCCGAGGCTTTGATTCTGCCTACTTCAACAGGTACTTAAGAGCTGCATGGTAAGTAAACACAACAACAGGAGAACCAAGCAGATAAGATCGAAACTTTTCAAGTGCAAAAACTACTGCAAGCAGCTCCTTTTCTGTTGTGGTGTAGTTTGCTTGGGCAACATCTAATGTCCTGGAGGCGTAATAGATTACCCTTGGCTGCTTGCCAATTCTTTGAGCTAGAACAGCCCCCAATGCATAATTGGATGCATCACACATAAGCTCAAATGGGGTTGTCTAGTCGGGCGCCTGAATGATTGGAGTTGTGGTCAGTACCTTCTTGAGGCAATCAAAAGCCTCTTTGCATCTTTCATCAAAGATGAAGTCAACATCCTTTTGCAGTAGGTTGGACAATGGGAAGGCCTTTTTGCTAAAATCCTGAATGAAGCGCTTGTAAAACCCTGCATGGCCAAGAAAAGAACGAACCTCTCGCACAAAAGAGGGGTAAGGCAATTGTGAAATAATTGAGATCTTGGCAGGGTCAACTTCAATGCCCTTGCTCGAAATTATGTGCCCCAATACTATTTGTTCTACCATGAAATGACATTTCTCAAAATTGAGAACAAGGTTAGATTGGATGCACCTATTTAAAACTTTGTCCAAACTATCCAAACATGCATCAAAAGAGGACCCATACATAGTAAAGTCATCCATAAACATCTCTATCCATTTTTCAATAAAATCACTAAAAATGCTAAGCATGCACCGCTGGAATGTGCCAGGGGCATTACATAGGCCAAATGGCATCCTCCTATAGGCAAAAGTGCCAAAGGGGCAGGTGAATGTGGTTTTCTCTTGGTCCTCAAGTGCAATATGAATTTGAAAGTAACCAGAAAACCCATCAAGAAAGCAATAGTGGGACTTACTTGCCAAGCGCTCAAGCATATGATCAATAAAAGGCAGGGGGAAGTGGTCTTTCCTGGTTTCTTGATTTAACCTTTTGTAGTCAATGCAAACTCTCCAACTGTTTTGCACCCTTGTTGGAATCAATTCTTCTTTTTCATTCTTGACTACAGTGAGGCTTGTCTTTTTGGGGACAACATGGATGGGGCTGACCCACTGACTGTCAGAAATGGGGTAGATGATCCCAACTTGTAGAAGCTTGGTCACCTCCTTCTTTACAACATCCGAGATGACAGGGTTGAGTCGCCTCTATGGCTGTCTCACTGGCTTTGCTCCATCTTCCAACAATATCCTGTGCATGCATGTTGATGGGCTAATACCAGGAATGTTAGCCAATGTCCATCCAATTGCCTTCTTGTGCTTTTAAGAACATGCAACAACTTCTACTCTTGTTCAACAGTGAGGGAGGTGGAAATGGTGACAAACAGTTTGTCCTCCTCCTCTAAGTAGACGTACTTGAGGTTGTGTGGCAGGGGTTTCAACTCTGGAGTGCTAGATGCTGGCTGAATATAAGGAACGGGAGGGGAGGGAGAAATGGGTTCCATAGCCTATACCTCAACATAACAATCAAATGTATATGTACTTCCTACAGCATGGTTAGTGTAATCTGATTGTATAATATCAAAATCATATGGTACAACACCCAGTGAGTCAAACTCAGCAGATTCAAATTCAACATCATCCACATCATAATCAGCATCAAAATCAGAATTAAGAACATCAATGCATGCAAATTTAGATAACTCAGACATAGATGAATGTTTTAATGCATGCAAAGAGTGGAAATAAGAAATAAGTCCATCAACAACATCATCAATAATATCCACGTGAAAAAATAGAGTGATCCTCAGAAAGATGTTTCATGGCATCTAGAATGTTAAATCGCACAACAATATCATCAAACTCCATAGACAAAGTACCTCCATGGACATCAATCTGGGTTCGTGCAGTTTTCAAAAATGGTCTGCCTAAAATGATTGGTGCAAAACCATGTGAAAATCCGTCTTCCATATCAAGAATGTAAAAATCAGCAGGGAAAATCAATTCATCAACACGAACTAAAACATCATCAACCAAACCTGCGGGGTGGGCAACACTTCTATTTACCAACTGAATGACCACACCCGTAGGTTGCAGGGGTCCAAGAGAAAGAGATTTAAAAATAGACAGAGACATTACATTTATTGAAGCACCAAGATCAAGCATTGCATTTTCAAATTTATTGTTACCTATGATGCAAGGTACACAAAATGTACCTGGGTCCTTGCATTTTTCAAGAATCTGAGGAACATATTTACCTATCAATGCTGACACATTTCTCCCCATGCTGATCTTTTCGTTTCCCTTTAGCCTCCTCTTGTGCGTGCATAGCTTCTTCAAAAACTTTGCATATCTGGGAATCTATTTAATGGCATCCAATAGAGGTATGTTCACCTCCACCTTCCTAAAAGTTTCTAAGATCTCCTTGTCAACCTCTTCCATCTTTTTGCTTGGAATGACTCTTGGAGGGAAAGGAAGAGGTATGAAAGGTGCAACAGTAGAGGTGGAAGGCGTAGAAGTCACACCAGATGTGGAAGGACCAGTTGCATGAGCATCATGCTTTCTCTGAAGTGTGGCAGGGTCGACTTCCTTTTGAGGTGTAGGCTTAGGAGTGGGAACTTCAATGTTCTTTCCATATCTCAATGTAATGGCACTCACACTTCGTGGATTCTCCACCGTCTGTGATGGCAACGTGTCAGAATTCTGAGCTTGTGCTTGGTTTAATTGAGTGGCCATTTACCCCATTTGATTTGTCAAACTCTGGATTGAGGCCTAGTCTCCTGCTGGAATTGCATATTTTGAAGGGTCATCATCCTGACCAACTCCTCCGATGAAGTAGAAGAATAAGGTGCAGGTCCTGCAGTAGGAGCTGGTGTGGGTACAAGTGGAACCGGAGCAGCCTGTGCAGGTGATGCTCTTTGTTATGGAGGTGGCTGCACATTTTAAAATTGTTGGTTTTGCTGCTGCTGGTTACCTTGGTTTTCCCATCTCAAATTAGGGTGATTTCTCCATCCTGGATTATATCTGTTTGTTAACAAATCATGGTTCTGTTGTTGATGTTGGGGCCTATTGTTGTTGAAAATATTAGTTGCATAGGCCTGAGAGGTATCCACTGGTGTAAAAGAAGAAGCAACAGCCTGTTGTTGCAATGTTGGGCAAGAGTATGTAAAATGATCAACAGATGTACAAAGACCACAAGCTCTTGCAATTGGAGCTCTTTGATTGGAAGCAAGTTGATTGACCAGTGTGGTAAGAGCATCAATCTTACTTTCCAACTTCTTCGTGTACTCGGCTGCCTCTACATCATGAACACCTCTAACAACTATGGCATCACTCCTTGTGCCAAATTGTGGAGAATTTAAAGCCATGTTCTCTATTAGTTGTCTGGCTGCAGCTGGGGTTATGTTACCGAGAGCACCACCACTTGCGGCATCAATCATATTTCGATCCATGTGGTGCAGGCCTTCATAAAAATAATGTAGAAGGAGATGTTCAGAGATCTGATGGTGTGGGCAACTTGAATAGAGATTCTTGAACCTCTCCCAGTACTCATAGAGGGTCTCCCCATATTGCTACTTGATGCCAGAAATTTCCTTCCTTATGGTTGTTGTCCTTGAAGCAAGGAAGAACTTGGCAAGGAACAATCTTTTCAGGTCATCCCAGCTCGTGATGGACTTGGGTGCAAGGTAGTACAACCAGTCTTTCGCATTGCCCTCCAACAAATGAGGGAAAGCCTTCAAGTATACATGGTCCTCCTGGACATCTGCAGGCTTCATGGTGGAACACACGACATCAAACTGCTTCAAGTGTTTGCACGGGTCCTCACCTGCAAGACCATGAAACTTTGGCAACAAGTGTATTAAACCAGTTTTTAACACATTTGGAACTTCCTCCTCAGGGTATTAAATGCATAAACTATCATAAGTGAACTCTGGTGTAGTGAGCTCACTCATGGTTCTCTGATGAGGTGGAGGAGGTTGATCCATGTTATCAGCATGAAAATCAAAATGCTCAGAATAAACAATATGCTCAGAATGCAAAGAATGAGGAGTGTCAGGAGTGTGATGAAAATCAGAAGATTCAGGAAAAGTCATTGAATATTCAGCATGCAAAGATGGAATCCTAAGATGCCTACGTCCTCTGTGGAATGACCTATCAATCTCAGGGTCAAATGGTTGTAATTCACTTGGGTTTCCCCTAGTCATGCACCAAAAAACATTAATTGTAGTGATATTGGCATAACATAGGGTATAACTACAAGTATACTCAAACAAACTCCAAATGACTTGAAAATTGGTAGAATTGTCCTTTGAGTGCTCAAACAGACCCACAAAAAAAATCAGATCAAAACTCAAAGTACAAGTATTAACATGCACTACACTACACAGAAACACACATGAATGGAAACAGGCACTGAACTTAACAAAACATTAACATCACAATGAACATATACCAACTCAACCACACTTGAACTACACATACACCAAAACACTGAACACAAACACACTGAAAATTTTACTTTGAATAAAACGATTGATCCCTGGCAATGGCGCCCAATTTGATAGAAGTCGTACCCCACCAAATTAAAACACTTAAAATGCAGTATATGAAAGTGAACCAAGTCGTCTCCCAACGACCAATATTTTCATTCAATGCTTCAATTTCCAGATCAAAACAACAATAACACAGGGGGGGTTGGAAGATAGATTCAGAACAAACTTCAATTCGCAGATAAATTTAACAGTTATATGAACACCCAATGATTCCTTGATTCAATTGAAAGTCCACCAATCATAGATTACCAAATTAATTGTTCTATTCGAATTTGCTCTCATGAATCCTAAGTAATCAACTAAGCGAAAATTACCATGGATTCATTGTCATTAAGCGCAACAAATTTCAGACAGTTAACACCCACAAATTTAAGCAAGTTGTGACAGAACTCATAAACATTATGCATGAATACGAGCCATTAATGTGCACACACGAATTTGAGATTAAACATGCATCAAATACGTGTTTATCATTTAAACACAACCTGAAACAAAGGCAATTTTGAATGGAACCCCAAAAATTGACCAACAATCTCATGGTTTCATCTCAATTTCGTCAAGGAATCAATGCAATAGGGTTAGCTAGACATCAAAATGGAAGAATCAAGCACTTCAAATCTAAACCAGAACATAAAAAATCAAAAACCCTAACTTATGAATTCTGAAAACGCAATTTAAAAGGAAAAAGAGAGATTTCAAAGCTTCAATGAAATGCAAAACGGTGCTATCATATATATAGATGCGAAAACCCCATGAATGGGTGCTATTCCAAGTTTATAAAACCCACAAAGCGAACTTCCCAAGCAAGAAAACGAATTCAAAATGTAAAACCCTCAATGGGTGTTGTCAAATGTGCATAAAAAGGTAAAAATGAGGCAAAAACATGAAAAACCGCAAGGGGCACCTCCATGGAAGCTTGGAGAGCGAAAATGAAGTTTGAAGAAAGGTAGAAGATGAAGTTTGCGGCTCTAGCATGGAAGGAGACCTAATTCTCGTGGTCACATCCACTATGCCACTCATATTTACAAAATTGCCACTCTGTCACTCAGAATTACAAATATGCCACTCTTGGGCCTCTAATGTTGACCCATTTACTCTGCTGACGTGGAAATGACATGGAAATGATGTGGCGATGATGTGGCGACTCTCGTCAACTGAATATTGATGTTCAAGCTCCAAAATTGCTTCACCCAAATACCTAAAAATAATTAAAAACAAAAATTAGGCCAAATAATGTGAAATTAGTCCAAATTCAGAATAATAGCCCAATAAAGCCCAACAAATGAAAAACACTCTAAAGATGAACAATTAAGCACTGAACAACTGTCTAATGGGTACACAAAGGCTAGTGGAATGGAAGAAAATAATGACTCATCACACTTAGATGTTAAATTCTTGATGGGTTGATTGAAGGTTCTTTGAAGAACTGAAAAGAACTTGAGAACAAGTGAATACACTTTTGAGAGTGAAACACAAGTGGAATGAGAGTAAACACGTGAGGAGTGGTGAGGTCCATGTTACATATTTTATCTCCATTACTTGTGCTAACCACGTACTATATTTTTTGTTAGTTCTTGTTACATATCTCTCACTCCAGGATTTAGCAATTTTGAGCACTCCACAATGTTCCATACACGTTCGACCTTGATGGAGGATGTCAAATTCATTATGTCCAAAATTGTCAAACTGAATATCAAACTTGCAGATCTTAGAAGGGAGCACAAACATGATAAAAGATCATTTGGCAAGAGACAAAACAAGTGCTATTAGGTGCACCAAGTGTGAAGGTTATGGACACAAAGTTTATCAATGTCCTAATTGGGATGCAAGTCCCATGACTAATTAAGAACTCATGGATTACCTTATATACTTGGAAGAGGTGTAGGGGAGTGTTATGCAAAAGCTCAAAGTTCTAAAAAAAGTAAGACAAGAGCAACAAGCATAAAGGGAGCCAGAAAAAGAGAGAAAATGAGGAAAAAACACTAAGGGAAATGTGAGAAAAAATGAGACAAGAGCAAAACTCAAAGAGAGAACAACAAGAGAAAGAGATAAAAGAACAACAAAGAAAAGAGCTTAGATAAAGACAAGAGAAAAAGCTCAAAGAAAGAAACGAGAAAGAGCTAAAGGAGAGAGAAGAAAAGAGCGACAAGAGAAAGAAGAAGAAGAACAAAGAGAGAAATAAGAGAATCTCTCCTCACATCCCTTACATACATGGTTGAGACTAAATCCTTAAAGGGGGATTACAATACTTTGAACTGTTGTTCCCATGCACATCATGATTTTGCATTTTCATTGGGAAAACTTACTAACCCATTTCTTTTTGTCTTGATGCCTAGGGAAGACTTGTACATTAAGGAGCAATGGCATAAGCAATGAGGTGAAGAAGAGATGATAGAAAGAGAAGAAACAAGATTGGAAAAATATGAACCTATTATTGAAACTATGCTTGTTTGTTTGTCATGCAATGGACATATTCCAAGACTCTTTCTCTCTTATGTGGTTCCTATGTTGAAACTCTTTGATGTGTTTTGCAGTTTAGTCTTTGATCCTGTAGGAAAATCTCCAAGCACATTGATAATAAGAGATTGGCCTCTCCCAAGATTCCAATCTCATTTTAGATAGCCTTTTATTTCTATCTTTAGACTATTCTAGTTTTGCATGCTTTCAACACTTATGTTTGTGTATTTGTCTGTACACAGTAAAGCGCTAAAATTCAAGGTTAAATTTTCTCCAACTTGGAGGCAATGATGGAGGCATGGTTATGGCCACCATAGGGATTTTAGAGTAGTTGATGAAATCATGCCCAAGACCTTCAAAGTGATCTCAGATTAACTTTAGATCACAGAATAGGAAATCTATTTATAATTTTTGTAATGTTTATGTTTGGGCTTTATTGGAACTTTAATTGTGTTGGGCTTATTGGTGTTTTGGCCTATTGTATATAAGCCCTTGTGAGACATAATTGTATTCAGATTTGAGTTATATGAAAAATTGAGTTTTCTCCCAAGTCTCGAGGTTCTCCTTAGAAAATTGATCCTTATCTTTGAATCTCCGATTCAAAGTGGCAGATCTTCGTCACTTATCTTGGAACCTCCTCCAAGTGACGTGCGTTCCTCCAGTTTCGCAAAACCCCCAAATCGACATCCTTCATTTTCCCCCATTTCGTTCATACATTTTTCATTCGAGATCCAAATTCACCCAAAATCTGAGACGATCCTACATCACTGTTCAAATATTTTTGGAAAAGTTTATTCAAATTACTTATTCAAAATTGCCGTTGAATCAATGCTTTGCCTGTATATGTTTTTTTATTCTACCATTGCAAATTGCATGTCTTAGCCTCTGATTTTGATTTGATTACTTAGCTTTAAATTTTTATAATCTCGTGTTACGTCTTAGAGTTGGCGTTTAGTTGTTTTTAAATGTTCTTAAATTCCATAGATGTTGTTCTTATTTTTTATGTCCTGTTAATTGTTTAAATCTGTGTTAGCTGATTTGTTCATGTGCTATTTTTGTGTTCTAGATTTGCTCTTAGACCATTAGAAAATTGCTCTACAGTTCATATTACCACAATTCTTGTTTAATCCTGTTGAGTTCCTTTATTCTATGTTCAAATGATGTTATTTTTGTTTTTTGGTTTTGTGTGCACTAGACCGAGCATGTTGGATGAGTTCTCAATATCTTACTTATCCTTGTGGATTCATTGAATTGCATGTTTCGTTTTGTTCAAAGGTTAATGTGGAAACTACATCTGATTTATCTAACCGTGTTACATATTGAATCAAACTCAAGTCTTTGTTAGTTGTTCTGAACATTGACCAAGCCTTAAGAAATTTCGTGTAGTTTATTGGTAATGTCCTTTATGCTATGACGAAGCATCTAATGCTTCTAAGAATAATATTGGTTGTTATTAATTGCTATTTGGCCGTGTCTATTTTCTTTGAACCACCAGTTCTTTTGCTTTAGTTCTTTGTAGTACTGGTTTAGTTTACATCGTTTTCCAAATTTCGCATATGTTTACTTGGCAATGTGCATCTATGCTTGATGGAAGCAATATATTTTGCTGACTTGAAAAATTTGTTCGTAAATTTGATGCAATGTTATGTCTGGCTTACTTTTGCTTTGCATTTTCGTTCCATCAGATTCTTAGTGTTGTTTTGTCTTTGGCCAAATCATTTCTTACGTCAATCTGAATCATTTTACTTGGAGATTGTTGATTGACAAATTCAGTTTTGCATTGACCATAATTATATTTTATGTGTGCTTTTCAAAATTGTTTTTGAGTTGGATCATTTTAATTTGTCATGTGCAATTGCTAGATTGAATTGGACTTGGAAAACTAAAATTGTTGTGAACTATTGTAAAAAGAAAAGAAAATTAGTGAAAAAGAAATATGATGAGAAAATCTAAAAAGAGAAATTAAAAGCATTGTTTGAATCTTTATAGAGTGAAAAGAAAGAGTGAAGTAACATAGTTCAAAACTTAATCTTTGACTATCCATTTTAATTGCAAAAACATGTGCTCTTGATTCAACTTGTTTGTGTCTTTTTGATTGATTTTGGTTTTATTCATATTATTCTAGTCCTATTCTATAAGTTCCTTTTGAGTGCCTTCTTCTTGCCTTGTGTTATTTTTTTTCTTGTCATTCTTGCTTACTCTTTGAGTATGTCATCTATTATATCACTTGATGTAGTCTAGTTCTTAATTTGAGCTTTTCTTGTTTTCAATTTTTTACTCTTAAGTGGAAGAATATTGGCTTTCCCTTGTTCCTGTTTTGATTTGGGAACTCACTATTTTGGCAGCCTTGTAGGTGACTATTCTTCTTGAAGGAGGAGCTGCTATAAGGAAATATATCATGAGGGAAAACACTTGAGAGGAAATTGGGAACACGTGAGGATTATTAGGATTGAATTGGTATGTGATTGCAAACACTAAGAGCAAATTTGGGCTGGACCGAGAGGGATACACCATAATAGAAAAGAGAGATCTAACCCAACATTTCTGTTTTATTCTTTTCATTATCACAGAACCTTTGCATTTTGTAATTTGTGTTTATGTTTTATTCATAAGCTTGGGTGGGAAAATGATTTTGAGCAATCCTAACCTTAGATAAGTTTGTAATAGCTTTAATCGCTTAGTGTGAAATTGAGTTAAGGGGTTCTAAGAGCTACATGCACTTTTCACTTAGCTTTTATTCGACTAGTTTATGTTTTGGAGTTTTATTGTTTTCTATATTCAACTTGTGCCTGTGTGTGACTTTTTGTTCTAAGTCTCCATGATAAATAGGAAACACACATTTTAACTATTAGATGACCTTTCTCTAGTCTTAGGAAACTTTCTTTCATACACTTGAAAATTGGTTTCTCATACGTGAATTGTTTTTGAGATTTTTATTGAGAGACTTTATGAAAATTAACAAAAGATATCTAGCTAGGAAAGGCTTAGTTCCTAAGTATGTCCAAGTGACTCACCTCTTGATGACTTGGGCCCAATTATAGGTCCAATCAAAGGTCTAGTCACTAGAAGCATGCTAAGAAGCATGCTAAGATGGACTTTCAAGAGCCTAACGGGCTTCCTGGGTTTCAAATGTTATTTGTGTAGGCTAAGGAATTTGTTAAGATATGATGGTCTTGTCTTAGTCCATTAGAATAGATTTAAATTAGGCCAATTGTTTAGGCTATGCTTTCCATTAGAATCTATTGGAATAGATTTAAATTGGGCCAATTGTTTAGGCCATGCTTTGAAAATAAATTGTAAAAAATTTCCTACAAGTAGTTTGGAACATTTTTCACCTAGCTTTTGAAATAGGATCTAATCAAGCCCAATTTGAAAAGTCTAAGCTGAGAATGTGTCTAAGCTTAGCCATGAGTTGCACATTTAGCGCATGTGTTAAATGAGGAAAGTGTGACATGCCACATGGCTAAGGAAGGCAAATAAACCTGCCCCCGTGGGTATTGCCCGAACTCATCCACGTTTTGATGGGGAATCCCTGCATTGACTAGGTATGGGGAATCCCTGACTTTTTCAATTGGGGTATGGGAATGTGTATGGAGATGTACATATTCACCCTATCCTTGTTCCCATACCCACTATAATACCCGTCCCCGTTTAAATTATTAAAATATTCACGGTTAATTTTGTAATCTTATATATATATATATATATATATATATATATATATATATATATATATACACT
>Ga0214543_1009766_pt1 | contig 14682 bp, 8 predicted proteins | sample CNSS2metaG_FD_160094 | JGI IMG/M metagenome (GOLD analysis project Ga0214543, IMG submission 160094) | Root nodule microbial communities from cowpea collected in UCLA plant growth center, Los Angeles, California, USA - CNSS2 | ecosystem: Host-associated > Plants > Roots > Nodule | place: USA...
TAAATATTTATAATTATATATATATATATATATATATATATATATATATATATATATATATATATATATATATAGTTGAAGATACATTTATCATACAAATAGAAGAAAGAATTACCAGGACTTTACAATAGTAATTAAATATTAATAAGATCATAAAAATAAATTTAGTGGAAATCACTCTAAATCTATATTTGAGAAGGAATGAGATTTGGCTATTCAATCACAGACCCATCGCCTCAAATCTATTTGTGAGAACATGTGAAAAGTGAGAACATCATCACAAATCTACAAATTTATAACATCTGCGCATACGAACACTGCCTTAGATTAACCCGTGACCAACATGTAAGTCGGTTGACCGGCTCTTGTATCTATTGTAAATCTGATAAATATTTTTATTTTAAAATTATTTATAGGTACTATGTTTTTTTAAAGATAAAGGTATAATGTTCTGACACAATGTCTCACACGTGTATGAGGAACAACCAATAGTTGTTCCGTTCCAGACTCTTCTAATTGGATTCTCGGACAGATAATGTAATCGACAGTGATATCCAATTTGAGTGTAGTATCTTATTCAATGTGACCAAATTTAATATTCCACAAAATAAGATATTTTATATTTTATAGCCATATATACCGCACCATTTGTTCTGTACCCCGCGCAGTTCCTAAATGTTTGCTTATTAATACCAACGTGTATAATATTCACAATCTCTGCCGTACACTTATATTTCCATAATTAATTTAGTATTCGTGCATTTTTATACATTGCTACATGTGAAAATACAGTAAAAAAGAGAAAGCGTGAAAGAAAAGTACGCAGTGTCCCACCCACGTGGGCCTCACAATAATAATTTTTTACAAGAAAAACTATGAACTACGTCTCTCTGGGCGCTGGGCCTTTAATTACTCCATGCTGCTTCACCTCCTTCACATCACAATTCTGAGTCCAACACATTGAGATGGCTGCTACACCAGGACTCGAGCATTCTAGGAAGGCTTTGGGATGGGCTGCTAGAGACAAATCTGGGGTTCTCTCCCCCTTCGACTTCACCAGAAGGTATTCATTTCAACCTCTTCAATTCCTCAACCTTAGAACTACTTCATGCTTCTCATGTTCTGTTTTCTAATGGAGCAGGGAAACTGGAGAAAAAGATGTTGCAATCAAAGTCTTATTCTGTGGTATATGCCACACTGACCTCCATATTATTAAGAGTGAATGGAGTGAGTCCACTTATCCACTGATACCCGGGTAAGCCTCCTACTCTTTCTCACCTATTTTTCAAACACAAGATCTTGTCTTAACTTTTACCTTGGATAGCTGAAACAAGAAAGAGTTCTGAAAGTTTGTTGATATAATGAATTTGTAGTATGACATTCAAAATATGAATTAAAATGACTAAGCTTTAACTCAAATTTGGAGGGTGCGCACGCACAGAAAGAAGAAACAAGATTTTTTGTAGTCACTGCGAGATAACCATTCGAAGTAAGTTATATAAATATAGAACACGTAAGACATTACATCTGTTGTTTAGATGTAGATCTGCTAAACGGTAAGTTGGAAAGTAAAGAGAGGGTGAGGTACCACCGTGTGCATGGAACAGAGTTGACCTTAGTGGACAAATACCTTTGATGCAGACAATTTATTTGATAAATTGTTAGCTACCTTTTCAATAAAAGATGTTATTAGTTGTTTATCATTGACAAGTTATTAGTGTTAATGATAGATTGAATTCTGATTTAAGCAACAAAACGCAGGCACGAGATTGCAGGTGAAGTGATTGAGGTTGGAAGCAAGGTACAGAAGTACAAGGTGGGAGATAGGGTGGGTGTGGGTTGCATGGTTAATTCCTGCAGGTCGTGCAATAGCTGCGATGAGGATCTTGAGAATTACTGTCCAAAATCAATTCCGACGTATGGGGCGAAGGATATTGATGGGAGCATCACACAAGGAGGCTACTCCGATCTGGTGGTTGTAGATGAACACTTTGTGATCAGTATTCCTGATAACCTACCTCTTGAGGCTGCTGGTCCTCTCTTATGTGCTGGGATCACAGTTTATAGCCCTCTCATATTTTTTGGAATTGACAAACCAGGCCTGCATGTGGGTGTGGTTGGTCTTGGTGGCCTTGGTCATATGGCTGTTAAGTTTGCCAAAGCTTTTGGGGCTAAGGTCACTGTAATCAGCACATCTCCAAACAAAAAGAAGGAAGCTATCGAGCGTCTTGGAGCTGACTCATTTTTGGTCAGTCGTAATCAAGATGAGTTGGAGGTACTTTCCCTTTCTCTTTCTGAACCTTTCTACAACTATTTTATGAAAGTAGTATGGTGTAAAATCTGCTTTGTATATTATTGAGTTTTTTAGTATGGTTTAGTTTGTGTGTCTGTGAGGCAAAGTCATTGTTTAACTATTGTAATTGCCATTTTTCTGTTCAGGCTGCAAAGGGCACCCTGGATGGTATAATAGACTCCGTATCTGCACACCATTCTCTGGTCCCTCTCATCAATTTGTTGAAGACTGGTGGGAAACTTGTGATGGTTGGTCTACCTGATCTTCCTTTGGAGCTACCCGTCTTTCCTATACTACGTATGTATATGCACATCAAAAATTATTACACTTGTATAAACAACCTTCCCGCTATATAAACTAGATGTAAAATTAACTTGTATATAGTTCATGATAAAATACATTTTGTTTTTCTTAAAGACGTACAGTTTTTTTCATAACGTTGATGATAAATATTGTGTTTGGGTTGCAGCGAGAAAGAGTGTAGCTGGCAGTAACATTGGAGGAATAAAGGAGACTCAAGAGATGATTAATTATGCTGCCAAACACAATATACATCCTGACATCGAGATTATTCCTGTTGATTATGTAAACACGGCAATGGAGCGTCTCCGCAAAGCAGATGTGAAATATCGATTCGTTATCGACATCGGGAAGACAATGAAGCCCAGCTCTTAAATTTTCATCATCTATGTAGCTGACTGAGGAAGGAAGAAATTGGAGGAAGATATGGTTGTTGCTTTAAATAAAGGAATTTACCCATGTTGTCGCTAGTGAATGTGTAGTTTGATTGGAAGTTTTACTGTGTGCTTTTGGATTTTAGCAGTGAATGAAATGATGTAGTTGCTATCATTATCTTTAACTTTAATATTATGGGATTAATATTTATCTTTTTCTTATACTGCTAAGGAAAAACTGAGGAGAAATTTTCTTTAACTAAAAATTTTATAAACGGCCAAGGAAACTAATATAATAAGCGTACATCGCCTAACAGGTTGAAGGGAACACAAAGCACATCGCCTTTCTCTGCTTTCGATTAACGGGTTGAACGGATTGTGGAGAATGGACTAGGTTGAAGCAAATGAAACCCTTGGAAAGAGGGAGGTTGAAGAATGGTTGTGTAAGGAGAATAAATGTTTTCGAAAATCACGTCTTTCTTTATCTCTCCATCAATGCCACCGTGTTTTACTAAAAATATTTCAAATATAAAAAAGTAAAAGCTAGATAAGCTGTCACGTAAGGTTGTCAAATTTGTTGTCAAAATTTGATTTTTACGATATCATTATCCATTTTAATATTCTTCTACCACTTTTCTTGGGCCAGAGACATTTGTAATGACGGAGTTTGAAAGAAATAAATTTGATTTGAGATTCAATTAAATATTTTGTTAATACAAATTCAAATTGCGTATAAGTTGGATCTGACAAATTTAGTTTAGATATTCTTAGGCAACTTTTTTCAAATGAAAAATTACCAATTTTAGTTCTCTTTTGAAACATTCAATTACAAGTAACGGAAAAGAGCTTGGGTATTATAATATATTTGTATTGAATTAATTTTCCAAAAATTAAGTTTTTGAAGAAATTATTTTACTTATAAAAGTTTACTAATAATAAATGTTACAATCTCATATTTGTTTTTAAAATATGGATAATAAAGTTTCATTATTTTTTTTATTTAGGTTCACAACATTATTGTCTTAGGATTATCCAGTGATATATAATCAATCATACATGTTTTTTTTGGATATCTATAACATATTGTCTTTGAATCACAACATTATGTTTTGTTCGAGCTATTTCAATACCAACCTGTGTGTAAGGCTTCCAAGATCTATAGTTTGAAAATGTTTGCACAAGTGTCCCTTTAACTAAGATATTAGAACAACATTCCTTATAATAACTTTATTGTCAACATGAACTGTTAAGTGAACACATTTTCTAAGAGATGTATAAATGTATAATAGTAAAAGCAAGACGATCTCGTTCACTGTGTTTTAGCCAAAATGTTTGAACAATGTAGCTATTTTCTAAACCAAACACTTAAATATTGTTGGGATCATAGAGAAAGTGGTGAAACTTATAAACCAAATTGGACTTCTTTGAAGTAACGAACGCAAGAAGTTTCTCCACATTTTTCTTATATATTGTTTAGGGATGTCAACGGGCGGTAGGGTATGGATAGTAGCTCCCTGCTGGATAAATATTCGCCCCATACCCGTATCTATATCCGTCGGATATCCGTTATGCGGCCCGTCTATTTTGTTCATATCCGCGGGTATCCACTGGTACCCGCGAGTATTTACAAAAATATTTTAAAAAATAAATGTTTAACCATAATTAGTGTTTGGATCAACAAGTCTTCTTTCTCTGTGAAAAACAAACAAATAAAAAATCACTATCAATTTATATTGTAGTTTATTTTTGAATAAAATATTAAAAAAATTACTAACTTCATCCATGTCCACCTCTTGCAACATTCTATACAGTTTCATGTTGTCCAATTTTAATTTAGAAGAACCTGAAAACATAAGAAGTTCATTAAAAATTTCCAACAATCACTTAATTAAAATATCTAAGTAAAAGTGTTAATTTCATTACCTTTCATGTTGGTCCATAACCAGTTTTGGAGACACATCAATGCCTCCACAGTATTTGGAAGTAATTTATTCCGTTGTTGGGTAAGAATCTGAGCACATTATTGAATAAAGACTCATAATGTTTTTTACTAATATATATATATATATATATATATATATATATATATATATAAGTGTATTTTTCTGAATTAAAGTTTAACGGGTACAGGTATCCACGGGTACGGATATTATGATACCCGTACCCACAGGTAGCGGGTATCCATTTTTAATATCCATTTTCTACCTGTTGCGAGTTTTATCCGCAGATACCCGCGGGTACGAATTTTTTTGACATCCCTGATATTGTCATTAAGAAAAACATTTTTAATATCCAATTAATGAAGTGATCATCGATGACTACCTGTCAATGAACAAAAAAGGACCAACAATAGTCATTGGAGAAAAAAAATAACATTGCAATTAAGACCACTTATATAAGTGTATGCTTTGACAACTAAACATGCTAAAAACTAATAAATTTCATCATTAGGGCCAACATTAATGCCATAAACCCATCAACATCCAATCGTATTCTTGCGTGGAAGCAAAAGTAACTCCAATATTTTACTATTTTACCACCAAGATGCAAAATAATAAATGTGTGGTGCAGTGAGCAACAAGTGAGAGGTATTTGTAGTGAATATAGAGGTGTATCGAGTAAACACAGGAAACAAGTCCAACAACAATAAACAAGCCGTAGGGGGCGCGAGATTATCACATGGGTTACATAATGTAAAATAAAACAAGTTCAAACATAAGGGCCGTGGGTTAACAGAATATGGAGGTTCACGAAGGAAATAAGACAGCAAGCCTGACAATGTTATGTAAAGGAGGTGTATGAAAGGTGAAAACCGGGGTGGACGAAGAAATGGTGGATTCAGGCCCGAAGCCCTTCTTCTGTCTTTTGCAGAAAATCCTTAAGGGGTTTCTTCTTCTTTCGTGGAACGTGGGGTTCCTTCCCCCGTTCTCTTCTCCAACGCGCGGCACCAAGGGAGTGGCACCAGGTTACCTCGCAGGACCTTCTCCACCATGCCAACTACTTCCGTTCAGCCAAACCGCCGTCGTTAGGACTGTTGCTGGCAACGCTTCTCGTGGCCGGAGGAGCCACCAGAGGCGCCGTCGCGGTCGCTCCAAGTCCGGCCAGAGCCTCCGTTTGTCACCGCGCTCGCGGCCAAAGATACCGCGTGCACCGCCGGCGGCATTCCCCCTCTTCGCTGTAGTCTTTCCAACACTCCTTCTCATCCATTCGAAATCGGGATTGGGGCTTGGCAGCCACTCCACCGCCACTGTGCGACCTGCGTTCGAAGCTCAGATTCGCCGGCGGCAATGTCGCCGGATATTGGCTCTCCTCCTTCTTCTGTTTCCTGTTGGGTGTTGGAATGGTTGGGGATGAATGATTGTGTTGGTTCGAATGAACGAAGATGATGCTGCAATGAGTTTTGGTAAGGGAGAAGATAAATGATGGCAAAATAGAGGGGATGGTGATAACGTGTGGGTTTTGTGATGGTGGGAAGGTGATTCTCTCTGTGTTGAGGGCTGGATGATGGGTTTGATTATGAATTCAAAATAGATTATAAAGCATCAAATAGTAGTGTGCGAAAACGATATAATAGTAGTATGCGAAATGTAGCTCTTCAGTAATCAAAAACAATATAAATTAGAAATGTGAAAATATTTCGACCCGTGACCTATCATGTCGTCGAGAAAAATTCAACTTTTTAAAATTCAATTTTTTTAAAAGTGAGTTGAACTCAATTCGATTCATTTAATTCATGGATTAAACGAGTTTGAGCCGGGTTGAAAGTAGGTTGGGCTACTTAACCCACCAACATTTTTTATAATTTTTTTATAATTTTTTAAAATTTTCTTTTAATTTTCTTTTATTTTTTTAATAATTATTTACTATCCCTATTATATTTGTTCACAATTTCATATTTTTAAATGTTAGAATGTTGTTTAATTATATTTGAATAGTTTGAATGTTTAATTAATTTGATTGTCAAGTTATATATATATATATATATATATATATATATATATATATATATATATATATATATATGTTGATACTTTAATCTTTAACTATAATCTTTATAGTAAATTACTCAAGTAATCGTCTTATAAAATTTTTTTTCTAAATTAGCATGAAAAAAATGTATAGTTTTTTTATTTATATTTTGTTGAATAGCATGACAGAAAATTTGTAATATTAGCCATGCTTCCTTAGACTAATGGATACTTTCTTGGAAATAATTCTTTATATATTGGTGGTGAACATGATCAAAACATTGGTTCTTGATTTTATTATGATTGTCATTTCATGGGTTACTTAAAAATTTATTTAAATATTTGAATACTAAAAAAAAATAAAAAAATTAGGTGGGTTGGTGAGCCAACCCACTTAACCCACCACCAACCCGTGGTGGGTTGAGCTGGGTTACAAAATTTCTGGCTCACCAGAAAGTGAGCCGGGTTAGGTTCACTCATTTTCAATCCAACTCGTGGTGAGCCAACCTGTGTGAGCCGGGTTGGCTCACTTTGACATGTCTAAAAATGGAGATTGGTACCTGATTTTTCAAATAAAATTAATTAAAGATTAAAATTGTTTACTTATGAGACAATATTATTCTCTTTATGTGATAACTTTTTTTATAACATATCTTACAAGATGTATTTTTATGTCTTTTTATAAGACTAACTAATGGGACATTAGTTTTATGGTTAAGTATATTTTTAGTTCCTGAACTTGGACCCAAAATTGGAATTCTTCTTTGTCCAAAACTTTAATATATTTTGGCCCTAAACTTTAAAAATGAATAAATATAGTCCTTTTAACTCAATTAAATTAATTTTTTTTTGAAGTGTCGAACATATTTCTCAGTAGATATTGAGCCAATAATGTGTCAAACAGTTTCCTCCAGAATATCCATGGCATACTTTCTTTGAGATATAACAATATCATCATTGGACTGTGCCACCTCAATACCCAAGAAATTTCTGACATGGACGAATTTCAATTTTGAGTCAAAGTTCGGAGACTAAAAACATACTTAACCCTTAGTTTGATATCTTTACCGGTAGAGATCATGAACCTTTTAACAAGTTCATGAATACTTAAGTATATCACATACCGTTCATTGAATAATCTAACCTATCACGAACTGTTAATCAGAAATCCAATATGTATTATCTATGAATTAATAACAATTGTGCACTATAATTGTTATTTACAAATAATATAATTTATTAATTAATATTATTCTATAATAATAATAAAATAGAGAATAATAATTTTATATAATAAAATTATATAAAATAAACATGACAATGGAGGGGCTAAAGAAAAGGAATCAAGGTTGGGAATTGTAGTGGGGTTCGTGAAGTGTGTTGGCCGTGACTAATAGAGAATGGTGGTCCCCCTGATGGTTGAAATCAGGTTCTGTTTCTAGTTATGTGTTATGAATAGTGCTTGTTGAAGATGATCAATGAAGGAGGAGAGGTGTGCTCTATCTGTGAGCTTGTGAATTTTTGTGCAGAAAGAATGGTGGCGGAAGGAATGGAGGATGAAGGTGATGAAATGAAAAACTTGATGTAATGGAGTGTTGTGATGAATGCTAGTGTGTTGGTTGGAGGGAGAAGAATAGTCCATGATGAAGGGCATATGGAAACTTATGTCAGCAAAGTCGTTCTCCTTGTGCTTATGATAGTGTGGTTGTGTTGAATGTAGTCTTCGGTCGGGGTGGAAGGGAGAACTCCATTGTAGTGAGATAGCCTTCGTCATGGATTCGTGGGACCCCAAAAAACCTGACTTAGGCTTGGTAATGTAACGTTCTCCATAGGAAAATGTTTCTTGCCATTTAGCCACCCTACCTTCTCGGTCCAAACTAGTGACATGCAATGTATTTTCGGGAATTTATTCCTACATCTTCGAGATTTCTTTTTAAAATCCAAAAATATCTTTTAACCATTTAAGAAAAGTTACGCAGATCATACTTTCAAATTTACTATTGAATGTCGACTTTTGATAAAAGTATTTTCGGATATCCACATCCAACGAAGAATTTTAACTTCTAAATATAAAAATATATATCAGAAGTCAAATATATTGGAAGTCAACTTCCACACACACACACACACATATATATATATATATATATATATATATATATATATATATAATATATATATATATATTTCTTTTTTAATTTAAAGTTTATTTTCTTCAATTATACATAAAATTAAAATTAATATTTTATTTTATTTTTAAAATATATATTAAGAACTATGAAAACATAAAAAATAAATAAAAAGAAAAAGTTGTTTAAAATTTAAAAAACATAAACTTTAAATAAAATTAAAAAAATTAAAATTTAAGTATTTTAATTTAATTTATTTCTTAAGTATTTTTAATATATATTTAAAAAATAAAAATAAACATTAATATATATATATATATATATGTATATATATATAATATATATTCTTTAAAAATTGACTTTTGGTAATATTTATGTGAGGCCCATTTTTACTACTCCTTCTTTCTCTCTTCTACAACTCACAGAACAATACTCTCTCACCCTCACTCTATATCATTCATTCTCTCCATGTTTCCTCCAATTTTTCTCTAACAAAAAGGGCTTGAGCTCTAGTCCAAATTCTGATCACTTCCTCCCTTCCTGTAATAGCAATCAAGCCTGAGGCTAGTGCAAAATCTCTTCCTCAAGTTGTACATCTCCTCCCACGTGTAAGTTAACTCCAATTTCTTCTTTGTCTTCAAATTTTTGAATTTTGGATGCTTCAATCTTTCTGAGTCGAGTTAGGGTCCCATTCTTACTCTTGGTATCTGTAAATCCAGCTCCTTAGGTTCTGAAATTGAGGTATCTCCCTATTGAGAGCTGAACTTACAAGTGGTAATTTCAAAAGGTAAGGGAAGCTAACCTTTTTCTTAAAATTCGTATGGAAATATGTTCTGTTGGCTCTGGATTGCGTGTTTGAGTGTTGAATTGATGTTTGAACTGCATAATTGGGTGTGTTTGAAATTGTGTGAAGAATTTGAGCTTCTGCATGTGGGAATAGGTGCGTAATTTGGTATTTTCGCCTAGGTAAGTGGCTCTCGCCTGAGCACCCAAAGTCTGAAAATACAATACTTTTCTTATAAAATACATTAGAGTTATATTATATATTTTATTATTTTACAATAATATATATATATATATATATATAAGATAATTAAAGATGATGTTTTTTTACTAAAGAAAATAATAATAATAATTAAGTGTAGTAAAAATAAAAATGATAAAATAATAATCTTTATAAAGATATAATAGCATAATAATAGTAATATTAATAAGTAATATATTAGTTATAATAGTTATAAATAAACTTTCAGTTATTATTATTATTATTATTATATGAATATTATATATATATATATATATATATATATATATATATATATATATAAAATAGTGTTACTAATTATACTCTAATGTTGCATATAATTTTATATTAAGAACAATTTATTTAAAATTTTATTTATATATATTCAAAATTGTCCTAAGTTGTAAATAGACTTAAAAAAATACTTTTATTTTGATAATTTTGATATTATCAACTATATGCAATTGATTCTTCTTTTGAAAATAACCTTACACATACAAAATAATCATGATAACTTATTGTTCACTCAACATTGTCTTTCCAATTTCAGGGGGTTTAAGTGAGTTCGAAAGTTCTGATGTAGCATTTAATGATCCTGAAGTTAAACTTCACATAGAAAAGAAGCAGGTATTAAATTTCAAATTTTAACATGGATTGTATCCAAATTTGGCCACTTTCATGAATTTATCTTCGATTGGGTATGTCCTAAGATCACAGTGCAAAATGGCATCATTCGTGTAACTTTCTCAAATCCGGAGGTCCCTATCCTTGGAATATCATATAATGGAATAAACAATATGCTTGAAGGTCGCAGTAACTTCAAGAACAGAGGGTACGTATATATCTATGGCATCTTTAACTTATATTCAATAACTTCCTTTTAGTTCATAAAAATTAAAAAGTTGAGCTTTTCAATAACTAAAGAATTGAAATCATTTCTCAATAAGTGTAGTTGTACATAGTAGTACTATAGTAGTACTAACAAATGTCGTATCTATAAGGATTTAGTAAATAAATTGATAGTTGAATTTTTGGGTTTTTTGATTGATAAAGAGTGCAAGTAAATAAAAATAGTAGAAATTAGATAGATTGAGTGAAGTAGGAGCTATGAATTGATTTCACCTTCTTCTACTATACTACTACCATCTTGGTTACTTACTATGCAAATCATTTAGTGTCCTGGGAGTACTCTTTCTATGTAGATCTAGGTTCATCTCTGATACACTAGAACCTAAGGACTCCAAACCCAGTGTGATTCCTTAACTCTTGGTAGAATGAGTCCTTGCTTTAATGTGCAAGACTCTTTTCTCCAACGTTCACTCTGGTATGCCATGGAGCATCAGTACATGTATGATGATTTGATTAGACCATAATTTGACATTGGTTTCCCAAATCAATTCAAACTTGTTAAATAGATGAGTGATCAATCATCATCAAGCATAAATCAAACCACAAACAATTGAATGAAAGCAGAGATAAATACCCAATGAGTAGAAGTGAATATAATCAAAATTGATTACATCAAACCTGGACACAAAGGAGTTCAACTACTTATAGAATATTACAATGCAATTTCAGCATCATCTACACATAAGATTTACACTAAGAGCACCTCCCTCGTGCCTCAAAGACCTTATTCTATTCTACTGCTACATTCTGGAGCCTTCACTCAATGCTTGAAATGAGAACCCAAGGTCTTTCTTGTAAAAGTGTTTGGGCGGTGCTCAACCCAACTTTTGGCGCTCCGTCATGCACCGCCTTAAGTGCTGAGACATTCTCTTGTGGCTCAGCCATGAACCGCCTTACGTGCTGAGCACATATCTCTCATGGCTCAGTCATGCACCGCCTTAAGTGTTGAGCACCATTTTGTTGTGGCTCAGCTCCAAAAGTCATGTTATGGATCCTTCCTTGACCGCCTTACTATAGCTCGATAATGAATTTTGGAGCTCAACTGCATCATTTTTAATTCTTCGAATAATTGCTGCAAAATCACTAAAATTCATTAATTTCTTATTTTTCTTCTTTTTAGTATCTCATTCTGTAATTATAAGCTAAAATGGGTAGTTTACTTACAAAATATTATCAATTAAAGTATTAAAGTATGATAGGTTTATATGAAAATTTTACGCGTTCTAGACACTTATCACAATATTTTCTAAGTTATCCACAATCTTAAAAATGATGGAGAAAACAATTCCATTTCTATTTGCCAACAAGAACTAAGATATGCGAACAAAATGTAAAGGTTGCAAAATACTTCTATAGCAGCAACATCGTTATCAAATTTCAAAAGAAACTTATATATCAATTTAACATGAACTTTTCCATGGCAAAAAAAAAAAAAAAAACTTCCTACATTTAGTTTCCACAACCCCGTCATTTAAATAAAATGTTTTTCTCCCAATACCCTCAGCCCTAACCCTAAACACACATCTAATAAATTAAATTCCACTACTTTGCCACCAAGATCGAAATCACCCCTCCTTTCAAGTCATTTATTACATAATTGAGATAACAGATTCCCACTTATCTTTACCAATTCGTTTAACACTGTGAACCACCAAAACGGTGTGTCTGCAATATATTATTTATGTTCCACACTTAATCTTTCATTCACAACACCAAAATACTTCGTTTTGCAAGAATGACGGAAACAAATTTGTATAAACAATTTTGAAGTTAGGTCCTTAAAAGTGAAAAAGAAAGTGCAGATGTACAAACGCACATACTTCTTCTCCTCACTACATTGACTAATTTCCCCACCTTTACTCCCCATTCTTCTACTCCTCTTGACAAACAAAACAAAAACTAAATGCAGACGTACAAATGCGTAAATGCCCTAGGATATCTGAATGAAGACCAACAAAGAGTATGAACCAAGAATGGAAGAGTTGTCCATGATTGCAGGAAGGGAACGATAGCAAAACCACACTAAAAAACCATCGAATGTTGTGGAGAAAACAAACTAGATACCTTGCTTTTCACTTTTGTCAAAGATGAAATCTTTTCGATTTTCTCTACCAAATATGAAATGTTTTGCCTCCAATACCACTTGAATGATTAAAGACCAATTATAATTTTTTATTTGTTATAGTAAACTATTTTAATAACCAATAATTTTTTATTTTATAAATTAGTATCTAGATTGATTATAATGATTAACAATTTTTTATCACTAAAATACTAAAATTGGTTATTAATGAAGAATTTTTTTATTGTGATTGTGATTGATTACCCCATTGGACACAAAGGATATAAATTACTTGATCTGTTTACTAACATAACTTTCACTTCTTGGGATCAAGTTCTATAAAAATGTTTTTCCATTCAAAAGTTAAGTTTTTCTACACTTTGACAATGATATCTCTTATCCTGTTCTTCCTAACATTGAACATTCTAATGTTTTTTATGGCGTATAAACTTTTATAATTTTTTTGAAAATAATATAAAAAGTTTTATTCTTTATTCTTTGCTCTATGTTAGACTCAATATAGGATTTTATCCCAAAAGAAGGTTTTTCCACGCAAGACACCTTAGAACAATCTGGCCTCTCCTTCCCTAGAACAATCTGGCCTCTCCTTTCCTAGAACAATCTCGCTTCTACTAAATATTTTATTAATGAATCATTAGAGACATTCATATTTGCTTTATTTTAAAATTAATCATATTTGTTCTGTTGTACCTACATCTTTGGTTGATTAATACCAACGTGTATAATGTTCACAATCTCAACCGTACACATTTTTGAATAATGAATTTGATTATTTGTGCCTTTTTATTATACGTTGCTACGTGTGTAAATACAGTAAAAAAAGAGAAAGCGCGAAAAGAAAAGTAAGCAGTGTCCCCACCCACGTGGGCCTCATAATTATTGTTTGCGTACGTGAAGCATTATGAACCACATATCTCTGGGCGTAGGTGCCTTTAATTACACCCATGCTGCTTCACACCCTTCACAATTCTTGAGACCAACACACTGAGATGGCTGCTACACCAGGACTAGAGCATTCTAGGAAGGCTTTCGGATGGGCTGCTAGAGACAAATCTGGGGTTCTCTCCCCCTTCGACTTCACCAGAAGGTATGCATTTCAAACCTCTTCAATTCCTCAACCTTAGAACTACTTCATGCTTCTCATGTTCTGTTTTCTAATGGTGCAGGGAAACAGGAGACAAAGATGTGGCAATCAAAGTGTTATTCTGTGGAATATGCCACACTGACCTCCACAACATTAAGAGTGAATGGGGTCAGTCCTTTTATCCACTGGTACCCGGGTAAGCTTCCTACGCTCTTTGATCCTACGTTACAAACACAAGATTTTCACTTTTACCTTTGATTTCTCAAACAAAAAAGACTTCTTGAAATTTATTCATATACTTACTATGTAGTATGCCTTTCAAATTATAAGAGAAAATGGCTATTCTTAACTCAAATTTGGAGTGTGCACACACAAAATGTGACCCCTCATTGGATGGTCCCCTCAGAAGAAGCAAGATTTTTTGTAGTACCTACATGATAACTATTTGAAATATATTATATATATATATATATATATATATATATATATATATATATATTTATATATATATAAATATA
>Ga0214543_1009768_pt1 | contig 14680 bp, 8 predicted proteins | sample CNSS2metaG_FD_160094 | JGI IMG/M metagenome (GOLD analysis project Ga0214543, IMG submission 160094) | Root nodule microbial communities from cowpea collected in UCLA plant growth center, Los Angeles, California, USA - CNSS2 | ecosystem: Host-associated > Plants > Roots > Nodule | place: USA...
AATTATATATTAATAAAAAAAAATATATAAAAATATTTAATAATATATATATATATATATATATATATATATATATATATATATATATATATATATATATATATATATATATATATTCAATATAGTCGATTATAGTGGGTGCTACTTTCGTTTTACGCTTTATAAATATATTTTTGATTATTTTCTAATTTTAATTATTTTAATTAGTCTTACCACTAAGAAAATTAAGTATTTCTAACGAACATCATTTGCCAGTAATAGGAAAAATCAGTTGGTAATTCAAGTTTACTTATAAATTATTGACAAAAAAACATCACTCGATTAAGTGCTCATCGATAAATTTTGAAAACAAATTTCATGATCTATTAGTAATTATTGACGTATTCAAGCCATTAGTAAAATTTGTTTTTAGACTCGTAACTAGGTCTTTTCTTCCTCCTTTTATTCCTCTGTTTTTTTGTTCTTTTTCTTCCTCCTCTCCTCCTTGACACACCTCTATCGTCGTAGTCACATCTGTTGTCACTTCCGACTTATCCTCCTCCTCCTCTTCCTTCTCTTTCTCTTCTTCTTCTTCCTCATCTCCTACTATGACTTCCTCCTCCTCATTCTCTTCTTCTCACCCATCTCCACTAAATTTATAAAAAAAATTCATTATACTGGGTGGAAAATTTGTCGCTTAATTTATCGATGGAGTTACTGTGGAAAATCCATAAACAATCAGAGTTATAATTTATCAACGAAATTTACTAACATAATGGATCGTTGAATTAGAACTGTCAAAACGGGTTATCCGGCCCAACCTACCACAGGTTGATCACTTAGTGAATCAACCCAACTCAACTTACTTAGTAGCGAGCCAAAAAAATTCAAACATAGATCGCCCCACTATGGGTTGGTGGATAAAACGGATTGACTCACTGATTCACTTAATTAAAAAGTACAATTTTTTTTTGTCCAAAAAAAACTAAATTTTAATTGTGATTAAAATCTAAATAAACTTCAATACAATCCAAAATAATGTTCAATCCCAAATACAAACCACAATCATAAAATTATTATGTTTGTATTTGCCAACCCAATATGTTGGCTAAAAAAAACAACGCAAACTCAATTCAAATACAAAAAGATTGTATAACCCTTTATCTGCAACTGCAGGTGGGTTGATGAGCCAACCCGACTTACCACGGGTTCAACTCGAGTGAGTCGGGTTCTTGGTAAGCCAGGTCAAAAATTAACTCGTACTGAAATTTGTAAAAATATTCTAATCCAACTCGATCCGAATCTGGAGTGGACTCGGTTGACCCACGAGTTCTTACTTACTTTGATAGTTCTACGTTGAATACAATAATTTAAACTCTAATTTACAAATAGATCTTTCCGAAGGATTCTTTCCAATAGAAATTTTCATCAATAATTTAAATTATAAAATCCATCAATAAAATTCGTTTATAAATTTGAGTTTACCTCCATGTTTATTTTTTTGATAAAATTCATCGATAATTATAAAACTTATTGTAGTGTACAAATATTTATGTTTTTTTTTATAAAAGAAATTGAGCCATGTAAATAGAAATGAATGTGCAAACTAGTTTGTTATTCCGGAAATGTGAACATTTTCTATCTTATGAAGATAGATGGGTTTGATCAAAGACATTAGGTGATAAAGATAGGAGAAATCCCCAACTTGTCATTGAATTGTTTTTAATGAAAAATTAAACTTATCTCTTAATAATTATTGTTATCATACATAGATGTTCATTAATTTTGCATCCCTATATAACACACACTAAGAAGTTCCAAAGTAATCTTATGCATACATAAGTTTTGGTATCTAAATTTTTTACATTATTTTAACTGGTATAAACGTTTACATCAGCCAGATTTAACGTCGTAGAAACTTTGTCTTAAGGTTATCCAATCCAGTAGTGAAATAACTAAACGTGAAAAAAGAGATAAAAACAGGAAAAGGATAAGAGATTCGAAATTGATTTCAAACCCTAATTAGAAATTTACAGAAAACAAAGACTGAAAATAACTAAACAAGCGAATAAAGGATGAAGAACGACTCAAAGTGACTAGAACAATGCTTAATCAATTTTCGTAAGTGTTGCAAGAAATTTAAGCAAAGTAAATAGTGTTTTTCATAAAAAATGGTACCTGAATAAAAAATAATATAGTTTATACAAACAAAGAAACGTATAACACTTTTTTAAAAGAATGGTACCTATATTGATGTAACTTTGAAAAAGGCATAACACTTTTTCTAGAAAGTTTAATGTAACAGTTAAAGTCTCTTTTTTTAAGAAACGTCACCGAAAGCTCTGCATGTTTTCCAAATGTTGTTGTATCTATTGCCCTATTGAAATTAGTTGAATGGATTTGCATGCATTGGATTTTCACCCTTTGAACAATTAAATTTACAATTTTAATGATAAACTTTAATGATTTAACATAAAAATTAATTTAGTTTAAAAATATTATTTTAACCTCTAAAAATTATTAGTCAAAATTGATAACTCGTATATCATCATATAACATCTATCTGCTCTCTTATTTTAAATTTTTGACCAATTTTATTTTTACAACTTTTCTTTTAATCTTGAGCATTAAATATAAAGGTACTAAATATAAATTAAATGTTGAAATATGCCTATAGTGTAAAATGTATAGTAGTAAATTCATTCAAACTTTCACAAGTAAATGAATAATTGGTAGTCTTCACTTCTTAAATGAATATCTACATAATTTAATATTTTCATTTAAATTCTTTAAAAATTATTTAAAAAGTAAAATTAATGTTTTCAATTATTTTAACGTGTTATAATAAATTTTTTATGACACAAAAATCATAAGTTTCATTAGTGCCTTTTACCTTTCATAATTTAAAAATAGTTTTAAATATTCAAACTTAATTAATTTTTATGATTTAAATGAATTTATAACATATGTGAAACACTTCTTGTACTCACAAATATTTAAACAGGGGTTAGATTATTTTTGAAAAATTCTTGATAAAATTTCCTTCTCCAATAACGTTTTTTATAACTTATATTTTATTAATTCATCCATTATATATTTTGATAGTTCAATTATATTGCATATATCAAAGTTTAGATAAATTGATTTTTTTCTCATACAATGCTATAGTCAACACTTATTAATTTTATCCTTATATATACACATGTTAATTAAATTTAGTCAATAATCAAATTTATTATATAGTTTTGAATAAATTTTTTATAAATAATGTTATTTAATCAATAATAATGTCATTAAATGTTTTTCACACTTATTATCTATTTTTTATTTTGATATATTTTCAACCACATATATGACTTTAAAGTAATTATAGAACAACTAAAAATTTCAAGATATGGTAATTAACTATTGATTGACATATTATATTTTGTTTAGAAGAACTAATTGAGAATTTTTTGATGGAGGGTAGTGACCCACAATATTTGACTGCTCTTTAATTAGAATATTTTTTTCCTAAATATTTTGGGATTGAACTCTAGGAACATTTCACTACTATTTTAGTGATATATTATTTGTGACTGAATTTCACAGTATTGATTTAGGTCTTTCCCTTTAGATATATTTTAGTGATATAATATTTGTGACTGAATTTCAAATTAGTTTTTTTTCTTTCTAATATTTATTATTTTTAAAAATCTTAGTCAAGTGCGCTCCATTCATTTCAAATTGACTAATTACTTTTTGTTGATTCAATTTAATTTACAGTTCAGAAATATAACATGAATAAATCAATCCAACCTTACTTTCACATTTCCATATAAACTAAAACATACGTAACTTGATATGTACACACATTATTATAATATATATTTTAAGTATATTGAATATTAATTATAAAGAGATATAAATTTTTGTTTTGATGAATTATTAACAGTCAAAATGTATATTACAGAATGGAAAATGCATTAATTATTGAAATAATCCAAAATGTTATTATTAATAAGAGTCAAAAGTGAGACAACCAAGATAAATCTGTTTTATATTTTCTAATGAAGAAATAATTATTTAAAACACTGATAATACATAATCATTATGATTGGAATTCGAAACTGGGTATATAAGCATAATTAGGATAGCTAACTTATCTATTTTTATTAAAAATGAATATATTGAAATTTAAAAATAATATGATCAGTAAAAACCCAAAATTTATTAACGAACTGAAAATGAAGAAAATATTTCCATAAATGGTTTAATAATTTTCATTACTGAAATTTTGGGCCATAAAAGAAAACACTTAGAAGTCTATGACAAGACAAACTCAGACAATTCGAGGAAAATGTGAAGCCATCACCTTTTTCTCCCAGACTTCTTATACACTCTTTTCTTTCTCTACTTTCCTCATATTTTCAACTAAATTCTCCTTTATTATATATCTCTTATTTATAGGAAAAAAATATAAAGACGTTATTAAAATAATTATTTATTAAAATAATAAAAATTACTTAACATTTATATATAATTGTAGTGGAGTAAAAAAAAGGGTGAAAATAATAAACACGAAAAAGAACGTAGCACAGAGCATGCAAATCGGAGCGAAATTATAGCTCACACCTCTAATGACATATTTCACCCTTTGTCTCTCTTTCTTTGTTTTTTCTTTGTTTCGAAACACCAAATTAACCTTAGCAACGCTACCTTTGCATTTGGCCTGGGCCCCACACGCTCTTCTTTCTTTCTCTTTTCTCTCTCTCTGTATCTCCCAGTTTCTTCTTCTCCATAAAATCCAATTCTCAACATCAAATCAAACCAAAACAGAAAACGAAGCAAAGAGAAGACAAAGGGCAGAAGGGTTTCTTCCCTTTACATCTCTCTGTCTCTTCTTCATTCTTCACCACCATTTCATCTCTCCTCTCTCTCTCTCTCTCTCTTTCTCTCTCTTTCATTTATTCTGCTGAGAGGAGAGAGACAACAACTACAACTACAGCAACATCACCATCACCATCACCATCACCATCACCAGAAACAACCAACAACCGTGTCTCATTCCCATATATCTCTCTCTCTATAATCAAACATTCTCGTATACACCACCTTCTCCTGTAACGCACGACCTCGCATTCTGTGAATTGTAGCTGTTATGGCGCGAACGGTCTCCAACAACGACAGCACCAACGATGAAACAGGCGACGACAGCAATGCGACAACGAAGGAGGACGGCGAGGTCAAAGGTCGCGTGAGGAAGGGGCCCTGGACCCCAGCAGAAGACGCCATTCTCGTAGAGTACGTGAAGAAGCACGGTGAAGGGAACTGGAACTCCGTGCACAAGAATTCTGGGTTGTTCAGGTGCGGCAAAAGTTGCAGACTTCGCTGGGCAAACCATCTCAGGCCTAATCTCAAGAAAGGTGCATTCTCTCCCGAGGAAGAACAGATCATCATCGACCTTCATTCCAAGCTTGGAAACAAATGGGCCCGAATGGCCGCACAGGTATATCTATATCTATATCTATATCTTTACATCAAAATGCTTACTTAAACTTTTTGGGCTTGTTTCTCTTTTTTTTTTTGGCTTATTTTCATGTCATCATCGTTTCTCTTCTCTTATGCGTTTAATTCATTTGTTCACACAGCCTTTTTCCTTTTCCGGTTTCGGAAGTGAATACCCATTGGTTTGTAATTTGTTCCATTTTGATTTTATCATTTGATCGTGCTGTCTGATGGCGTGGATCTTTTCTACCATCCTCGTTGTTGACATGATTTGCATGTTTTTTTCTTCTAGCCTCTTTTTTCTTTTTTACTTTTCTGATTCGTATCTGGTTGAGATCTGCTAAATTTGATTTAAAATCTATATATCCATCGATGGCAAAGAACCAGAGACAAAGAAGGGGTTACCTTCCTGCTCTATGTGCTTATCTGTTTTTGTTGGGTGACATTTTTACTGGGTTTTGTTTCCGCCAATGATTATCAGTAAACCATTAAATGTTGAAGCTTTTGTCATAAAAAAAAAGATAAACTCGCTTTCTTACCTTTTGAACTTCAATGGAGTTTCTTTTTTGGCTCTCCCTTTTCGTTTTAATTAATTACAGTTTCATGCAGACCTCAGTCTTTTGTCTGAATATATGGAATTGGCATCTTTGTTTATTTCTTTGAACAATGCATTTTCATGAGGACCCACTCGAGTTTTCTTTTGCCGAGGCTAAACACCAAACTTCATCACACCTTTACGTGATTTGTTTGACGTACAACTTGTTTCTCTCACCGTCCTTATCATGTTTCTGGTTTCAGTTACCTGGCAGAACAGACAATGAAATAAAAAACTTTTGGAACACCAGAATGAAAAGGCGTCAGAGAGCAGGGTTACCTATTTATCCTCCCGAGGTGCATGCAGAAGCCACTGCATACCATCTACAACACCGCTACATGGAACACCACCAACCTCATTCATCTGCATCATTCGCTTTACTTCTATCTTCTTGTTACCCCAAGAAGCTCAATGACCCTAGCCAAAGTTCCAATGCGAATCCGCTGCAAAACCAACCTGATTCTGCCAACTGTTACATCAATCAAAGCCAGAAGCACTTCAAGTTTTCCAATGAAAATGCTTTGCCACTGTCTCCTCTTTCTCCATATGGATCATCATCATCCACCCTTCTTAACCACAGTTTCGGTGATCATGGCTTTATAGCAGGATCCCCATATGAATCCTTTCCTTTGGTGTCAGTCTCCACCCCTGACATCTCTTCCAACCAAACACCAACCCCTGCTTCATCCTATGCCAGTGGTGTTGATGGCTTGATGGGATCTTCAACCATGGCTAATAATAACAACAATGACTACTATGAAGTTGCACCATTGTCTCCTCCAGGAAACAGTGGACTGCTGGATGCTCTAGTGATGGAGGCTCAAGGACTTTCTCACAATGACAAGTCCAAGAATGAGGAGGATCCAACCCTTGCTGGAAAACTATCTTGTAAGAGAAAGAACATGGAATATGAAGAGGAGGCCATGATGTCAGCGATGAAGAAGAACAGTGGCAACAGTACTACTACTGAAAACCAGAGGGATGATGATAATAGCTCCTCTCAATTTTCAAAAGGTGAAACTTTTTCACTCTTCTGGTTCTTTCATATACTTGTTTTTCTTTATCTTATTAATAAAGTTGTAACATGCAGGGAAGAAAGTGATGAGAGAGGATCCGATGGAAGAGATGAACTCGATGGACGATGACTTGTTTAGTCTGCTGAATCAGTTTCCCTTAGAAATGCCAATGCCTGAGTGGTACCGTAGAGGGGAGAATCAGTCATTGGGACTTGAAAATCAGCCGAATGCTTCAGCACCTGACCCCGCTGATCAAGAGTATGCTTGGACTCTAGGAACTTGCTGGAACAACATGCCCAGCATATGCTAAATGTATCTTCTCGACAAAAACCTATGTCTTCTGTAATCATTACAGAACCAATTTAAAACCTCATTGTGAAGTATGTGTTAGAATTTAGAGATATTGAGTTAGCTAGCTAGGCTCATTAACTATTTCAAACTGCACATGCACCATGCCACCACCCATATTTCCATCTTCCTTATTTTCATATTCCATATCTTTCCCAAATGGCTTGGTGTGAGAGTTAGAATTCAACTGTTTGTTTGTTTTGTTTCCATTTGTAGTTAATTTTAGTGGTTCCTTGTGCAATTAGAAAAACAGTGCTGCAAAGGTTGCATCTCGATCGTTTAGCATCTATACAATTGATGTTTGTGTACATGTGTGTTATCATATGCTTTATCAGACTTTCCGAAACCAAGTTTCATGGAACTGTAGCAGATTCACAGTAGCGTTAAGTTGGTTCGTAACAGTATCTCCTTGCCCTAACGTAAATAACACTGTACTAATTAAAATGTTCCTAGGTTGATAATGATCTGATGAATTATGATGACTAATAATTTAGTCATCATTTATGAGGTATATACGTTATTTCAAAATGTACTGCATAGGAATACTAGAATATGATTCCTTTCGTTTATGCAGCTAAACTTATATGGCTCTTAATTATAGGTGAAATTAATAATTGAGGTTAACTAAGACTAGTCTCAAAAAAAAGAAAAATAGTTTAAAGCATGTTCAATCACAGTTTCTTAATTAGTATATAATTTGGTATATATAAATGTGAATATACCTAGATGAATAACGTTTTTAGTATTACTATTGTTTTATATATATATATATATATATATATATATATATATATATATATATAATTTATTTACTAAACCGATCAAATTTACTTAATTTTATCACAATTAACTTGAAAAAAGTAGCTCTTAATTAGTGAAAATATATTTTAGAAAAATTGTTATAACGATATTTTCACAACTAAATTTTAACAATTTTCATTTTTTACATGATTTTGAAATATAAATAAATAAAAAAATAAAAAATCACTTAAAAAATGCACCTCAAATTATAAGAAAAATTATCAAAATTTAGTGGTTAAAAATCATTTTCCTTATTTCTGACATGGATTAATATGCTAATTGAAATGGAAGGTACACAATTAATTTTGTTTTAAAAAATAAGGGATTAAATTTAATCACTTTTAGTAATGACACAACAATTAAATATAATAAATAAACAACCAGAAAAAGATATTTAATATATAAAGCTTTATTAGCTACAGGTGTGTTTACATTTTTCATAATAAAGAATGAAAAATTATTATTATTATAATCATTAAATTAAAATAATTTTTGTAATTTTATTGTAAATAGTATTTTTTTTAATAAAATGGTTAAATTTCTAAAAGTAGTTCAAATTGAAATTGAAAAAACAAACTGTTAAATTAAAAGAAAAATAATTTCGAAAGTAAAATTGATAAAATAATTATTTTAATTTAAAAAAAATAAATGATAAAATTGAAAAATAAATATGAACATCAAAATAACAAAATAAGAAATCTTTTTATATATAGATCATCATAGTTAATTTTCAACAATTTTTATTATATTTACTTTGGGGTGAAGGAATTTAATGTGATTCTTTGAATAATATTATTATCATTATTATTAATGTGTATGTATTTTCTAAATATACTTGATATTATATTAGTAGTTAATTATATTGTAGTGTTATTAAGTTAATATATAAAATAAAATTATATTTTTTAAAAATAAAGTGAAATATAAAAAAAAATTGAGAGAATAACATTAAAGAACAACATAAAGTCTCACGGTATATTCATCTCGTGCGTGGTAGCGATCCCTGATACCATGTTAAGAGTGAGTTTTAAGCTTAAGTCAATCCCTCAAAGCCAACTTGTAATAAGATGAGGATTGCATCACTTATATATTGTGAATTGGTCTTATTACGAATGGATGTGAAACTTTCAAAATTTTGTAATTAATATCTCATTTAGTGACTAAACATAAATGCAAAAGGGACAAAATGTTGAATCTAAATTGTGGGTTTTTATGTATTTGCTAAACTAAAATTGAAAGCGTTAAATTATTGATTATTATTAATGATGAAAATATTTATATAATATATTTAATGAGATAATATATAAAATTAGTTTAAAAATATTCAAAATTAACCATTAATAAAATATGTGCAGCTAATTAAAAAAAATATTTATAGTTTAAAAGTTAAAAGGTATAAATGACACATTCAACAATTTTCAATAAATGAAATCTAATTAAATATATTGGAATTTATTTCAAAATTTAAATATTTAGTGGAAACAAAAACGATATCCTTAATTTAATATAAGAAAAATCTTAATTTGGTAAAAGAAAAATAAAGATTTGAAAACACAAATATTTTTTCATAGTTAATTAAATATTTGGTTAAATATGTTTGGAGTACCTAAACTTCTAACACAAAATTATAATTTGTCTATATTTTGAACTTTGATAGATTTTAATTTTCAAACTTAAAAATTTAGTGAATATAGTCATTACAATACAACTATGTTATTTTTTCTTTTACATATTAAACGGCGTTTCATATTGACACTTGAGTTAGAATGTGTTAAACAGCGTAAACAGGCCAAGCCTCGTAGGACTATATTTATTCATATTTCTAAGTTTTAAAATTAAACTGTATCAAAATTTGAAATAATCACAAATTTTAATTTTGTGTCAAAGTTTAAAGATTAATTTTTTTTAATCCTTTAAATATTGATAAAGGTGAGTTTGTGTAAACATAATTGTGTTATTTGTAACGTCCCATTTAATTATTAATCGGAATTAAAAGAAACGTCACACACGGATAAATCAATAGTGCAGTACTGGGGTCTCATACACAGCCCCTACAAGTTCTAGGCACACCACGATGCCAAGGGAACAAAATAAAAGTCTAACAGGAGAATAGAGTAGTAAAGCATAAGGCAATACATGGGTCATTGCCCTAAATAACCATGACGGGAAAAAAATTAAACTTCAGCCCAGATGGCTAAGCAGCGGAATCGCCATTTCCTTGCGGACCACGAGAACCTCGTCCATCTGCTCCCATCAATCACATTGATGATCATCGCGAGAAAGAGTAGCCACATACAATACAACCATACAACAAAACGGGTAAGCTAGAGCCGACAACATATTCATCATACAGTCAAATATATTTTCACCATCACATACTCATACAACATCCAAGCATGTTATGACTCTTCATTCAATACACTACGACTCGACTCGACTCATCCGGATACGTATAACCTGGTCGGATTCAGCGGATGCTTGCACCTGTGGTGGATACCTCTACTCACCCCCGAGCTATGTGTTACAAGTGTTACAACGAATCAATTTTCCCTCACCACAAGGTTAGCCCTTGATGAATTTCAGGCCTCCTACTACTCTCACCACAGGAGTCAGTCCGCTCTATGTGAGACTAACTGACTCCTTAGAGTGTCAGAATGCAACCTTACCTTGAATTCTTACCTAGTCATACAAATGGGGCACCACCATGGACACCCACTAACAGGGGCTATGGAATTACGTCCCGACCACTGAAGCGCAACCCTGAAAGTCTCACCTAGAGACCCCAAGGAATTATGCACTGACACGGACCAGCATACATAAACAACCAAGAATTTATACATACGTTGCACGTAAGATTTCAAACCAAAACCCATAACAAATCTCCATTTCTCATATGTTGAATCATTACCAACTTGTTATTCCCGATCATGAGTGAAGTGTTTCTCCTCATACCAACCATACCAAAGGTTTACCAACCACCAAGATTCATTATTGCTCATGCCAAGTTTGTGACCACACGCACATACATATGTAACCAACTTATCATATACGATTCATGTAAAGATCATGCCAAGCTCATAATCCCCCCACATATAATCTCCTCCCAACATGCATACCCATTCCCCCCATACCATCACATAATAGTACAATAGAACACAGTTCAACCACCAAAAGACATGAAAACCTCAAACTGAACGCATTCTCGCTCAAACCGTCGCTTAGGCTGAGGAGCCTCGCCCAGGCGAGAGTCTCTCGCTCAGGCGAGTCCTCTCCGCCTAGGCGAGAGTTCGCGAATCTGGAACAGGGGCCTCCGCACGTTCTCGCTTAGGCAAGACTTGCCTCGCCTGGGCAAGACGCTCGCTTGCTCAAAATTGAGCGAGTCGCCTAGGCGACCATTTGCGCGAAAAGGTCTGGGCGAGCCTCTGCTCACCTCGCCTGGGCGAGACGTGCTCGCCTAGGCGAGCTTAACAGTCACCGCCACTGCCATGCTTGTAACAGTCGTATTTTGCACATACCAACAACAACACCAACCACCGCAAGCAATCTCAACAACATACAAGTCCAAGAATCATAAAAATGTACCACAAAACAGTTTACAAACACATTAACAGTGAGGTTCTAGCTTCCCGTACCTGGACAAGCTAGCTGAAAACCTCGACACCCAAACTGTGGAGGACGAACAACTTCTAGGAACGGACTCGAAGCTGGAAAACAGTGTCAGAATGGGTCATCTCAGAACCCTAACAACAACTTACGAAAAACAGGCCAAGAAAGGAAACTACGAGTCTGAGAGCACTTACGTGAGCTAAGAACGGCCAAACGGGAGGCGGACTGTCAACACAGCGGAACCCTAACGGAGAGAGTGCGACTGCGGCTCTAAGCACCAAGGTAGGAGAAATCTGAAAAGTGTGGAATTAGGTCAGACTCATGTGGCTTTATCTTTTGGGCCAGCCCTAAGGCCCAATAGCTCAAGGGCAGCCCTTAAAGCTTTAGGACAGGAAATCTGGGCCTTACATTATTATATTATTCTACAAAGAGAATTCATGTTTTGTGTGTACATATTTGTTTATTAAGTTTACCTTTTAATAAAATAACACTATATCAATTTTATCTTTTAAGTGAACGTTTTTTAAATTTAACTTCTTCTTTCTTTTAAATTCAACCATTTTTTAAATTTAACTATTTTTTAAAACTAAAATAACTATTTATAATAAAATATTAATGAACAAAAGCTATTTAAATAAGATTATAAAAAATATTTATATTTACTTCTATAATTATAGCTTTATTATTTTTTGTTATTATCGAAAAGGTGAACAAACATATGCATAATTAAGATGTCTTTTCTTATTCTAGATAAGATCACAATAAACTTTAAATCTTAAATTCTAAACTCTAAATCTTATGTACAGTGACATCTCAAAAGTCATTAATTATTCATCATCATATGAAAATTTATTAAAAAAAAAAGAAAAAATAAAATAAAAGAATGCAAAAGTTTAGACGATCACCTCAAATTCATGATAAAAATTACTTCCTAATCATAGACAAAATAAACATATTATAAAAAAATTAAATAAATACATAAAAATAAAACACTAAATCACCTATAATATTATATATCTATAAGTTAAAGTTAAATTAGTTAATTTATGGGTACAATAATCTTTCTTTAAACAAAATGAGTAACTTTGTTTTTACTTCACGAAAAATAATATGTTTTTACGGATTAAAATAAATAAAAGTTTGTTTATTTTTCAAATAAACATAAAGAGACACATATAATAAAAAAATCAAAATTATCTTAGCTTATTCAATAAACACTTTTGTTAAAAAAATACAAACAAACTCATCTAAGTCTGCTTAATTGTTATCGAATAACTTTTTTTTTATGTTAAGTATTTGTGCGTGATTTTTTCTATAAGATCAAACGACTGTGTAAAACTTATAGGTATTTCTCTATAAATTATTCTCAATATGAATATTAAAATAAATTACAAAATATATATATATATATTATAATAATTATTATCAGAAATTTTCTTAACTGATGTGATAAAATAAAATAAATAAATTGCACACGTCTTTTCTACTCAACACCAAGAAAACAATTCTTGTGTTCACATAACACCGCCTAAAATTAAGAAAAGAAACGTTTATAATACATTCTTTGTTATTAACTAAAATTTATATTTTTTATATGTAACTTATGACTTAACTAATACTTTTTTATCTTTTAATAAATTTAAACATAATAAAAAGACTATTATAAAGATGCATTAAAAGTGTCAAGGTTTCACATGATAAATAAATAAATAAAGCTTGTATCATTTCAGAATTTATTAGCCAGGACCACCCGTTCCATATAATTTCAATATATATATATATATATATATATATATATATATTAATTTTAATAAAAGTATTATTAGAAAAGTAATATATATATAAAAAAACATGATTATAATTTGAAGTGATAATCTGTAATTACTTGAAATGGATAGTTTATTTAAACTACTTTTTTATGTAACAGTATATAATTTTAATGTTCAAAATATAATAATAATAATAATAATAATAATAATAATAATAATAATAAGTATAATTAAGCTTTAAAGGAGTGTGACAACCAAATTATTTATGAATCGAGGCATGTAATTACATGTCTCCATTTTTTCGGGCTTCTTCTATGTTTTCTAAAGAAAAGATATTCTCTTTTTGTTTTTTAATTAGTTTGAGAGTTTCATATTATATTTTAAGAATACATGACAACTGATGTAAAAGAGATATTTATTTCCTAAAAAGAATATATATTGAATAAGAATAAAAGAGTTATTCCAACCGTTATATATAAGAAATAAAAAAACATGAAAATATTGTAATTTTTATAGTATTTATACCTAGAAAACGATTTATACTTAATAACAATCACAGTATTTACTAATTCAACAGAGATATTTTCGATTAGAAAAAACATAAATTTATTTTATTCCAATATATATATATATATATATAACATATTAAAATAATATATAAAAAATGTAATTTTAAATAAAACTATAACAAGAATTCAAATTTGTCGTAAATTAGTTATAATGAAAATGAACTTTTGTATTCATAAAAAAAAAATATTCAAAATATCATTACCTTAAAAAACAAAATTAAAATTAGAATGACATTACCATCCACTGTTTCTACTTTCTGTGCCACTATTCCTTCATGCCAAATTTAGGGACATAAAGTATTCCAAATCACAATAACTTCAGCCCCATAAACTCCTAAATAAAGTGATTCATCTTGTTATGACAAAGTTACTAGTTTCTATGCAGTTTGTGCCTCAATCAATAATTGTGAAATCACTTTTCATTTTCTTTGCTTTTCTTCTTCTTGCGGCATCACTGGACTCTAAAACATGAGTCATGTTTTTTTTTTTTTTTAATTTTATATTTACAAA
>Ga0214543_1009771_pt1 | contig 14678 bp, 7 predicted proteins | sample CNSS2metaG_FD_160094 | JGI IMG/M metagenome (GOLD analysis project Ga0214543, IMG submission 160094) | Root nodule microbial communities from cowpea collected in UCLA plant growth center, Los Angeles, California, USA - CNSS2 | ecosystem: Host-associated > Plants > Roots > Nodule | place: USA...
GTTATATTTAAAGGGTAAAATCGGTATTTTAAAAAGTGGACACAAAAAGGGGAATCCCCTTTATATATTGTTATAGATGTTGGAGCCAGTTTTTTTTTTTTTAGATAAATTATGTAATAGAAATTTTATAATTTTTTTCTATTTTGAAAATCCATACAATTTAAAATAATAAATTAAATACTAATTTGAAATAAAATTAGATAGGTAGATTTGTTTATAGTAAATACTTCGTATATAATATTATGTTGATTGAAAATTGAATTATGAGCATGAAAATATGTTTTGAATTAAATTAACTCAATTTAGTAAACTGGTTATCATATTTATGGGTTGAATAAAATTAAAAGAATTTAGTTCTAAATTGTTCTTCTCATGATTGGACGGAGTGTTAGTTCTATTTACGACAACAAAAAATGGAAAGGCAGATATTTATTAATTATGAATTTCAACTATAAAACAAAAAGATTTGCTCTACAAAAAATAAAAAAAATAAATAAACTTTTCTTTTTTTGTGAATGTAACTTAGTCACGTGTAGCGTTACCTGTTACCAATTTATTCACGGTCTCACACATAAATTCCAAGAAATATGATGGGCATGTGAGGTGTCGGTCTCCACTTTATATTATTATTATTATTATTATTATCATTTAAAAAATTTAAAATTTGATAACATATTATTGTGATTCTACTATTATATAAATAAATAATATATATATATATATATATATATATATATATATATATATATATATATATATACTAAGGTTACCTTCAGTGCAAAATTCATTTTATCATGTTTCATCTATCTTTATTACAAATTTTTGTGTACAAAATTATATAAATCTAAGTAACGAGTCTTATAATATTTCTCCATTGAAATATACTCACATCATATATAATTTAAAACCTTTAATTATAGATAATAGTCCGAATATTACTTTGTTATGATATATTCAAGGACCTTAATAAGGAATAAAAGAATAGTAGTAATTGTTTTCAAAATATGATATTGGGTTATTTTATCAGGTTAACAATAAATAACTTTCTAACAGTCAAGTTTCATTTTATTAAAACTTTATCATTGTAAAACTAGCTTTAAAACTTTCTTTATCTTCTAAGTTTCTAATTTCACCGTTCATTTGTTCGAGGATTAAGAACCACCCATGAAAGCACAATAGAGAACTCTACGTATATGTTCGATCAGAATTGAAAGCAAAGTAAGTTCACTTTTTCTCTATTTCTAAAAGCATTTAAGCATTTTGAGGTACATAGTTATAGGGTCCATCCATGTACCTAAAATTAGCTCAAAGTAAATCTTTGTTTAGTTGTGATTATGGTAATATGCTTAGTTCTTTGATATGATATTTGTGTAGGTAGTTAGAGTATCAGGTGGATTATAGAGCTCTAGGAGCAACCTTGAGTTAGGGGTTTTTCTACACTAGATTAGGGAAGCTAGTTTAGATTAGGGAAGCTAGTTTAGATTTAAATGTTACTATTATGTGATGAGTTTGGATTCAGTGATTGTGAAATATGCTGGTTTATTGTGTTGTAATACGATTTAAATTGATGTCCCTATAAAGAGTGGATTGTACTAATTTTTGTAAGTATTATAAGTTGTTTTTTATTGATGGTAATTCTGATTGGCTGTGTAATCAGGCTAGATTTGTTTGAGGCATTGGTATAGTTATAATTTGTGTGTTTTCATCTGAAAAACGAGTACAACACCTAGATAGATTGGGTAGGAGCATGGCTTATCAGATATGGTTTTGTAGAACTATGTAGACTCACCTGGTGAATATGTGTCTCGTTGAGAGAGAATGGAAAACCTACATTCTAGAGAGCTTCAAACCCTTTTAATCGTTGGGCGAGCTAAAACTCGCTAGACAAGCTCATCAAGAGTGGTGCCAAGCAATGGTGTCGCTAGGCCAGTAAAGTAATGGCTAAGCGAAAAAAAAATGAATGAAAACTTGAAAGAAATGTGTGTGCTTGGTCATTGGACGAGAAGACCATTCATTGGGAAAATATTTGGAGAATTTAGTCCTAATGCTCTCTCATTGGGCGAGCATACATTTCATTGGTTGAGAATTGCATATGGAAAACATAGAACTCCAATGATATATTTTCGTTGGGCAAGTTATGTAGTCGTTAAGCGAGCCTCAAGTGTTGTATCCCTAAGCAAAACATGAATTTGTCGAGCGAAAATATAAGTTTGAAACTTATAAATTTAATTTCTAATTCTTATATCATGTGGTGTCATTTCATTTGGTATGAATTATGTGGAATGTGAATGTAGTGATTCCTAGGGTGGGAATACTACTGCGTGGTGACAAGAGAGGTGTATTGATGTTATAGTATGTAGTGAGACTATCTTGAGTAAATTAGTATTGGACTTGTATAAAGGAAAATTACTTAGTTGTGAGAGCGAAGTAGGTTCTGTAATGTGATATGTTGTGTGAAATTGAACCATAGTGGCATATATTAAAGATTTATCCTGTCATACTCTTTGGTCAGGACATGGTCCGACTATGATATAATTATAACTCTTGAGAGACATTAGTGAATGAGGGAATGGAGGTGCATATCTCAGATTCTACTCAATACATATGTCCTCTAGTGGTTAATTCAGATCTTTAGCTATGTATACATGAACCATGAGGGCTTTTTATGTGATACTTTTAAACAATTGTTGTTTCTTAGTATGATGTGTAAATTGATAAAGAATGAGTTATACTTATAAATTGATGTCGAATTTATAAGTATTATAATTTAAATATACTCTAGCTTACCATGTGTGTTTGGTGGTAGTTGTGATATTTGTTTGCTATGATTGTGTAGTTAACGAGAGTAGAGAATAATGCAGGTGTATACTACAAAAAAATGATATTTGGTGGGGGCTATTTTGTGGAAGTTATAAAACCCCCCACAAATTAACATGATTTAGGATGGTTATGATGGGTTGTCTAAAAGATAATAATAGAGGGGATTTTAATTCTTTTTTTATCAGGTTTATGACCTACACAAGTTATAATACATTTTTCACCTTTACTTTTTTCCTTCCTCCATTTTTCTTCACTTGTTCCCTCCCAAATTTTACACTTATTAAAAATTTCCCCAAATTTGAAAACCTAAGCGTGAGTTCATCTATATCTAAGCGCGAGTTCATCACTAGTTCGTCACTTAGTTGTGCAACGGAGCTCCAGACGACGATTGTCGTACCTGAGGTATCATCTTTCACATTCCACCATTTTCATTGATGTTATAACCTCCTTCTTTTCCATTCTTTGTTGCAACTTCATGTTATTAATACTTTATATTGTTCTTTTTTATATCATTAAGGAATATTGATTTTTGTTCATGATATAACAATTTTTTTTTCTTATTTGTTGCATGGTGAATATTCAGATCTTATCTGCTATCAGCAATATGAACGATAATTAATTTTTTTCTATCAATTATTCTCGTGCTTTTATTATCATTAGGCCCTAAATGAGTGAGGAAATTATGTAATTGGAGCTCACCGATTATGGGAAAAATGAAAATCCTTGTGGTTGCACATAGATCATGATAGGTGTTAACATTAGAAACATGTGGCTCCAAAATTGGTTTTCTACTTCTTATCTTAAATGTTTAATGATTCACATTCATGGGTTCCACTATAGTGACACAACCATTTAAACTCTTGTATACATGTTGTGTCTATAGTGGTGTTCCTATTTATAGTGTTGCACAAATTTTGAATTTATTAAGTTAGGGCCATTTGTAAGACCCAGGAAAAATTAATTAATTAATTAAATAATTAATTAATAAATGCGAGTAGTGGGAGCCTTTATGGCATTTAATATTGATTGATGTGATGTGGAAGAGTACTAGCTTAAATGGTTGAGAGTACTTGATTGTGTGAGAGGACTTGGGTTCGAGTCTTATGTATGCCAATTATGTATGATTTGATCTATTATTATTTTTAATAATATGCTTGATCATGTTGAGTGATAATATAATCATAGAATTATATTAATCATCACAAAACATGAATTTTGAAATTTCCCGCGTTTTTAGGAAATGGATTTATAATTAATGAGTTTTTATTTTATTATTTAAACCTGTAATATCTTGACGAGATGTTACATTTGGTATCAGAGCAATGGTTTTCAAAAGATTTTTAGGCCTTGGGGAGTGAGCTTGACGCGTTTCGGTTCTAACTTGTGTGTTGTGGTTAAGTTATATTGTTTAACTCTATATGTCTAAGCTTAGTAACAATGTCCTTGCCAGGTTTTGTTTTGTAGGCAGAGAATGTTGCTTGTGAGGCTTAGGAAAAGTGACACTCTTACCGAGTTTTGGTGAACAGGTAAGGGTGGGGCTCTTGTCTGGTTTTGTCGAACAGACAAGAGTTGTGTTTGTGAGGCTCAGGGAAAACAACACTCTTACCGGGTTTTGGTGAGCAGGTAAGGGGTGGACTCTTGCTGGGTTTTGGTGAGCAGGCAAGGGTTGTTGTTTGTGAGTCTTGGGGTAGGCAACGCTCTTACCGGGTTTTGGTGAGCAGGTAAGGGTGATACTCTTGTTGAGTTTTGATGAGCAGGCAAGAGTTGTTGCTTACGGGTCTTAGTAGAAACAACGCTCTTACTGGGTTTTGGTGAGCAGGTAAGAGTGGTACTCTTGCTGGGTTTTGGTGAGCAGGTAAAAGTGGTACTCTTGCTGGGTAGTTGCTTATAAGACCTAAGGAAAGTAATGCTTTTACCGGGTTTTAGCGAGCAGGTAAGGGGTATTACTTGTCTTTCCCGATGCGTTGGTGCGCAAAGGGAGAGGTTCTTTCCAAGAAGCATTGATGTACAGGAAATAAACTTGTGAACTGGAAGTATTAAGAACAAAAAATGTCTTGGTAGAGTGATGAGGGTGCACATTCATGACTATATTCGAGATAGTTTCTATTCTTAATTCTAAAGGTTTTGAGTAAAAGAGAGAAAGCTGATAGGTAGAGTTTGTCTTCTATACCTTTTTTTTATTATGTTGGCATTTTTGTGATATGTGTATGTTATCTATAGTGGCTGACTACAGAATCAAGGTCAAATTTGATTTTTTTTTTTGCAAGGGTCGGGTAGGGCCTTTGAGAAAATCTCTTGATCAAAGATTCGAGTACGCATAAGGATATCTCGGTAGACAAGGAAAGCTAAGTTGGTTTGATGAGCCTAAGAGCGACGTTAGAACCCATAAGCAACGCGTTAGGCAAGGGGATCTTCAAGAATGAGTTCTTAGGACTAATACCACAAATTTTGCGAGAAGTATTGAATGCAAAGGTTAGAATAAGGAGAGGTATTCAAACGTCTACTGGTGTCGCGAAGATGGGAAGTTAAATTGGTACTACTTCCTAGCATAGGTCTAAAGTCGGAGGTAGTAAGTGGTGGAAAGTATGAAGCGAAGGTTAAAATAAAAAGGGAAGAGACCAAAAGGGACAATCTCAAGTTAAAGGTAAGTTGAGGCAAAGCTCGAATGATTAAATCGAAAAGGGAAAACCAATCTGGTGGTGAGAATATAGTGTGTTCAAGGTTTTATACCTAGGTAACTCATAGAAGGCAGTTGAAATTTGCCAACAAGGACCGCGATTAAGGTCAAGAGTATAAGGGGCGTCATAACGAGGGTGGCACGCAAGAGAGGCAACTTGATTTGGGACAGGAGATGAAAAAAAAATTGTCGTATTAGAAGAAGAGCTTCAACGTAAGTCATTCTTAAGGGAAGCAAGATGATAAATGGTGATGGACTGATTGAAGCAAACAAGCACATTCAAGGATACAAGGTATAAAAGTAGTACTTGAGATGTGAATTTTGTGTTAATGGAGATCGTATACCTTGGGTTTTGCCCGTAAGGGATTTGGGTTCTGATAGTGTGTAGAGGGAGTTGGTAGTGAGAGGTTGGTTTCTCAACTATAGTTACGGCCAAGGGAGAAGTATTCTCGTATGGTGGTCTACTGGGGATCAAAGGATTGAACCTCGATACTAATTGGAATCGACTCCTTTGTAAGATTGGGGCAGAAACGCAAGGAAAATTGGTTATTCCCTGCTTTCTTTCCCTGAGCGAGGGGATACCCACAAAGTGGCGTAGATGACACAAATGAGATAAACCGATCGTGGAGTACAATTTATTGATCAAGAAGAAAGAAGAGGGAAGAACATCATGGAATCCGAGTCAGCTAACAAGGATGGATGAAATATAAAGGCAAGGGATTGCAATTGCGAAAGATTTCTTAGACGCGTTTCCGGAGCAGGTGCTAGAATTTTCATCTATAAGTGATGGGGTTCACTACAACATTGATGTGTGAATCAAAACTAAGAGAAATTGTCTTTAATGGGATAGTTTCTACTGAGGGTGTAAAATTAAAGAAGTAGGTGATAAAGGATCAGATGCGTGCAACTCAGAGCAAGCATAACTCTTATGCATATAAAAAAGGGAGGTCACTTGAGTTTGAGGCAGCTGACCATGTATTCCTTAAAGTTACACCTACAACTGGTATTGAGAGAGCTCTCAAGTCGAGGAAGTTGACTCCTAGATTCATCGGGTCGTACCAAATCACGAAGAGGATTGGACCAACGGCATACGAGATTGCTTTGCCACCTCACTTGGCAAACATGCACAAAGTCTTCCACGTATCACAACTAAGGATGTACATTGCAGATCTTACCCATGCACTAGAGCAGAATGATGTCCAAGTGTGCGAGGATCTAACCATTGGAGTGGTACCGGTGAGAATCTTGAATTCTCAAGTCAAATAACTCAAAGGGAAGGAGATCCGAACTATGAAGGTTTTCTAAGACGAGGCAACCCAGGAGAGGACGTGGGAGATGGAGGATCTCATGAGGAAATCATACCCACACCCATTTTTTGGTAAGTCCTATTTTTGAGGACGAAAATTTTTAAGGTGGGGCTAATGTAAGACCCGGGAAAAATTAATTAATTAATTAATAAATGCGAGTAGTGGGAGCCTTTATGACATTTAATATTGATTGATGTGATGTGGAAGAGTACTATCTCAAATGATTGAGAGTACTTGATTGTGTGAAAAGACTTGGGTTCGAGTCTTATGTATGCTAATTATGTGTGATTTAATCTATTATTATTTTTAATAATATGCTTGATCATGTTGAGTGATAATATAATCATAGAATTATATTAATCATCACAAAACATGAATTTGGTTAAATGGTTGTGTATTGAGTTGGCATTGGTATGGTCATGGGTTCAAACCTTGGTGGAACCATATTAAGCTTCTTTTTTTTGCCAAAATTCCTTGGGGCATAAAGGCGAAGGGGCATAGGAAGAGCTCATAATGGAATTTGAATGGCAATTACATTCATTTTAATGCCATTTTCGTTTTTGGCCATTAACCACAATTAAGGACCATAATAAAAACGCAAACTAATACAATTGGAAGAGTTTTTTAGACTGGAAAATTATAGTGTTGTAAGGAACACGAATTTAGAGGAAACAAAGTGATTAGAGACTAAGCAAAGGAGCTGAATTGGGTTGGAGCCAAGGGAGGAAATTGGTGATCAAGGAAGAACTCTAGAATCATCCTTTTTAAAGCGAGGAATCCAGGTTAGGGGAGCTGAGCCTCGTTAATTTTGTGTTTAAGATTAATTGCATGTTGTATAACATGATTATATATGATTATCCTCTATCTTTGCTTAAATTTCGTGTTTCTGGAATTTTTCCAGAAACCGCTTGGCAGACGATGAACTACCGCCAGGCGACTCATGCATTTTTCTAGTTTTTGTGCATCTGCTATGAATCGCCTGGCGGATGATGAACTGTCGCCAGGCAATGCGTGCCAGTTTGGCACGATAGTAGTGTTTCTTTTGTGATTCAGGGTTGTTCTGCTAAGGAAAATGTGGTCTTAGGAATTGTTTATAATGTAAATATTTCATAAGTGGCAAATCGTGAGGTAAAGGGAAGTAATTGGGTGAGATATTGATTATATGAGTATTAGGTTGAACCATTTGGAAAATTGGGGCTTTTAAATTAAGAGATGATATGTTGCATAAAAATAATCCGAATTGAATAAATATGATGTGTGCACCATATAATTATGTCAAGACGAATGTGGGAAGGGTTGATTTAGGGTTTTGGGGTTTACGCAAGTGCAGAACAATCTGGGATTTTTCCAGAATTGTATGCGCCGCCTGACGGCTCATGAACTGCCGCCAGGTGACTCATGTCGAAACAACCCAATTTTTGGGTTTTCTGTTAAGAATCGCCTAGCGGTGAAAAGTTGCCGCCAGGCGATACACGTGGTGTTTTGTTCACGAAAAACATTGTTTTCCGTACTTTTCGTGCACAGGAATCGCCAAGCGGTATTTTAGTCCCGCCAGGCGCCACATCCTTACTTTTGGGCGCTAGGCGCCAACATTTTTTTTCTAGTTTATGCAGTTTTCATAAAATTACATTTTCCGGTTCGTTAACCGTCCGATTTAGGTAAAATTTTGATAGGTGGTCCATAACATGTGGTTCTTCATTTTGAATGATGGAGATTGGATTTGGAGGTTAGTAGCTATAGATATGCATTACTTAATATTGCTGATTTCGGAGTCTGTAAAATACATGAATAAGCTCTTGTTAAGTTCAAGTAACTTCTAATGAAGCATGATTGGGTTATGCAGTGAGTCTGTATCAATTTGAATGTTCCTTTGGGTTAGTCATATGTGGAGAATTGGTTTGGTGAAGGCATGGATGTCAATATTAAATTGCATTGGGGCATAAGATCATGTGGTTAAAATTGTTAGAGTGATGCTACTTATATTTTGTTTGAGCATGCTTGGGATGGTCTATATGACTAGGGGATGAAAGCACATGTCAGGTGCTATAAGGCCTGGAACAATATAGATGGCAATGCCTTTCATTAGGGGTACTCTAGAATGAGGGCAAATGAGAGTAACCTATGTGAAGTGTGCTTGAACCTAAACTGAAACTAGTACTGTGCAAGTACTGGTGTAGCGCCTGGCGGTGGTGATCGACTCGCCAAGTGACAACGTAGAAACAGGGGGTTTTGGATCACGGTGGCGCCTGTCGGTAAGGAAGGGTGCGCTAGGGGAGTCTGCAGTTTAGTAAATACTAAGGCACGTGGTGCTTGGTGGCACAGGAAGTCCTGCCAGGCGATAGTTGCAGTGGCAGTAAAGACTAAGGTGCTTAGCTCTTGGCGGTATGTGTCCCCCGCTAGGCGATCTGGAAGCAGATTAGTGTTATACTTGCTATGATGTGCGTGATCTACAAGGCTTCTAGGATATCTTAAAGGTCAGCTTGCTGCTGTTCCTTGAGTTGAGCTCGGAACGTATCCTTCCAATTGAGCTTGGGATAGGGGTTAAGCACGTGACATTCCTCGAGTTGAGCTCGGTATGGCGGATGAACACGAGGAACCCTTGAGTTGAGCTCGGGTTGGCGATTGTTGCTAGTATGAGTGTGCCGGTTGTGACCAGTACGGATGGGTCTAGATAGATTGCCCTCCTCAGTAGTTAGCTGACGAGTTTGGTAATCTTGGGACGTTACGGTGTATGATCCTTAGCAATGGTTTCCCGCACGTGTTCTATTGATTGTGGCCAATAGGTACGGCAGCAAGACACCTTGGGGTACTCACTAGAGGACGTAGAACATGATTGACATGGTTATAGCCATGTGGTATGGAATCAAAGGAAGAGATTCCTTTGGTGTGTTTGTGTGATATATATAAATGTGTTTATATTTATATGTTTATTCTTTTAGCTCACCCTATCTGCTTGTGTTTGGCGATGATCGTATACGTGGTATACGTGAGCAGATGGTATTGCAGGTGGATCTGGTGAGGCATAGAGCCGGAGCGGGGCAGGTCTTAGGGAAATTTTCTCAGAGTTTTTACATTGTCTTTATGATTTCAAATCAGTTGTAATTTTTTATATTACTTGACTATTTGTTAATGATAATAGTAATTATATTCAAGGATTTTGGAATTATTATTGAAGTAAATAAAGTTTTGAAATTTCCCACGTTTTTGGGAAATGGATTTATAATTAATGAGTTTTTATTTTCTTATTTTATTTTATTATTTAAACCCGTGATATCCTGACGGGATGTTACACCATTCACGTCTAAAACTTTGACATTAGAAGATTAAGTTGTCTCTTGGAGTGTAAAGAGCACATGACTTGAGTTCCAATTGTTACATTAAATTGCAAACAAACATTCTGGTGGAGGTTATTTCATGGTCTTTGTAATTTAAATTTGGTAATATATGTGTCTGCAACTGTAGTGTTTGCTTTATGTTGAATTTTCTAGGTTCTATGTTATGTAGTGATTTAACTAGATTTGGTTTTTATAGTCCAATATTTGACGTCTCCAGTGATCTCACCATCGAAGTAGGACCATTAGCCTTCACACTTCACAAGGTAAAAAAACTACTAGCCATTTAGATAAGAGGTTTAATATTCTTCATGGTCTTCTTTGGTCGAGAATCTTAAGAGTTCGTGAATATTTAACAATTTTATGAGTTGATTATTACTTTTATTTTTATTTTTCTATAAAACATATATAACCAATATTAGTCCACTAACACTAATGGCTAGTACGTGTATAAAAAAAGCCATGAATGTAATGTTGCATGGTTTTGTTGGACTGATATGGTATGGTTTCTTCATTGTCTCCTTGCACGACTTAGTCTAAATACATAAAAAGAAAGAAAATTATAATTTTAAAACAAATGTATTATGTGTGTCATTACAGGACAATGTTTCACTTCAACAACCACAAATATAGGTGAAATAGAAGTTTTTAAGGTGAGTAGATTTGAATTCATTTGGAAACAAGTATTCTATTTTTTAATTCAATCATTGTTTTTTATGTATATTGTATGAATATTGTTCTGTTTTTGTTTTCGATGACTTCTTAGTATATTGAGTTGGCATTCCTAATATGAGTGTAATGAGTATACTTTTTTGCTAGTATAGTTTTTTATAAAATATCATTGTTGTTTTGTTTAGATATCTTTTTAATGGATAAATCTTGGATTGCTAAGCCTCAAAATACAATTGAATATTCAATTGGTTTAAAAAAAATATTAGATTTTGATTTTGAGAATGAGGTTACTAGGGATAAAATTCAATGCCCATGTACCAAATGTGGGTTTATCAAATGACAAACTAGAAGCATAGTTGAGGAGCACTTGATTTTAAATGGAAACCCTTCGCCAAAAATTGTTATATGGAATCTTCATGGTGAGAAACAATAAGTAGATATTTCTAGAAATGAAGATGATATATAAGAGGCGTTTCATTTTGAGAATCCAATGGAAACAATGATAAATGAAGCATTTGGCCATTCTAGGCAAGAAAGTACTAATATTGGCAGATCATAACCATTGGGTGTAGATCATGTTTTGAATGAAAGGCCAAGCACCACGCCAAAATTAGTAATAGACAATGCCATTTAGACAACATTTATTTAATTAACTGCTATATATCAAAACACGGAACAAAAGACAATGCTTTATTAAATAAACGTTATAAAAATGACTACACATAGATAACACTTTTCTTTTTCAAAAGGCACTATCTATATTTGTTTTATAGTTTTTTTTAAAAATATATATTTTAATATAAACTAATAAAGATCATTTGTAGAGTTAAGCATTATCTATGTGATGTTAATAGACAATGTTTAAGTAAAAAAACACTATCTATTTTAGCATGATTTCCCTGCTTCTTTTGCATTAAAAAAATGTTTCAACCTCCACTCTCACTCTCGACTTTCATCCCTACATGCATAACACAACTCTCACTCACGTGTTTTAGCCTTAGGACTCTCACTCTTGCATTTTTCCATGGTCGTCCACTGAAAATGTTAGTAAGTTTAGGGTTTTGATCTTTTTAAGAGTTTTGATTTCTCATTTCTTGTTCGTCCAATGAAAAGTTCTTGATTTAGAGTTTTTTTTTAGCATTATGATTTTTTATCTTGATTTCGCATTTTGATTTGGCGTTTCTTATTCTTCCATTGAGATATTCTGAATCGCATTTGGGTTCTGGTGTCATTCTCTACTTTCGTCCACTATTAATGTTGTATGAGAAAAAGGTAATCAAACTTCGGATTTCTTTTATTCTATGTTTTGATTCCATTGTTAGTTGGATTTTGAATTCTCTGTTTAACATGGAAAACCTGCAACGAAATTGATAAAAGTTATTCATGTTGGACCAAAAATGGTGAAAATAGAAAAAAATGATATAGATCTTGATTTGCATGATAATACAAGTTATGCACCCAAGATATTGACATAACATATGAGTTAGACCAAGTTAAGGATATTTCAAACGTTATCAAAGAGGATATGTGATATTGTCCTCAGATGTTTGATAGGTTGACAACGAATGCAAAAACACCATTGTATAATAGTTGTACTAGTTTCACAAGACTATCAATAGTGTTAAAATTATTAAATTTGAAAGCAGGAAATGGATGGTCTGATAAGAGCTTTACTGAATTACTATCACTTTTAAAAGATATGCTACCACAAGATAATGTGCTTCTTGGTCGAATGTATGAGACTAAAAAATTGTTAAGCTCTATTATGATGAGCTACGAGAATATTCATGCTTGTCCAAATGACTGCATTTTATTTTTCAAAATGAATATGCACCATTGGATAAATATCCTAAATATAGGGAATTTCTAAGTATCTAGGTCGTGTTAGGGCAATGGATTTGGAGTCAATCACAAAGATTATTTCCCGCCCAAAAAGCATTATACTTCTTAAGAAGATGATACAATGACTGCTCAAATGAAAGACATGACTGAAAGAATGGTAGCAATGGAGACTGAGATTATTTCACTTTAGAAAAAGAACATATAAAAAAAATATAGAAGATCCTGGTATTGGTGTCAATAGTGGCCAAGGGAGTTGTACAATTTCATCAAATAGTTTTCCTGAGGTAACTAACTTTTCTACGTTAGCTTCAATGTTATTGTGAACTTTTTACTTTAAATTTGCAATAGCTCTCTATATTTGTTCATTGTAAATATTTTATCTTATAATTATATTTTATAATGTAAGGGGTCTCAAGTTGTAAATTGTTTATACCATCACCATTACTTTGCTTGGTTGCCCGTGGGTTGCATAATATTAAAAGTAATACACTACATGATAGATCTCTACCTAATGGATTTGCAAAAAGTTAGCATAGATATTACTGTGGAGCCAAATGTATCCTGCCTATACCTAATGCTAATGATGACATTATGACAATAAGACAAGCAATAGGTTTATTAATGGCGTGGCCGATCAATCTCTTAAAGTTTGTTGATGTGGTATGTTTATATAACTATATTAATTCATAATTATTTATGTAAATATTTTATTTATTACCTCACTTGTTTAGTTGATGATGTTTTAGGATTCCACTCTATCTAAAGAGAAAAAGATCAACAATGCAAATGGATCGGTCGCACCTAAAAGAAAATGTCACGGGAAAATGACTATTCAACATATCACTCATAAAGTGATTCATCCCAATCTTCCTCAATGGTGCTACTACCTCTCTTCATACGTGAAATCAAAGCTTACAAAGTAGATTAGATTCATAGGAAGTAAATTTTATATTAATATATTGTATTAATTAAATTATTTAGTTTCACAATTTCAAATTCCCACTAAAACTTTCAAAATTTTTGTCTTACATTCTTCGCGGTTTATTGTTAGCTCCAATTTTGGGGTTTATTGTTTGCCCGAAACCCATTCTTCCTTCCTCTATTTTCTTTCATCTTCCACTTATTCATCATACAAAGATTTCAGTCTTCAACAATTTTTCATTCAACTTCCCATTTTTCTTCGACAGCTCGACTCATTTCCCCATTTCTCTCTCGACCTTGAGTGAAAAGCCCTAATTTGGATTCTGGGAAGTTTGGGGGAAGGTATTTCCACTTTTAGTTTTTTTCCCTTATCATCACATCACACTCACACAAAGACGAGAGGGTTGGAAAGACCATGAGGAGACCAAACGTGGAACTCACAACGAAGAACGCAAGAGTGTAACATCCCTAAAGAATATTACTTAATTAATATATAAAGATATAAAAGAAGTTTAAACATTGCAATATTATTGATGAAGGATTGACCCCAACCAAGGATGGAAGCACATGCTTAAGAAGACTAAGCATGTTTAGAAAGGAAGTTCACTAATCATTCATCCCTTTCATTTATGTTTGTTATTTTTGATTCACAAAGTTGACTTAGTTGAATCAACTTTAGTTGACTTGTTGACCTTTGACCGGGTTTGACTGGTTGACTATAGTTGACTTGACTTAAGCCAACATGCTAATCTATGTTTATTTGCTTTGTAGGTTAATTAGGAGTAAGGAAGCAATGCTAGGTGGCACATAGTGATTGGGGAGCATAAATTGATGATGGATTGACCCCAACCAAGGATGGAGGCACATGCTTAAGAAGACTAAGCATGTTTAGAAAGGAAGTTCACTAATCCTTCATCCCTTTCATTTGTGTTTGTTATTTTTGATTCCTTAAGTTGACTTAGTTGAATCAACTTTAGTTCATTTGTTGACCTTTGACTAGGTTTGACTTGTTGACTATAGTTGACTTGACTTAAGCCAACATGCTAATCTATGTTTATTTGCTTTGTAGGTTAATTAGGAGTAAGAAAGCAATGCTAGGTGGCGCAT
>Ga0214543_1009775_pt1 | contig 14672 bp, 14 predicted proteins | sample CNSS2metaG_FD_160094 | JGI IMG/M metagenome (GOLD analysis project Ga0214543, IMG submission 160094) | Root nodule microbial communities from cowpea collected in UCLA plant growth center, Los Angeles, California, USA - CNSS2 | ecosystem: Host-associated > Plants > Roots > Nodule | place: USA...
TGAAGCAACTCTAGATGGAACAAACCTACAATTCATGGAAAATTGTCAGAAAATGAAAGAATTACATAATATAAACAATGAGAATAATTGAATTTAAATATTACCCTCGACCGACAGGTTCAATCATTGGGCGGTCCTACAGAGAAGGGTCAGGTTCTGCATCTAAATCAGCATCAACCATAGGCTGTGGGGCAACTATATCACCTGCAACTGGGGATGGTGCCAACTGCTGACCAACGGTAGAAGATGGGCCACCAATGGAGGCTGGGGATGGTACAATATGAGGTGATGGGGATGCTCCAATGTCTGTGGAAGGGGTATGTAACCCAGTGTGTGGAGTTGAGAAAGATGAGGATGGTATACGGAAGGGTGGTACAACAAGGGTATGCAACCCTGTGGGTGGAGGTTGAGAAAAGGAGGACGACATATGAATCGTCGGGATAGATGTTGGGTTATGTAACCCTGTGGGTGGAGGTGGGGAAGATAAAGATGGCATATGTAAGCCCGGGGTAGGGGTGATGGGTCTGACTGGAATCCGAAGCACATAATTATTACATCTCTTTCTTGTTTTTGCAATACCTTTCCCCTTGTCAACTGGGGGTGGTCGAGGTGGATCTCCCGATGACATGGTATATAGGATCTAAGTGTCAAACAAATTAAGATGGTGTATAATAACAAACAAATATACCAACTTAATAACTATTCATTACACATATTACATAACTTGAAGTACAACAACAAAAAGTTCTAATGAAATGAAAAAAAAAACAAACATATTAAAAAGATAAGTACTAAAACAAAAAAGACAAAGTTATTCATTATCATCACTTTCACCCTCATCGTCGTCCTCCTCTTCCTCCACTTCTTCTTCTTCAGTTTCATTTTCTTCATCTAGATATTCCTCCTCTTCTTCTTCTTCTTCTTCATCTTCTTCTTCTTCCTCCTCCTGTTGTTCCAACTCTTCATCATGACCTTCTATGTGATGAAATCCCGATACACGTTCTACTTCAATTACTTCGTTCACATGGGACATTTCATCAACTTGGTAAGGGATATCATCTTCCACCTCATTTGATTCAATGCGACCTCTCGGCTTTGTTTTAATTGTAACACACCAACCACAATTGTCTTTTTGAGATGGTGGATATTGTACATAATATACTTGTCTAACATTGTATGCTAAAATAAATGGATCAAATGGTTGGTACCTTGAAGTCATGTGAATGTCCACAATGTTATATTTAGGATCTACTCTTGTACCTTTTCTTGAGGGATCAAACCATTCACAAAAAATAAGTACAACTTTCTTCGGTTTATTAGAAGTATTGTACTCTAGTTCATATATTCTATGAATGATCCCATAAAAATCATCTTCACCTCCTTCAGTAAGGCCCTTCACATGAACACCACTATTTATAGTCTTTTTCCCTTTGCTCCATGCGTTAGTATGGAACTTGTACCCATTCACGAAGTATGTGTGCCATTCTTTGACACATTTCATTGGCCAATTTGACAAATCCCTTAGGTCTTGGTTTCTAACACTTAATGGCTCGTTATAAACCTACAAGTATAGAAAGATAGATGTAAAATTATGATACATTAAAATCCATTTGTTGCATAACTAATGGTACAATACATACTTGATATTGGAACCATTCAGGAAACTCTGAATGAATACGAGCAGAAGCACTGCTCTCAGGTATTTGCAAGCCCGTAAGGAATGAGCTGGTGAAAATAGATTGCAATGGTAAATTAATTATAGGCTTACATATAATTGACCACAAATTTGTTAACAAAGGAGGATATAACTTACTCAAGATATGGTTTGACTTCAGTGCAATTGATTAACACATGAACATGAGCAGATTTGAACTCGACATCATTAGCCAATGAATCGATTCTCTCCCTGCATGTCGACCTTGTTGCTGAAAAACAGACAACGTTGACACATCTCTTTGACATTCAACTTCATTCCTCCAATTGCGTGGTGACAACATGAAGTTGTTGAAGTAATGAGAACAAAAGTATGTTGTCTCACGGTGTAAATAAGATGCACAAATAGAACCTTCAACTCTTGCTTTATTTTTTATTGATCGTTTTGAATCACCCATGAATCTATACAAATAAAAGAATACATCATGATGAAAAAAATTGATGACAAAATTAATTATAAATATGAATAGGGTCCTTTAGTACCTTTCAAAAGGATACATCCATCTGTATTGCACTGGTCCACCCAACAATGCTTCTTGGGGGAGATGAATAGGGAGATGTTCCATGGAATCAAATAATTTAGGAGGGAATATTCTCTCTAATTTGCAGAGAATAATTGGAATATTTTCCTCCATTCTTCTTAGGGATTCCTCTTTTAATGTTGTAGAGCACAAATCTTTGAAAAAGTGGCTAATTTCAGTAAGAGGATTTAAAACATGAATGAGCAAAGCACTAAATGCAATAGGAAGTCATGACTCCATGAATACATGGCAATCATGACTTTTCATTCCATGGATTCTTCCCTTTTCAACATCAGCACATCTAGCCAAGTTGGAATTATAACCATCTGGCATCTTAAGTTCCTTTATCCACCGACAAACTGATTTAGCTTCATCTGGAGTTAAAGTGTACGCTTTAGGCTTTAATATTTTCCCATTATCTTGAACCTTCAACTCCAAGTCTTTTCGGTTGCAATACAATCCTAAATCCTTTCTTGCCTTCTCATTGTCTTTTGTCTTTCCCGTCACATTCATAATAGTATTGAATATGTTCTCAAAGAAATTTTTTTCTATGTGCATTACATCAAGATTATGTCTTACAAATTATCTTTCCAATATGGAAGATCCCAAAAAATACTTCTTTTTGTCCAATTATGCCACTCTCCATATCCATCTATCCGTGTTACACCGTTTTTAGTGACTTTTGGAAAATGTTTCACTCTTCTCCAAACTTGTAATGGTGTCAACCTAAGAGGTGGCCCATCTGTTTCAACTTGCCCTTTTCGAAAGACTTTAATATTTCTCCTAAAAGGATGGTCATTAGGTAAGAACCTACGATGTGAGTTAAACCAACAACTTTTGCGACCATAATTTAACGTGAATGACTTATTGTGCTCCATGCAATACGGACAAGCTAATCTACCATGTGTGCCCCAACCAGATAACATCCCATAAGCAGGGAAGTCATTAATAGTCCACATCAAACATGCTCTCATCATAAAATTTTGTTTCCTTGAAACATCATAGGTCAAGATACCAACCCACAACTTCTTCAAATCATCAATTAAAGGCTCAAAGTAAACATTAATAGAGGCCTTTGAATTGGATGGCCCTGGTATAAGACAACTCAAAAACATATAAGGCTTTGACATGCACATTTCAGGAGGAAGATTGTATGGAGTAACAATCACGGGCCAACAAGAATATGGTGAAGATGAAGCCTGAATGAAAGGGTTAAATCCATCTGAACATAGACCAAGTCGCACATTGCGTGGATCAGACGCAAAGGTAGGATTTTTACGATCAAAGTGCTTCCAAGCTTCACCATCAGATGGGTGGCGTAACATACCTTGGCTTTGGTTTTCATGATGCCAAGTCATATGTGGCGCGGTTTGCATAGAAGCAAACATTCTTTGTAATCTTGGGATTATAGGCAAATAGAACATTGACTTAACTGCAATTGGTTTTTTGCGCCTTGATCCCTGATGAAGTGGATGATATCTTAGTTTGTGACAAAATTTACATTCAAGCAATGCTGCATCTCTTTTTCCACTATCATTGTCATAAAAGAGCATACAACCACTCACACAACAATCAATCTTCTTAGCCTCCAATCCCAACTTTGATACTAACCTCTTAGCGTCATAAAAACTCTTTGGCAAGCTCATATTTGGTGGTGTGAGATCTAACAAAAGTTTGGTGAAAGCCTCTAAGCATTGGTTGGGAATATTCCAATTAGACTTATAAGATAGAAGTCTAACACATACTGACAATTTAGAGTCTTTTGCCCCTTCAAATAAAGGTTGATTTGCCTCCGCCTACAAATTATAAAACCTTTGTGTGGATTCATTAGGACACTCTTCTAAGTTAGTGTTGTTGGGTTGTTGGTTTGATTGAAATTGACATAAAGCGTTATTGACCATCTATTCCATGTCGCATAATTGCTCCATTTCAGCAGTATGTACACCCTGTCTAGGGAGAAAATTATCACCTTCATTTAAATCAACAACTGGCATATCTTCACCATGTAATGTCCAAATCCAGTAATTTGGTATGAACCCTTTTTTATGAAGGTGAACTTTTACAATCTCATCTGTCAAAATCCTTGTACAGTCACACTTAATACAAGGGCATCTAATCCCACCTTCAAGTTCAAAATATCTAGACTGTCTTGCTACTCGAACAAACTCTTAAACGCCTAAGACAAAAGACTCCTTCAATCCCCTTCTACCACTATAACAACGATCATACATCCATGCACGATTCAAAGGAGGTTCACCCATGTTCTATACCACAATAAATGGTTTAAATTAGATTTTAATGGGGAGAATTGAAATAAAGTAGAGACATATATGTCTCCATGTATTGCTTAAGATCATGACATTGTCGGGATATATCTCACTGATTAAGTAAGATATCCAAATACTAACCAAGATACAATGTCCTAATTGGAATGCAAGTCCCATGACTATGCAGACCAATTTAGCTAAAATTCTCTTTGTTCTTGTCTTTAGTAGTCTATTTTTAAGTTTTACAGTCAAATTTTGATTTCTTTGTTTATTTGAGTAATTGAATTTATTTTAAGGAACATTTTACCATTTAAAACTTTGTTAGAAACTTACTTTACATTTTCATTGACTACATTAATATAGTTCATTGAGTACTTAAATCAGCAGCATGATAATACTTAGCAAGAATCACATCAGGTGAAAATAAATTATACCTCACAAAAGGTACTAGGCAACCTTTTAGGGAAATCCTTCCTTGCTACTGTGATTTACCTCCAGATCCACCCTCACCCTTTCCTCCCCTATCATATTGCATAAATAAATATTAGTCTTCATGCAAATGAATATATCAAAACAAATATAACATCTACCCAAATAAACAAGCATAAGCAATGGTTGGTTGAATCTGTTATACAATTTGCAAATAACTTCATTATTTTTTAATTGAATTAGTGTGACTAAATTGTGTGGCCTATTTTTATGCAGGAAAAGTAAACCAAGGACAGAAAAAATAACAAAAACAAAGAAAGAATGTTGTAACTTGGCTGAAAAGCTTAAAAGTTGACCAAAAGTTGACTTTTTGCCTGTTTCCTCTAATCTGAAATCTATGATGCGAAATTGGTATAAACAGGACCAAGCACCTACTCAACAAAGTTAAAATGACTAAGGGATCCTAAGGAACAACTCAAAATTGAAATCCTACCTAAAACTCAAAATTTCGTTACCTAAAACCTCTAAAGACACCCTAAAAGTAGGCTAAAACTAAGTTTATGCTAAAGCATGGGTAGAACTACCACTAAAGTACCTAGACAAGGTTAAAATGACGTAAGAAAACTTAATCCTAAGTCACAAACTATCTCCTAAATGATTTACCAAAAATCACTACCTAAAACCAAGACTAGTCTACAAAATTGACCCTTTTGTGTATGCATGTACTAAGCTAACTTATGGAATTCTAATCTAACTATCCTAACATGTTTCTAATGGAAAAATATGAATAGAAAACAACTCAAACTGCTAAAACTTACTACAACTCAAAATCTAGCTACCAAAGACCTAAAACTACCACTAAACTATGCTAAAACTCGAAAAATTTAGAAATTAAGTAAACTAGTGCACATATCTCTTATAGAACTACTTGGAAAACTTCCAATTACCAAAAGAAAGGCTGAGAACATATGAGAACTCAGAATTAAAAAGCTAATTCGAATTTGCCTTGTAAAAACCCAAAAAATGAACTAGAAATGGTGAAAATGAACTAAGAAATCCCAAATCAGCAAAGGAAATATGAAGCAATGGAACAAACACCTTCTAATTAGTAAATGAATGATGAAAACTGATGTAAAAGGCTGGAATAACATGCTGCACGAAAATTGATGTGTGGAGACCCAAACTTGTGTGACTTAGTTTATGCATAACTAGTCTACTTAAAAAACTTCGTTTATGTTTTTTTTTTCATTGAATTAGAGTGATTAACTTGTGTGGCATTTTTTGATGCAGAAATAGTGAACGAAGGGCAAAAAAACTTACAAAAAGAATGGCAAAAGATGCACTAAATTGGCTGAAAATTTGGTAAGTTGACCATGAGTTGACTTTTTCATATTCAATTGACCCAAAGAAAAAAGAAGTCTCAAGATCAATATATGGGAAATTTTAAGCAAAAGTTTGGGTTACATGACAGTAATGTAAAAAGGATATGGGTTAATGAAACAATGCAAAAGTTTGGGTTATCTATTCATGATATCTATTCCTAACCAAAATTGTGAAAAGTTAATGTGTCTACACCAAAATACCATCATCAGATTCATGATATCTATTCATGGAGGCATCACAATGCAGTATAAGAGCTTAACAGAATTACCAATCAAATCCCATTACAGGTACAAGCTTTTCATTTAGAATTACACTGCTATTATCAAAATAAATGAGGTGGTATAGATTGTTGAAATGAAACCAAAAATAGAACCAATAACAATTCAGACAATTTCAATTTAGACTAAGCATCAATTAGCAATCAAAACAAAAACAGAACCAATCCAAATGCATATAACAATTCAACCAATCTCAATTTGGACTAAGCATGAATCAACAATAATTAAACCAAAAACAGAACTAATCGACAAACACACCTTACAATGGCTCCTATCTCACAAACACACCACAAGATCAGTGCTCTGGGACCAAAATCAGCGCTCTGTGGAACAATGCAGTGGCTGGCCATCGAGAGTGAGGGCACCGGCAATCCAGAATACAATTCCTTACCAATCAAAAACCAATGAGAAAACCTAGCAGCATAACAATGGCAAGAAGAAGAATCAAATAACTCACCAAAACCAAGGACACGGTCGACGAACGCGGTGGCCAGCGAGAAGACAGAGCCGCTCCGACGTGGAACGCACCCGAGCTTCAAACGTGGAACTCAGACCCACGATGGCAGCAGAGAGGCGACGGCAGCGGCGAGGTGACATCAGCGCAATGGCGACGTCGGTGAGCAGCGGCAGCGCAATTGGCGTGGTGAATTTGGGGGAGAGAGGCGACGGTGGAACTTTGAGCTACGGTGGCAGCGGAGAGACGACGGCAACGGCGAGGCGTCGCTAAATATGATATTTCTTGTAGTGAGAGATGTGTCGCCTGGCGACATACTCGTGCCTATCAGACGGTTTCTGGGCAGAAACCCAGAAACTTACGAAAACAGCGTAAAATGAGCGGAAATATCATGTATTTGATCATGGCAACACGTAATTCATCATACATGAATCAAAACAATAATAAACAGCTCCCCTTACCTAGAAATCTTCGCTCCAATTGGTCTCCTAACCTTTGTTTTATAATGTCCAAGAGCCTCCCTTTGCTATTTCTCAAGAACTCAACTCTCCCTCTTCCAAAAACAGCTCTGCCTTCTCTGAAAAACCTCCCCCACCAGCATTCATGAACTACAGTCCCAAAATTTCCCTATTCTCTCTAAATTACTACCTTTTAATTACGCCTTAATGAGGGTTAATGGTCCCAAAACGAATTTTAGACTTATGGTTGTTTTAGTGGCTATTCAAAGCCCATTATGGTTGTTTTACAGCTCCTTTGGCTGCCCCCATGGTAGCTAGAGTTATTCTACCTTTTCATCTCCATGCCAAAAGAAATTTTGGCAAAAATAAAGTTAAATTTGTTCTTAGCAAGGTTTGAAAACACAACCATTCAATTACAAAGTCAATGCTCAACCAAATCAACCAATACATGTTTCATGATAAGTCCTATAATTTTAGGATTACATTATCACTACTCATGTTCAAACATAACCTCAAAATAATATGCATATTAAAATATCATACAATTGGCAAACATAGGACTCGAACCTAAGTCCTCTCACACAATAAAGTACTCTCAACCATTTGAGCTAGTACTTTTCCACGTCATAACACTCCGCATTAAATGCCTTAAAGGCTCCTACTACCCGCATTTATTAAATAATTATTTATTTAATTATTTAAATTTATCGATTCTTACATTTCCCCACCTTAAAAGGTTTTTGTCCTAAAAAATCAGACTTACTAGGAAATAAGTGCTATTAGGATTGCCTCATATGATCCTCCATCTCAAAAGTCATCTGCTAAGTGGCCTCATCCCAAAGCACTTTCACTGTTCTGATCTCCTTCCCTCGTAGCTTCTTCACTTAAGAGTCTAGTATTATGATAGGTCCTGTGTTCACTATCAAGTCCTCCCTAATCTGTATGTCATCAGACTCCAGCACATGTGAGAGATCTGCTACGTACTTCCTCAATTAGGAAATATGAAATACAATGTGCAAGTTTGCCAAGTGCGGTGGTAGGGTGATCTCACACGCTGCGGTGTCAATCCTTCTCAAGATCTGATATGGCCCAACAAATCTCAAAGTCAACTTCCTTGATTTGATAACCCTTCCAATGCCAGCAGTCGGCGTGACTCTAAGGAACACATGATCCCCTGCATCAAATTCCAAAGGCCATCTCCTCTTATCTGCATAGGACTTCTGTCTGCTCGGCGATTCTTTCATGCGATCCTAGATGGTTTTGACTTTATCCAATGTCTGCTGTAAAAGCTCTAGACCCAACACCAACGACTCATCATCTTTATTCCAACACAGCGGTGTCCAACATCGCCGCCCATACAAGGCCTCATATAGTGCCATACCAATACTAGAGTGATAGTTATTGTTGTACGTGAATTCCACCAATGGAAGCATTTCACTCCAACTTCTGTAAGACCCGAGAAAATTAATTAATTAAATAATTAATTAATTAATAAATGCGGGTAAAAGACGCCTTTATGGTATTAATTGTTATTTAATGTGATGTGGAAGAGTACTAGCTCAAATGGTTGAGAGTACTTTATTGTGTGAAAGGACTTGGGTTCGAGTCCTAAGTATGCCAATTCTGTGTGATTGTTTTGTTATTGATTTTGTTTTAAGGATATGTATAAGTATGTGATTGGTATTGTAAGCTATTGTTAATCTGTGAGTATAACCAAATGTGAATTGGCATAGTGGTTGTGCTTTGGCCTTATGAGTGGAAGGTCACGGGTTTAAACCTTGGTGGGCAAAGAATAAGCTTTATTTTTGCTAACTAATAGTTGTGGTATGAATGTGAAGGGGTAAAGAAAAGCCTAGCAGGATGGGGCAGCCAAGGGGGCTGAGAAATTACCAAATAAGTAAACTTGAAGGGGAATTAAAAGCCTAAACTCGTATTATTTTTAAAACCCTTAATTAAGACACCTATAAAAGGCCATTTTAAAGGAAAAGAAGGGTTTTGGCAGTGTTGTGAATTGGCTTTTGAGAGGAGCACGAGTTCTGAGGTTGAGGGAAGAGAGTTGGAGGCTGAATTGAGAGGGTTTTGGAACAAAGGAGTGGGCAACAAAGGACCAATTTCTTTTTCCCAAATTGAATCAAGAAGTCCAAGTTAGGGGAGCTGTATTTTTAAGTATGTGAAATTTTAAGATGTGAATTGTGGTTCTGTGTTATTGTTGTCTCGATTGGAATATGATGGTGGTAAAATTCGTGCCTGTATAATCAAAAATGAGGGTTATATATGCATTGCGTATTTTGGATGTCAAAAATGAGGGTTTTGGTTAATGTAAGTGTGAATTGTGTTTTGAATTGGGTTATTGGGATTATTTTTGGTATGTACTATGTGCACATGATTTAGTGTATGATTCTCTATTGTTTGGGCATGAATTGGAATGTGGTTGGGTATAATTCTGGATGGCTTGTGTGCGTAAACAGAGGGAAACTCTGCAAGCCTCGCCCAAGCGAGGTCATCTCGTCTAAACGAGAGTTGCAGAACCTCGTTTTTGGTCTGATGGTGCGTTTCTCGCCTAGGCGAATGGTTTCGGGTTTGAGCGACAAACACTCTCGCTTAAGCGACAGTGGATCGCCTAAACGAGATCGCAAGGAAGGGTGCTCATGTTGAGCGCAACTCCTCGTTCAGGCGAGGAGTTTAGTGTGTTGAGCAAGGTTGGTCTCGCTCAGGCGAGATGACCTCGCTTGAGCGAGATGTCTTGGTCATGTGTGGTGTTTTGCTTGTATTTTAGCCCAGGCGAGATGGGAATGGATGTTTGGGCGAACGTGTGACTCGCCCAGGCGAGAGGATCTCGCCTAAGCGAGATGGCGTGTTTTGGTTGCTGAGTTAAACTCGCTCAGGCGAGGTGGACTAGCCTAAGCGAGATTGAGGGTCTAGCTTGGGCGAGGGGTCCCTAGCCTAAGCGAGTTTATGCAATTTACTATGCTTCTATGTGCTTGTGAGTGTGTTTGGTTGTTATACCATGGTTAGATTGTATATGCATGTGTTGTGGTGTGTGGGCTTAAAGGACTAAGTCCATTAGGGGTCTGGGATGTGCTCAGTGGTTGGACACATGATGGGCATGAAACTGGTTGAGTTCCCGTCGGCTACTATTGGGCGAGGAGTCCTTAGTATGGTGATTGCATGTGTCGGGCGTACGATGGGCAAGGAACTATGATCTTCCCGTCGGCTACTATTAGGCGAGGAGTCCATAGTATGGTGATTGCGTGCGTGCCAGGGTCCAAGTATGAGACTTGGATGTTTATACTACAAGCGAGGAGTCTGTAGGGCAAGACTATGAGCGGGATAGGCTCATAGGGTTGGACCACGAATGAGTTAGTTTCGTGGGAGCATAGGGAAGTCCCAAGGCCTAGTTCATGCATATGACTCATGACGGACTATGAGGTCAATGTTTGGGTGATTTGGAAATTATGAAGTTAATCATGTTATTTTGGGTTGGGAAATATATTTATATTCATCTTTTATTTATAAACTATGCATAGCTCACCCTTTCTGTGTGTGTGTGGCGATGATCGGATAACTTGTTATCCGGGAGCAGATGATATGACAGGTGGGCCAGGAGATGCTTAGACTCGGAGCAAGGGCTAGCATGGGATGTTTTGTAGATACACACACACACACACACATATATATATATATATATATATATATATATATATATATATATGTTTACTATTTTACTTTTTTTGAGAATAATATGTAAACCCGGCAGGAGCCGTTGACATTTATTCCAGTTGTATGAATCATGGACTCCTGGTCTTATGGCTTTATGTATGAAAGTTTTAAATTTCCCGTGTTTTTGGGAAATGGTTTTCATTAACTGCGTTCTTTATTTTAAATTGGATTTTATTTATTAAATATCAGTAATATTCGTTAGGGATGTTACAACTTCCCATATGGTCCAACACACAAGCTCGTAGTAAATCCTTCAATGACTGGATCGTCCTCTCAAATTGCCCATCAATCTGAGGATGGTATGCGAAACTCATCCGCAACCGAGTCCCCAACACTGCCTATAGAGACTGCCAAAAGTGAGAAGTAATTCTCGGGTCTCTATCAGATACGATGCTAGCTGGTACCCCATGCAATCTGACTACTTCTCGAATGTACAATTCAGCCAACTTGTCCATTGATAGCTTCTGATTAATCTCTAGAAAATGGGCACACTTAGTCAATCTGTCCATGATCACCCAAATTGAATCATGCCCTTTAGTAGATCTTGGCAGATGCGTCACGAAGTCCATGGCGATGCTATCCCATTTGCATTGAGGGATATCTAGTGGCTATAATGTACCACCTGGTCTCTGGTGTTCAATCTTTGCCTTTTGACACACCTAGCATGATGCCACAAAGTCAGCGACATCAGTTTTCAGATCCTTATACATCTTAGTCATATTTGAATGTATGCTAAGACGACTTTTATAACCCTCTTCTAATCATGTTATGACTCCTCAAATCAATACACTAAGACTCGACTCGACTCATCCGGATACATATAATCTGGTCGGATTGAGCGGATGCTCGCACTTGTGGTGGATACCTCTGCTCACCCCCGAGCTGCTCACCCCGGAGCTATGTGTTACAAGTGTTACAAATGTTGTAATGAATCAATTCCCTCACACGCAAGGTTAGCTCTTAATGAATTTCAGGCCTCTTGCTACTCTCACCACAGGAGTCAGTCTGCTCTAAGTGAGACTAACTGACTCCTTAGAGTGTTAGGATGCAATCCTCAGCTTAAATCCTTACCAAATTATATAGATGGGGCACCACCATGGACACCCACTAACAGGGGGCATGGAATTACGTCCTGACCACTGAAGCACTACCATGGAATCTCACCTAGAGATCCCAAGGATTTACGTACTGACCACATACTATACATATTCAATCAATCATGAAATATTCATCACACATGTCAATATCATATCAATCTTCGTAATCATCCCTTATTCGTATTTCATATTTAGTCAACCACAACTCATCCTTCCCAAAGCCATGAAAATAGAATCGTATATCATGCCAATACCATGCCAAGGAACATCATTCATTTTCCATGAATACCTCCATATTTCATATCTACTCCATAACCAACTCATCATGTTAAATTCTGTGAACCAATCTCATACAAACATCATGCTCACATCATGCCAAAACTCATGAATCATAATTTCCATCTCATTCATACAGGGTCACTCAATTCATACAGTTCATACCCAAGATAAAGCATAACAAGCCAAACATACAATTAAGGCCCCAAAAACATAAAAGGTACAGTTGCATAAAGAAATCCCGTGCCAGTCTCGCTCAAGCCACAGGGTCTCGCTTAGGCGAGACTGTCATTAGGGAACCCTGCGAGGCTCGTCGATTCTCACTTAAGCGAGCCGCTAGTCGCCTGGGCGAGCATGTCCCTCGCCCAAAAGAAAGGCTTCCTCGCTTGAGCTACGCCTACAACACAAACCTCAAACCCCCACTCGTCCTCGCTTAGGCGAGCCTCTCTTGCCTGAGCGAGATGGCATCTCGCTCAAACGAAAGATTTCCGCTTGAGCGAGAACTCAAGCGCGAGTCTGGGAGGGGTTACCTACAGAAGGGACTCTGAAGCTTAAGTCAGCCAAAAGCTCTCAAAAAGTCAAATCAGGTGATTAATGAAGTAATGAATGCGTACCTTTAATTTGTGGGGTCCATGTATATTTATAGATTATTAATTATGTTTGCCCATTCCATGGGTTGGGCCCTGGTTTGGGCCATAGGTGGGCCTAGGCCTTGGCCTAGGCCCTTAGTCTCGATTATCGGGGGCTCATTGGATATCAGGGGGGGCTTTGGTTTCACTGAGTATCTTAAGGTGGTCGGAATAAACTGACTACTCCCTTTGGCGGCTTGTGCTGCCATTGCTCATATGCTGTCCTAGGCGGGTTATTCCTTTTAGCGTCTTATGTTACCGGTTCAGGCCGATTAGGCTTAGGTTAGCCCAAACCGGTTACTTGAATGATTTTGCATGTAGGTATGGTTATCGTTTATTATTATTACTTGGTTAAATTGGCTCGATGTGGTACACCAGTTCCCCAACCTTTGCCGATATAGGTATGTCGGTCAAGGATGATATGTGTTGACATGACAGCGGGATCGGTTAGGTGTGGTACACCAGTCCCTCAGCCTTCAAGTTTGATGAACACTGTTAAGGCTAAAGGCGGGAAAAGGTTGGTAGCAGGAGAAGGGATGTCAAAGGTCTAATCAAAGGGCATTTTTGCGCCATCGTTTCTGATACCCATGGCCTTTGGTGTGCCTGTGTCGATTGGTATGGGTCGTGATTTTTGGCGTGAAGAAGTTATGTTGTTTGAGATTTACCATTATAAATGTGGATTTCGTGATGGGTTTATGTTTGTTGGTTCATTTGCAAGAATTTCATAATTAGAGACTTTGCGTGCGTTATACTTGTCCAACTAGTTCCTAGATCCTACCGTCATCTTTTCAGAATTCCGAAGACGGTGACTGAGGTGCGAGAAGACCCTCCTAAAGTTGAGGAGGAGAGTAGTAGCCCAGCGACTGTGGTGGGCAGAATTCCGATGGAGACGGTGACTGAGGTGCGAGAAGACCCTCCTAAAGAAATGGCAGAAGGTAATTGGCCGGCCAAGTCCGGTTACGAATGGATAGCGACTGACGTTCATACTTAGTCGTCTTTGTTTCGGTGGTCGCGTCTACTAAACTCTTGGTTGAACTGCACCCCTGTCATCGCGAAAGGTGTGAACCGGGGTCTTGTTTCCTTGGAGCGGGTGAACGCCATTGACCGCGTATGCACGACCAAGAGGGGGAGACCAAGAAGTTCATTTATATGTATATGTGTCATTTCTCTCAGCTGCATGTGAGATTGCCGTTGGATTACTTCACCATAGGAGTACTTCGTGAGCTCAACGTGGCACCAACGCAGTTGCATCTGAACAGTTGGGCCTACATGCAAGCTTTTCGTGTCTTGTGCTAATCACTGTATCTAGGCCACGTTAGTCGACTACTTGGTTATCCTTGGTGAGCCATCCTAGTATTAGCAGATTGGACGCGTTCTCACAGTCCTTCAAGCACTTTAAGGTAGTGGTGAAGGAGGAGGGCAGGTGTAAGACCTGGGAAATTTAAAT
>Ga0214543_1009776_pt1 | contig 14669 bp, 14 predicted proteins | sample CNSS2metaG_FD_160094 | JGI IMG/M metagenome (GOLD analysis project Ga0214543, IMG submission 160094) | Root nodule microbial communities from cowpea collected in UCLA plant growth center, Los Angeles, California, USA - CNSS2 | ecosystem: Host-associated > Plants > Roots > Nodule | place: USA...
GCAGCTCTGGAAAACAGAAGGGTGAAGAATGAGAGAGTTGGAAGGGTATAGGGTCCTACTGAAGGGCTGCCCTTGGGCCTACGAAGGGACCAGGCCCAAACTCTATATACTGAAAAAGGGGCTTACATTTTAAATGCATTTCAATATAACACTTAAATCATATACACCGTTCGACACATCTTTGTATTTCCAAAAATAGAGACTAGATTGGTGGAAAATTTTGAAGAACTAATTTTAATTTTCACTTCAAATTAAGAGACAAAAACATATTTAGCTCTAATAAATATAATCAATTTTTCTTAGGAACGAGATATTAATCACACTAAATGATTAGTATCTTTATGCGAATGTTTTGTGTAACGTCCCATTTAAATAAATAAATCTAATTGAATAAAACATCACATATTTAAAATATCTAAAAAGGACAGGGTTTAGGCTATGAAAGTTTACGGTTATCCAAGAATATGCATAGATTTTCACACGACACTATCCTCACATAACACTAACATAACACATAATGTAGTTTCATAACATCTTGGTACTTCAGTATTCAAATATATACAAATATGCTAAAATTCCACGCTAGGTATAGCTGTGTTGTTTGTTTAAATACGGAACTTTCATTTTTTTTATGTATTTAGAAAATATTAAATACACAAAACTCATTACTAATGTTTATGTTAAAAAGGATTAGTCTCTAACTTACAGGTTTCAAGATACTCTTAGCGTATGTTAAAAGTTTTATATTGATTATGTAACATTCCATTTAATAGTTTTTCATGCATCAAATAAAACATTATATTATGATCAAGCAAAGTAGGTAGTAGGATATGACCGACATATAATTTATATGTAAGAATATAAAGTTAGTACAGTCATCCAAAAGCCACGTGAATAAACACAAGGTAAGAGTCAGTACAAAAGATACTAAATTGCACAACTCCAAAAATTTACAGCAACAGCCTAAAAAGTACAGCGAAAACTCTCAGTAAAGCGTCAACTCCTACTCAAAAGGGGGTATCTTCATCTGTTTTCTGCCCTACTCACACCAACCAAAGGTGATCATTGCAAAGGATAATATACAAGAGCAAGCAAACACAAACAAGAAGGGTAAGCTAACTGAAATGAGAAACACCGATACACTTCACAATTTAGAAATATCATTCATAGCACATAATTCAATTATAAGTTATAGACTCGATATCCGGATTGTGTAAGCGACATTGGAGCTCTTGGTGGCTTGCACCTGTAACGGTTCCCAGACTCTGCAGAGTCTGGACACATGGAGTATTCACCCGACCGTTCCCAGGGTAAGTCCCCTTCGCGTCTAGGACTAGATCAAGTCCAATGACTAGGACCTCCTGCTACTCCTCACGGCATAATCCATTCTACTCTATCTAAGCGTGAATGGTTATTGGAGTTTCAGGATACTGACCAATATGGATTCCTTACGTCCTTACACACACTACAAATTCACTTGAATTTCCTTTGAAATTCTATTTCAACCACAACTCCTCATAATTTACATTCATCCAATTTCGTCATGCAATACATTAATAATAACATCCCAACCATACATGGTCTATTTTGCACAAAGCTACGTCAAGGCATGCATTCTCACTAATGAAAACAGAACTAAAACACTCCTGCTGCAGTGGCTCTCGCTCAGGCTAGAAAATCTAGCCCAGGCGAGTGACCATCTCGCTCAGGCGAGCCAGTCTCGCCTAGGCGAGTCCTTAACAGTGGCAAAATAAAAAAAACTGGGCGAACTTTCGCTCAGGCTAGACTGGTTCGCTTAGATGAGCTCATCTCTCGCTCAAGCGACCCTAGCTCACCTAGGCGAGACTTCGCGCAGGAACAAAGGTGTGCTTCCTGGTGTTTTCGCTCAGGCGAGAGTCACTCGCCTAGGTGAAAATACCAGGCCACGAACCTGTTCCCACATGCAGTAGCCCAGTTTTCCTCACACACAATTCAATCACTCACCAATTCATGAAATTCAAACATCAATCAAAAATTAAACATGCAATTCAGACTCATCAACGAATTTCCTATACAATTTGAGAAAAAGGGGTTAGCTTCCCTTACCTTCTCAACAATCGCAAGCAAAAATCAGCTTTCAACTGGAAGATGGTTTGATTTCAGCACTTAAGGAGCTGGAAGAGAAATTTCTAGACATGAGTGTGATTCCTAATTCAACCCAAAAGATCGAAGAACCTAAATTTCAGAAAATTTGAAGGTGAACTGAGAAATTGGAAATCAACTTACGCGTAGGGATGGATCGAACAGGTTGGGGAGGAGATTCTGTGTTAGCCTCAGGTTGGATTGCTGTTACAGAAAGGAGGAAACAAAATTCAGCAATTGAATTGGAGCCCAAACCCCTTTGGTTGTTAGAGAGAACGGGGAGAAAAATGGTGAAGAAGAGAGGTGCAGGTGAGTGGAGTGTTGCTTCTGTGTGAGTGCAGGCAGAGTGAGTACATAGAAAGGGAAAACATAACATATAAAAAAAAAAGGTTCTCACATATTAAAGATAAAATTAATCTAAAATATTTAAGTAAATATAAACTTCAATTTACAAATTCTCTTTTTAAATGATATAAAAATCATCTAAAATTTATCTTAATAAAATCTGTTATTTATTAGATATATTATTTTATCATTGAATCATCCATCAATATTTAATTTTATGTTCAGAATATATATTTTTTGACATAAGACCAGTGTGTTAGAAGTTAAATTTAAAATATACTTTTTAAAAGTGTGTATACAAGTGAAGAAATTTAATTAGAAAGATATTATTGAAAACTAAATAGAAAAAAAAAATACTTAATATAAAAAAGTTTGAAAGATACTTAAGTTTGATCTATAAAATTATTTTATGGTTATATAGAGACAACTATGTGAGTATGGTTTCCTTGCTGGAATAAACATGCCTCTGCTGTATTGATAACACGATAATTGTTTTTCAACTTAATAAAAATATTTTGCTTTTAACTATGCATTTAAACGACATAGTTTATTTCTCCTTATTATTTAATCGAGTATTTTATTTCAATTCTCTTTTGTCCCGTCACTACTCTTGTAATATTATATTATATAGTATTAAAACTAATTTATAGAATAAATATAATTTTGTTTTATCATTATGTAATAAAATTATAATTTCAATCGATAATACTTAAAATTAGGTTTCAATTACTAAATAAGATTTAAATTATTAATTTAAAAAATATAAAAAATAAATTATAATTTATTTAATTAATAATATTAGATTAAAAAAAATATTTGTATAATTAATTATACTTTTACTACTACATTACAAAATTAGAATGATTTCAAATTTGACATATTAATGAGTTTGTCTTCAAGGTGTCCCAAAATTCCTAAACCAGCTAACACTCACATTCTTTCGCCACTTTTCAGAAAATCCTTCTCCTTCCTCTCTTAGTAAATCTAGAAAAGGTAAATGCCTCTGTTTCATGAACCCTAAAACATAAAGAAATAACAAGCGGATTAAAATGAAGATGAGAAGATATTGTAGCCCCCGAAGATCCCCACCCCACCGAAATAGATACAATTCTTTAATATCCTTCTGGAGCAGTTGAAGTTGCCTTTGCTCCTTTAAGAAGTAGTTCGTTAAGGAGTCCTGAATTTGGTTTAGCAAAATCATCCACAGATCGATTTAGCTTACCATTAAGTAGAGGATTGTCCCTTATAGGAATAAGACAAGACCCAACCATTCCTACCCCGGAATATGAAATAAACCCAGAACATACGCAATACAATTCAGCTAGGTCACAAGAATCCCCGACTAAATCTAATTTTAGTCAATTAAATATTATAGAAGTTTTTGAAGTAAATAAGGAAGATCTAAGAAAATAGTTTCTAAAAGAAGAAAATAAAGAAAAAAGAGATTGGTTTTTTAGTAATTTTTCACAACAAGAATTAAGGAACTATAAAAAGGATTATTTTGAATTTTTAGAAATAGTAGAAGAAAATATACCCTACTTCCGATGGTTCGAACAAAATTGTTTGGATAAACTAAAAATAAGTATGATAAAATCAGCATAAAAAATATGGAAAACTAGTAAAGGAGAAATACATAGCATTCGAATATAGAAAATAAAGAGGTAATAGCATCTCCTTTTAAAATGATAAATGAAAAACGGGAAGTACAGATAAAAGATATTCAAAACATACACTCCCAATTAAATTACACCAATCAACTACTTCATCAGATGACTTTGATAAATTCTGATGAAAAACATAAAAAGTCAGAACAATCATTGGTTAAACCTTTCAAATTTTCAGAAAAGGAATTATAGGAATTAAAAATAGGAAGGTATAGTAACACCGCTCTTGAAGAAATAAATAAAAAATTGGATGCATTAAACATATCAAAAGTAAACACTCTACAAAGAGAAGAAGTAAATAGAATTACTAATAGAAAAAAATACTCAAAAAGTCAGTCGTTTACCTACAACTAGGAATTTTTATAAAAGACCAACTCTTCCTGATATTCAGCATGAAGAATGGGAATTAGAACATCCGTCAGCTTTTGTTCTGAATTTTTCTTCCAAATATTGAACTTGAAATTTCTTCCACCAAAAAATCTTCACTTTAAGACATAAGATTTTTGGGAATGGGGCTGGTTTATGTTGATGTAATTCATAAATATGCTGACATAGCCAGCTTACACTCATTTCAGCACAAAAATTTAAAAGTTTTTCATGAATAGACATATTCAGAGTGACTTTCTTGAAATCTTCATAGAATTTTACTATTATTGGAGGAAAAATACTTTGTAGGCCCTGTCCAGCAAAATCATGAGTAAAATTATTTCTTCTGAAATGTCTTTGGTTAGAATAAAATTATTTTTATAACATTTTCCTTTGTTTCAAATACTTGCATTAGTTAGTTTATATCTACCTTAAGATTTGAATTATTAGCGGTGAACAACTTTTGGAGAGTTTTTTCTTAGTATTGCTTAGGGACTAAACCTTCTCCAATACAATTTAAATCAGCTCCTGAATATACTAATGTTGTATATTGTTTATGAAATATATTTCCTATCTTTAAGCCTCTGTTTGTTTGAAAGGTTTATACTGTTTACGTGTATTAGAGAAGATGGATTTAAAAATATTTTGTTTTCTCATTCAACGATTTAAGCAGAAAAGCGACGACTGATTTGCGGGTTTATTCTAAAATTTCATCCCCTCAACTTTGCAGAGATCTGGGATGATATTCAAACATTTACTTTTTTACCCTCTTCATATATATTACTAAGATGGTGTGTAAAAGTGTGTGAAATAAGGTGGTGAATGACTACAACAGTGGTGTGTGTGAGTGAGAGGGCACCGGTTACATAACCGGTGCCTAGAAGACCTTAACACCGGTGTCGACATTGGTGCATATGTGATTTTTTTTTAACTTTTTTTTAATTTGTTTTAATTTTGTTTAAAAATTAATTGTATAACTTTATTTAAAAATTTAATTCTATAAATTTCTTTTACATTCATAGTTTTTTTTTTAAAAAAAGTTTCATATAATTTTAATATTTTTTTAATTCGTATTAATTAATTATAATTATTTTTATAACATCAAACTATAAATCATTCTTTTTTTCCATCAAGGGTATTTTGGTAACTTTCTAATTCTATATATTTTTACAATTTATTTTATTTATCACATCAATCAAATCTTTCACTAACTTTCATAAAACTTATCTCCAAATCCACTCACTTTATCCTCTAAATCCACTCAAAAAAACACAAATATTCATCTTCTTAAATCTACACAAATCCATCTTCACATTCACCCCATATCCATCTATAAAAAGGAACACACCCTATAGAAATTTTTATTTGCCATTTTTGCTGAAAATTTTTTATTTGACTTATTTGCTGTTCAAGATTGTCGTCCTTATCTGATTCTTCACTTTCTCCTACGTCTTTTAACATTTTTAATTCTTCTTTTATCCACCTAATTTCTTCTTTTAAGATTTTTACTTCTTTATATAAATCATTTAAATTAGGTTTTTATAAGTTATTTTCGCTTGTTTTAATATTTTTGCAAAATCATAACCCTTAAAAGGTGGTGAAGATATGAGATTTTTTTCTATTATTTCTTCTGATGGTTCTTTTAAAATTAAATCTTTTATTTCATTAAGCCATTTAAATTTTTCTTCTTCATCACTAATCATTTCTACCATTTCTAAGGCTAATTTTGTTTCGGCTTTTATTACATTAATCTGAAAAATACATTCTGTACAATCGCAATTTTTGCTACCCTTACACATTGGCATTTTTCATCATCCGTATAAAAGATTTCATCTTCCTGACTAGAGTCAGATTCGTCTTCAGAAGAAGTTAATAAAATTTTTGATATTAGTTCTTTAATTTCTTCACTTGACATCAAGTGTATTTATTTTTTCTTTTACAATAAGATTGAAACTCTACTAACATCATAATCATATATAGTTTGCATGCCAATCCCAGATTAGTAATCAATTGCCGCTCCTAAACCAATTACTCCCCCCCGATAACTTGTGTTCCAGCCTCAAATGTAGGAAATTCAAAATGTGTAAAAAAATAATAAGATTCATGAAATTGTTGGTATGCAACAATAATAGAGAAACTAACATAGGAGGGAGGATAAAAACAGCTAGGTATACTATTGGCTATTCTAAAGTTATAAAAAAAATAAATTATTGGAGTATGACTTCCATGTAGCAAAAACCAATTGTACAGAGGAAAGAAAAGGTGCCACCAAGGCATGTGCTGTGATGTTGGTGGTGATTCATTCTGAGTGTTTCATTCTGAGTTGCACTCCTAGTAAAACAAACAATAATTATGCTTACTAAAAGTAAAAGATTGATAATTGTAGACTAATGATCATTTTCACCATTTAGGGTATGTGGATGAGTTCCACAGAAGGGCATGACACTGAGATGAAAAGAATAACTATTCATCTGTGAACGAAGAAAATTGCACTACTAATAACATTCATGCATCCATTTGTTCTTTTAATTACAATAATAACCAAAATGGACCAACCTTAAGCAACAAAAAGAAACTAAAACTGGGGTTATTGGTGCCATGAGCTGGAATATTTCCTTCCTTTCCTTTGGAGTTTAGATCACATATTACATATAGTTGAAATTCTAAAATAAATGTTAAAGTTGAAATTGCTGGAGAAATTCGTAACTAAGTCATTAACTAGCATAGAATTGTACCCGAAAGTTGAATATTTATGGATTCAGCACCGAAAAAACACTCTTCTAAAGTTTAAACTATGAGGGTGAATAACATAGAAGAAAAATGGAAATAACCAAATAAAGGAAACAACAATTAGTAAAAGGAAAGTTGTCAAAGAAATTTTCACAACTTTGACCCTCATATCACTATGATTGTCGTGTTCAATTCGTTCTGGTTGCTCGCTCACGCTGCTGTTCGATTCGTTTTGGTTGCTCGCTCACGCGTTCGATTTGTTTTGGTTACTCGCTCACACTGCTCGATTCGCTCTGGTTTGAGTTCGTCACGCCCTTGTCTTCTCTGGTTTTGTTTTTTTGAAAACCCATTCTCTGTGTCCTTGTTCATCATGGCCTCGGATAAAGTCGACACTTTTCTGGTTCGATTTAATGGAAAAAATTACGCTGCTTGGGAGTTCCAATTTAAGCTCTTTGTTAAAGGCAAAGAATTATGGGGTCATATTGATGGCAAAATTCCCGCTCCGACGGATGCAACTGATTTGGCGAAGTGGGAATCGAAAGATGCCCAAATCATGACCTGGATTCTTAGCTCTGTTGAGCCTAATTTTATCCTGAATCTTCGACCTTACAACACTGCTAAGGATATATGGGATTATTTGAAAAAGGTTTATCATCCAGCCAATGCAGCTCAAAGGTTTCAATTGGAGTATGAGATGGCTAATTTCACACAAGGAAGTCTATCAATTGAGGAATATTATTCTAGTTTTCAAAATCTTTGGACTGAATACTCAAATATTATTTATGTGGGTATTTCTGGTGAAGCCCTATCAGCTATCCAAACGATGCACGAGACTAGTAAGCGAGATCAATTTTTGATGAAACTCCGATATGATTTTGATGCTACTCGATCCAATCTAATGAATCGTGACCTTGTGCCTACGTTGGATGCTTGCTTGAGTGAGCTTCTCTGAGAAGAACAACGAATCAAAACACACACAGTTATGGAACAAAATATGAATTCTACTGCTCCAATTAGTGTGGCCTATGCCGCCTAAGGAAAGAATAAGCCCAAAGATATGCGTTTTATCCAATGCTACAGTTGTAAGGGATTTGGTCATCTTGCAAAGGATTGTTCACAAAAATTTTGTAACTATTGCAAACAAAGGGGGCATATTTTCTCCGCTTGTCCTATTCGCCCTACAAAGAAACAAGGCACTACTTATCATGTTTCTGTTGGTGCTTCGAGTTCTGCTGCTTTGCCTACTCCAGCTTCTGTTCCTACACCTCCTGCCAACACTCTTACTCCAGAAATGGTATAATAAATGATTGTGTCAGCCTTTTCTGCCCTTGGTCTTTCAGGTAATACTTCTGTTTCTTTTCAACCTTGATATCTTGATTCTGTAGCGTCTAACCATATGAAAAATTATGTTGTGTCCCTATCCAATGTGAAACCTTATGATGGCAATCAACAAATTTACACAGCTAATGGAACCTCCTTACCTATAAGTGCTATTGGTGATATTTCTCCTTCTTTACCTAATGTCTTTGTGTCTCCTAATCTTTCCACAAATCTCATATCTATTGGCCAATTAGTTGATCATGATTATAATGTCCAATTTTCTCGTTCTGGTTGTGTTGTGCAGGATCAAGTGTTGTGATGTTTGGGGGATTTCTCCTATTGTATCTCATGCAGGTTATAAGTATTTTGTCACGTTCATAGATGACTATAGTCGATTTACTTGGGTATATTTTCTTCAGTCTAAAGCAGAAGTTTTCTCTGTTTTTCAACGTTTTGTTTATTTCCTTAAGACTCATTTCTCTGCTCACACAAAAATTTTAAGATCAGATTCTGGAGGTGAATATATGTCTAACGCATTTCAAAGTTTTCTTCAAAATGAGGGAATTCTATCTCAACGTTCTTGCCCTTCCACACCACAACAAAATGGTGTTGCTGAAAGAAAGAACCGTCATCTTCTTGATGTTGTTCGCACTCTTTTGCTAGAATCCTTTGTTCCTCTTCGTTTTTGGTGTGAAGCTCTCTCCACTGCTGTTCATTTAATAAATCAGTCACCTTCTCCTACTCTCTATAATGTTTCTCCTTTCTATAAGTTGTTTGGGTATTCTCCTTCTTAGTTTAATCTCCGTACTTTTGGTTATGTTTGTTTTGTACATCTTGCTCCTCATGAATGTCACAAACTCATTAATCAATCTGTTAAGTGTGCTTTTCTAGGTTATGCTATTAATAAAAAAGGTTATTTTTGCTATGATCCACAACTTCATCGCATTAGAGTTTCTAGGAATGTGGTGTTCTTTGAAAATCAATTTTTCTTTCCTTCCTATGTTGCACCATCATCTTCATCTTTTTCCTTTATGCCACATTTTTTAGACTCTTCTCACATTGTGGAACGGTTCCAGCTAAACATGTCAAAGTGAGCCAACCCGGCTCACACGGGTTGGCTCACCACGAGCCGGGTTGAAAATGAGTGAACCTAACCCGACTCACTTTATGGTGAGCCAGAAATTTTGTAACCCGGCTCAACCTACCACAGGTTGGTGGGTTAAGTGGGTTGGCTCACCAACCTACTTAAAAAAATTATTTATTTATTTATTTATGTTTTAGTATTCAAATATTTAAATAAATTTTTAAGTAACCCATGAGATGACAATCATAGTAAAATCAAGAATCAATGTCTTGATCATGCTCACTACCAATATATGATGAATTGTTTCCAAGAAAGTATCCATATAGTCTAAGAAAACATGGCTAATATTACACATTTTCTGTCATACTATTCAATAAAATATAAATAAAAAAACTATACATTTTTGTCATGCTACTTTAGAAAAAAATGTTTATAAGACGGTTGTTTAAATAATTTATTACAAATATTATAGTTAAAAATTAAAGTATCAACATTGACAATCAAATTAATTAAATATTCAAACTATTCAAATATTATTTAGCAACATTCTAGCATTTAAAAATACAAAATTGTGAACATGTATAACAGGAGTAGTAAATAATTATTAAAAAAATAAAAAAAATTGTAAAAAATGTTGGTGGGTTAAGTGGGCCAACCCACCTTCAACTCGGCTCGAACCCGTTTAACCCGTGGGTTAAGTGAGTCGGGTTGAGTTCAACCCAGTTTTGAAAAAAATGAATTTTTCTCAACCCAACCCGGCTCGAACCCGTGGTGAGCCGGGTTGGCTCACGGGTTGAAACTCATTTTGACATCTCTAGTTCCAACCTGGTTTGGTGTATACAAGACCTCGTCTTCCTTCTGGTAGTCTTTCTGATTCTGCTCCTACACTTAATTCTGTCCCTCCTCCGACACTTGATCCTGTCACATCTGTTCTACCTCTTCGTCGGTCCACTCGATCATCAAAACCTCCTGATTGGTATGGCTTCTTTACACCTATTTCTTTATCCACTACATTGTCGTCTATTTCTATTCCTTCTAGTTATACCCATGCTATGGAACATGACTGTTGGAAAAAGGCAATGCAAGAAGAACTACAAGCACTTCAAGAAAATCACACATGGGATATTGTGTCTTGTCCTCCCACGGTAAAACCTATTGGAAGTAAATGGGTGTTTTCTATCAAACTTCGATCTGATGGCTCATTAGATCGCTATAAAGCTCGATTGGTCGCTCTTGGTAATAAACAAGAGTATGGGATTGATTATGAGGAGACATTTGCTCCTGTTGCTAAGATGACTACAATTCGGACTATCCTTGCTATTGCTGCTTCTCAATCTTGGCCATTGCATCAAATGGATGTGAAGAATGTTTTTCTCCACGGTGATCTTAAAGAAGAAATCTACATGAAACTTCCTTCTAGTATGCTTCCTTCTTCCTCTTCTGATGTTTGTAAACTTCGACATTCCTTGGATGGACTTAAACAAGCTCCTCGAGCTTGGTTTGAGAAGTTTCGTACTACTTTGTTTAAGTTCTCCTTTACGTAGAGTCAATATGACTATTCTCTCTTCTTTCACAAGTCTACCGTCGGTATCGTTCTCCTGTTAGTTTATGTTGATGATCTCATTATTACGAGAACTGATCATGAGTTAATTACTAAGTTGTAAAATGAGCTCCATGCAACATTTCGCATGAAAGATCTTGGACAACTCACATATTTTTTGGGATTGGAGGTTCATCATCGATCCAATGGCATCTTTTTAAACCAACAAAAGTATATTCAAGATTTAATCAAATTGGCAGGTTTAGCTGGAACTACTTCAGTTGATACTCCTATGGAAGTAAATGTTAAGTACAAGAAAGATGAAGGAGATCTCTTGCCTAATCCCACTCATCGGCGTTTGGTAGGCAGTCTTATTTATCTCACCACTACTAGACCTGACATTTTGTATGTTGTTCACCAGGTCAGCCAATTTATGTCTTCTCCTCGTCGTATTATCCGATATCTTAAAGGTTCATCTACACGTGGGTTATTCTTTCCCAAGGCCTCATCTTTACAACTTATGGCATATAGTGATGCTGATTGGGCAGGATGTCCAGATACTCGTAGGTCTACTACCGGTTGGTGTATGTTTCTTGGTGATGCCTTAATTTCTTGGAAATGTAAGAAGCAAGATCGTGTTCTAAATCTTCTACTGAGGCTGAATATCGTTCAATGCCAGCTGCTTGTGTTGAAGTTGTGTGGTTACGTAGTCTTTTGGACCATCTTGGGTTTTCCCAACCTACATCTACACCTCTTCATGCAGACAATACAAGTGCTATTCAGATTGCTGCAAATCTAGTATTTCATGAACTACCAAGCATATTGATGTGGATTGTCACTATATTCGAGAGGCCTTGACTACCAATGTCATCTCTCTTCCTTACATCTCTATTGATCTTCAAGTTGCAGATATCTTTACCAAAGCTATGCCTCGACAACACCATCAATTTCTTGTTGGCAAATTGTTGCTGGTTGATTTACCAGCATCAATTTGAGGGGGATGTTAATGTGTATGAATATAATTTATTCTGTCTTTAATAGATTATTCTATACTTTTAATACATAGCTGTTAGGGATTCTCAATTACTCCATGTAAATAGGAAATCTCCTATAATCCTTCCCCCTTTATTGAATATTAATGTAAATATATTCTATAGTGCCTATTTAAGAAAAGGGGGCTGCATAATAAAAGCAAGTGATTCTAAAATACACTCTTGAGTATTGGATTGGAGTATGTTTTCATATACCGTGATATTGTGACACTAATTCCTCCCTATCCAAAGCAACTCTCATGTTTTGAAAAAAACATTACCAACCCCTCAACATTATGCTAATCAAATGGGAATAATTCCTCTACTTAGGTCACTAATTGGTGGCCATATAAGAAGGGGCACAAAATTTCTAAACCTTTTTCTTTTGCAAGAGCTTGCTAAGTAAAAAAGATAAGGAGAGAAAGTTAGTGAAGTGAAAATCCATAGTTTATTGAAAAGGTGGTTGTAATATCAAAAGGATGGTTCCCACAAGGACGTAGGAATCCCAACCAAGTTTGACTTTTGTTCATGCCACTTCTAATGTAATAAGCTAGCTAGATTAACTCACTTCACATTCATTTTGTCATCATTTTCAGCAGAAAATGGTTTCATGGTGTTCATATCTTCCACCATACTTAACAATTAATCCTATAAATGTATTCTACAGATTTTAGGTAACAAATTGGGTCACTTAATGGTGTTTAGCGTTACTGATTGTCCTTTCCATAACTTTTGCATGCATAAGTGACTAGGTAAAGGCTTTGCATATAACCACAAGAGAGGATTCTCAAGTGAAACCTGCATCTCATACTCTTGTACAAGGGATAACAACTGAAGATGTCTGTGATAGGTAATATAGAGATCTTATAAGAGAGATCGAGAGCCATAGAAAGCGAAGGTTGCCCTTAAGGTTTTCACAAAGGAGACTTAGTCTCACCTGTTCAAAACAATCATAGAGGAAAGTGGACACCAAGTTGTGAAGGGCCCTTTGTAGTAAAGAAGTCATTTTTGGGGGGAACTTTGATTCTTACCAAGATGAACAAAGAAGAATTACCTTTTCCAGTCAATTCTGATGTGGTCAAGAAATACAACGCTTGAAAGAAGTCCCTAATTTTCAGGATTTGCTAGAATTTGCTTTATAGCCAAGTGGCATATGTTGCCTTTCTATCTATCATACTAATGTATAATTGCCAATATATTCCATCAATCTTGTGTCTGATAGAACACATTTCATGTCATATATTTTGACTAACCGGAGCTTTATTTTTCATACAAATGAGTTTTACAAGATCTTGATTGAATCGAGTTTTGAAAGATGTCGCAAAGGTAAAAAAATAATAAATAAAAAATGTATGTTGGGTTAATTCTCTATCTTAAATCATCAAATTCATTATAAAAAAATAATAAAAAATATAGATAAGTTAAAAGCGAATAATGTCTTTGAATGTCATGTTTCTTCTTAGCCTAATGTTTTAATTGAGGACAAAAAGCGTGATGTTTTCTTCCGAAATATTCTCATGCATGTCTCCTGAAATCCTTTAGTCTTTTCATCTTCTAAAACAAAAGAATCTTCCCTGTCGATTTTTGTGTCATTACTAAAACAAAATCTCATGTTGTGGCAATTCTTTATGCCTTTGCATTATGCTACCTCTAAAAATAAGGAATCCTTAACCTGAAACCTCACCCTTAATGAGTCAAAACTGGGGCAATTTTTTGTGTTCGTTCCACCATTGCACTCATATTGCTATATCCATTTTAGCTTGTCCAACTAGGGCAACCCTTTTTTTCCTTGTACATTATGTTACCCTTGAGTTAGAACAATCCATATTCGTGCACCATTCCTTAATCTTATAGTTCACCATGGTAGGTCAAAATTGGGGCAGATTTGGTAGTTTTTCACCTTGGTATTGATGAGTATTTGGCTACATTTTTCTCTACAAACCCATTCTTGTCACACATGTGTCCCCATATTCTTGTCACTAAAAGTTTATCGGATCATTGATGAATTTACCCCACGGTTTGAGTTTTTATCCCGAAAGTCAGGCAATCATTTGACCCAATTCACACACAATCTAACTACCTATGTTTCCAAAAATGTCAACACAAGCATGGATGTGAATTAAGCTTTTTGAAAAAAAAAAGTCAATTTAATGATGCCTCAATCACTACACTAGCTAAAAAAAAGAATCATGATATTCCTGTGTTCTGTTCTCAAAATGATGAATTGAGTTTTTTAAGAAAAGGATGAGCTTACTCGAATTTGATGATTGTATGGAAAATAGTTGATCCAAAATACATGCCCTTGTACATATGAAAATGAAAAAATGAGGGACAAGATGAAATAGGACAAATATTCTTATTTTCTACTTTCATTTCTTGCATTCATGCATTGTCATGTCTCATATATATATATATATATATATATATATATATATATATATATATATATATATATTTAAACACTTTTA
>Ga0214543_1009779_pt1 | contig 14667 bp, 6 predicted proteins | sample CNSS2metaG_FD_160094 | JGI IMG/M metagenome (GOLD analysis project Ga0214543, IMG submission 160094) | Root nodule microbial communities from cowpea collected in UCLA plant growth center, Los Angeles, California, USA - CNSS2 | ecosystem: Host-associated > Plants > Roots > Nodule | place: USA...
AAAAAATATATATATATATATATATATATATATATATATATATATATAAATATATATAAATATATATATATATATATATATATATATATTTAAATTTTCTACGTGAATAAATTTAAAAGAATATAAAATTAGAGTTGTCAAAATGGGTTGAAATCCGCAAATCAATCCGGCTCACCACCGATTTAGATATTTTTTTTCCAAAATAGTACAGTTTCCTTTGTTACTTTCCCACCTAGCATATTGTGCTTAATATTTACAGCAGTAGCACACTTTTGAAATTAGTTCAGAATTTGGTTTTTGGAGAATCAAATCCTAATCTTCATTTATGTTGAAAATGACTTTGGAAATCAGTCAGAATTCGGTTATCAAAAAATTGAATTTTGAACTGAATTATTTTATTTTTAATTTTCCTTTTTTATTATTTTTTTTTGAAATTAAAAGAAAAAAATGAAATTTTTATTTGTTTATTTTTAATTAAAAGGAAAGGAAAAAATATTTTAAAATGTAATAAATGATTTAATATTTTGAAATAATTAAATATTTTAAAATATATAATTATATTTTAAAATAAATTAAGTGTTTTTTATTATTTGACATGTAATATATAGATAATTAAAAATTATATTTTAAAAATAAAGGAATAAATAATTGATCGAAGATTATTTGTTGAAGGAAAAAAATATTTAATTGTACAGTAATTCAAACTAAAAACAATTACTTAAAAAACACTTAATTATTTAAAACTTCACACATCAAATTTTAATATCAAATTTTAACTACAAATCATCAATGCTTAATTTATAAACTTTCGACAACAACAAAATAATAATAAAATCAATTTATTTTACAATATAATTTTACAATAAATATTTTTTTGCTTAAACAACAACTTTTCAATCGATTATTTATTCCTCTGTTTTGAACATATAATTTTTAATAATCTATACATTGCATTTCAAATAATAAAAACTTAATTTATTTCAAAATATAATTATACATTTTTTTAATATTTAATTGTTTTAATGAATTACATCAATTACCATTAACAATTACTAAATTAATTTATTATAATTCTTAACATTAATTTTTTTCTCTTTCCCCATAAAAAGAATAAAACTAAACGAATAAAAATAAATAAATTTTAGCTTTTTCTCCCATTTTGAAAAAGAAAACGAAAATTAAAGAAAAAATATCTAACTCAATATTCGGTTTCTCGAGAATCGAATTATGATTAGTTTTGGGACAATTTAAGAAAATAATTAAAGTCACAATTTGGTTTTCCAGAACATAATTCTGACCTATTTTTAAAAGTGTGCTAAATTGGTAAATAAAATACAAAGTGTGCTATTTGAGTGATTATTTTTGATTTATTTGCTATTGTAGAGAAAAATTCTCAGGTTTGGATTGGGTTAGGTTGGAATTTTTTTATAAATTTCAATACGGGTTGATTTTTAACCCGGCTCACCTGGAACCCAGTACATCCGGGTTGAATCTGTTGTGAGCTGAATTGGCTCACCAACCCGCAAATAAAGGGTCACATAAGTGTTTTTATTAAGTTGGACTTTGCATATGGGTCATTTTAGGTTGTTTTTTTAGCCAACACATAGATAATTTGTATTTTTTTGATTTTGGTTTGTATTGGGATTATATTAAAATTTATTTAGATTTTAATTAGAAATTTAATTTAGTTTTGACTGAAAAAAATAAAAAATTGTATTTATTTTTAATTTACTAAACCCGTGAATCAACCTGTTAAATCCACCAACCCATAATGAGTCGGACCGAGTTTAAATTTTTTTTGGCTCGCTAATAAGTGAGCTGGATTGAGTTGGCTCACTAAATGATCAACCCGTGATAAATCAAGTCGGATCGGATTGAGTTATCTGTTTTGACAACTCTATATATAAAATAAATAATAATGTTATTATAAAAATATGTATTTGTAAGACGATTTCAATATTTAATTTTATTAAAAAATTAAAGTGAAATCTTCTTTGAGTATATGACTTAAATTTTATGAATGGATTTTAATATATTTTTCTTTTATTTTACTTTATGCAAAAATTAAAATTAAAATCATGTTTATAAACACTATTTTAATTGAATGAAGTATTATTTTCAAACATGATTTATTTAATTTTTTTTTATTTTATTCACTTTGGTAATTTCAAACAAATTACACGATATTGGTAAACAAAAATAGTGAGAATGTTCCCTAACTTTTATGGATTTTATTTCAAATTTATCATTACAGGTATCTAGCTAGCTAGGTAACATAACTCAAAATCTGGAACCTGCAAGAAGTTGAGTGAAAACTGAGGGGAATCAGCTTTTTATATAATATATTTTTCCCTTTACTCTATTTCAATTTTCAAGAATTGAAACAGCGTCAAAGCCCAACCCGTCTGAGTTCTCACAAGGTAAAGTCCTCGTGTTATTCTCTTGCGCCTGAAAGCTGATTGTGGTTGTGTTATCACAAAACCACAGGGATTGTGCCTACTTTCAGAATGGAGAAGACAACACTTATGGTTCGATGCCAGAGGATTGGGTGCGACGCCACCTTCTCCGAGGACGACAATCCTGACGGTTCCTGTCGATACCATGATTCGGTACTCTCTCTCTCTCTTTCTCGCATAACCCTCATGTCCAAGTTTCCACCTTTATCACAACCAACATGCACTTTTCCCTTTCACTTAGTATAATTCTGTTCTGTAACTCCCCATCTTTAGTTTTTCACCTAATGCCTAGCCCTAACTTATGTTCTTGCTTCAAGGGCACTTGATTTAATTTCCTAAGCCTTCCTACAATTATTCTACAATTAATTGATCTCCCTGCAAATTGGTTTGCGTTCAACCCTGTTCTTCCGTCTTCTCTTTTGTAATTCGTTATTGCAGTGTATTAAAGATCCTGGTTTCTTTAAGCTTGTGCCTTTTCTTGTGGGATTTGGCTGCGCGAAATGTCGTGTTAGAGCAAATAGTAAGAAATCTGCATCACTGATGATGAAATTAACTCGTGATATTACCTACAGATGGTATCGCCTGATATTGCATGCGCGAGCAGGAGTGCAATAAACTGTGAATTGCTTACTATCTCTACTCGTTTGATTTTCTCTTTAATTGTTGAGAGTTGAGAACTGGAGAGTTGAGAACTGGAGATAGTCCACTTTCACATTTCTTTTCGGAGTGGTTTACTCATATTAGTAAAGTTAAATTCATTCCGTGGAAGCTATTCTATGTAGTGTAGTGATTCAGTTCAGCTCGAGTGGCACATCTATGGTAGTACTTTAGCACTTTGGCCAAGGAACCGTATGGTACTAAAACAATGTTAGAACTGATTGCTTTTACATATCTGAAAGTTAAGAGTGATATAGGTAAATTAATAACTAAGGTAGTCATAATTGAGATCTTACCAAGGGTTTACAAGGTTTGGGAAACAAGTTGGACCGTGCACCTGAGAATCAGCCCCTTCATTACTGGATTGGCTAGAAAGGGAATTCACATTAAAACTTTAGGGGAGAACACCACAATTATGAATTTTTTAGATGTGAGATAATAGCCAATCCTTTATCATTTCGTTCTACTTTTTTTTTTTTCTCAATTAATGATATAATTGATTCTATTTTTCTTTTGACAAATGTTACCCAGAGCTCTTAGGGCTTTGGTTAAGGAATTAAAAGAGATTTTTTTTTTTTTTTAATTAGGATGTGTAGATATGTGCTTCCCTCTGTTCTTTTAATGTGCCTGCATAAGATTTCTAATAGAACTTTTTCCTTTTAATTCCCTAACTAGTGCTCAACACTAATAAGCATGACCCTTCTCCTTATGCGGTGTGTTTTCCATTTTCTTTATCTAATATAGTTTGTTGCAATCATGCTTAATACTTATTTTCTAGGGATTGGTTTTAGTTTTCAACATATCTCTTCATCTTTGGTAGCTAGACCTAGTTTGTCAATAGTGGCATGGTAGTAGCCGAGAGGTTAGCACTCTATATTGAAAGTTACTAAAACTTGTATTTTCTTCCATACTGTTCAGTTCCTATAAGAACTCTTTTGGCTTTTGGTTTGTGTTGTTTCATGAGCTTAGGTAATTTCATTTTAGCTAATGCCATCATTAATGCATACTCATGATTGTGAACTTAGTACAATTTTATGTCCCTCCGTTATATCATTTTGTTGATTTATGATGCGGCATCTGTTTGAGATCTTACTGATTCACTTTCCATCTGGCATGTTTGGGATTTGGATTTTATGCTGCTGGGGCATCTTCCATTGTTCAGGGGGTAAGTCCAATGTCTATAAATCTATTTCTTCACAATGTATTCTTTCTATTATGATTAGTTATCAGTTTATTGTAACTGATTACATTTCTTTTATTTTACAGCCTATATTTCATGATGGAACAAAAGAATGGAGTTGTTGCAAGAAAAGAAGTCATGATTTTAGCTTGTTTTTGGAAATTCCGGGGTGAGAGATCATTATTCAATTTTTTCCCCTTTTCTGTAGTTTCCTGTTTTAGAATACAATGTTTGGTCTGCGGTCAACTGGTCAATTTGAAAGAGTTCAACCTTTTTGGGTAGAATTTATGAATAGGTCGTAGCGGTGACTTTCTGTTATGGAGAAAGTAAAAGAATCGTAGAGAAGTATTGTCAAAATAGTTGATTATTGATGTTTTACTCTAAATTTCATTTATTAGTTCCGCATGGGTTGATTTCATCTTCATATATGGGGAAGTATCATCACGTTACTCCTGTTTCAATGTGCAATGATCTGTATTTAGAATCTCCAATCTTTATTTTACACTGGTATGAGTCCGCTCTTCATTACCAATTCGTGCTTCGAAGTTGCTTTTGGTGGCAGAAAATGCTCACCGAGTAAATATGGTTTCTAAATGTAACATTAATGAAATGGAAATTAGAAGTGAATTCCACCTAGCAGTTATTCTTGTATAAACTTATAAAACATTTTCAATTGAAAATATTTGCTGCTCCTCTAGACAATATCATTATCTCCTGTAGATGATTTTGCTTGTGTTTAATTATATCTCTGTGGGATTCTTTATAGTATTAGATCTTATATAATGTAGTGATCATATGTATGTTGAGTTTGGAAAACATGGTTCATTGGCTTAAATGTGCTAGCAATGAAACAGCGTATTTTTCTTTTACTTGCGGCAATAAAATTAAGTCGGTTTTGTCCATTACTTTACAATTTCTTTGAATATTGGCTGCATATATTGATCAAAGTTTCTCTCTGTGGTCAAGATGTAAGACTGGAAAACATACAGCAGTCAAGCAAGTAATTGCGCCAGTGAAGAAGAACACCACGCCCCCTCCAACTGCTGTTTCTTCAACCAATGCTTCGTCAAAGGACACTTGTTCCAGATGTAGGCAGGGTTTCTTTTGCTCAGACCATGGTATTCACATGCTTTTGCTCATGCCACTGTCTCAAGTCCTTCGATTAGTTGTTTTTCAGCAATCCCCCCATGTCGTGCTTTCAAAAAGCTAATTTTCTTTCTCCTATCCCTCTCTTCTTCATTAGGTTCACAAAGCAAACCAGTTAACGTTGTAGACAAGTCCCCAAATCTTGTTGGAGACGTCTCTGCTGTTAACAATTCAAGTGTTAAGGCTCCAAAACCTAAGAAGATCGTCGATATAAATGAACCCCAAATATGCAAAAATAAAGGATGTGGTCAAACGTTCAAGGAAAAGGATAATCATGACACTGCTTGCAGCTACCATCCCGGCCCTGCTGTTTTTCATGACCGGATGAGAGGGGTCAGTATTAAGTATTCCTCTGAATGTTCTTCGTTTGGTCTCATTTCTATTTAAATCAATGCTTGTACTGTAGTTGAGACATGTTCTATGTGAACTGTATTTATTTTTCCTTTGTCACGCTTTTTTGTAGTGGAAGTGCTGTGATATTCATGTAAAAGAATTTGATGAGTTTATGAACATTCCTCCATGCACAAAGGGATGGCATAGTGCAGATCCAGAGTCCTGATCGCGGAAGACACTGAAGAACCTTTTTTTCCTTACAATAGCTGATACTTTCATTGAGATGGAAAAGGTAATGTTGATTGATGTTTTGATGTCATTGATTAATTATTGGAGAAAAACAGCAGTGTCTACTCTTTTTGCATACCTCTATTCTTAATTTTCTTAGTCAATCCATCTGGATGGTTATTGTGATAGTATACTATGTGAATCTGTTTTCCTGAGTTCTTCGAATGTCGTAATTTGCTTTTGTTGGACTGTGTCGGACTTGGCTAATCTCGAAAGATGTTAAACTATGGTTCCGTTCACAATGGCCTTGTTTATTCAGAGCCAAAATATATGTTTTTCGGCTTAAAACACAGAATTGGGCTATCTTGATGATGTCATTGCTACTTAGCTATCACATTTTCAGGCAGAAGATAACTTACTTTTATGCATGAAATATTTATTTTTAAAACAATGAGAAGAGAAATGTTCATATATTAAAATTAGTTAAGGAAACAAAAGATATAGGACGTGTTGTGTTACTGAAATGGTTGTACTGAAATGGTTGTACGAATGGTATAATTTATTGGGAGTAATAATAAAAAGACGACTTAAATATATCTTGTGGTAAATTTTGATTTTAGTTCTTTTAAAAATAGAAATTTCCTATTATTATGTTCTTTTAAACAACAATGTCACATCTAGGGATGTCAAAAAAATTCGTATCCGTGGATATTTGCCGATAAAACCCGTAACGGGTAGGAAATGAATATTGTAAATGGATACGAGCGGGTAACAGGTACGAGTGTTTTTAATACCCGTATGTTAATGGGATGTGTACAAATATTCGTATTAATTTGTGGATATCTGTATCTGCTATACTCTAATTAAATTAAAAAGAAAAATAAAAAAGTAGGATTAAAATATCAACATATTGATTTTGAATGGGTTATTTTTTTATCAATTAGTTTTTTTTCAAAATTATTTTTTTGTAAACTGTCACACTATTTAAATGAGTTATTTGGACTTTGTTTAAAATTTATGATTATTATGTATTGTATTTTATTTGAATTCACGATTAAAATATGTTAAATATATATTAAATTTTTTGTAAATATCCATGGTACCTGTGGATATTGTGGATATTAAAAAATTATGCGGACACCTGCATAATAGATACCCAAAAGATATGGGTACGGATAAGAGACAAATATTTATTTAGCGAATTAGGTATGGACGGGTTTCTACAGTTTTTACACGTTGACACTCTAGTTACACTTGTGTTTAGTGGGAAAAAAATATGGGTTCTTTATATAAAGTTATTCATCTACTTTTAAAATAAATTTTAATAATGAAAAATAACTACTTTAAAACTTTTCAGAGATTACGAGTAATAATTGGGATCAAAACTAAAATGAACTCATTTTAAAGTGACTAAGTCTTTTATTTTTTAAAGGGGTCTAGAAACCGACACTAAAATATTTTGTATGGATTGAAAGTATAAGTTCAAATAAAAAAAAAAAGTTGATTATATTTTTAATTCCTGAATTTTGATGTAAAATTAGAATTAGTCCATGTTTGAAACTTTGATATATTTTAGTTAGGGGTGATCATGAATTGAATTTTTAGTGATTCAATCCACATCCATTTTGGATCCAAATAATTGGATTAGATTTTCGATCCAAATCTATTTTTTTAAAAAAAGTAGATTGGATTTTTTAAAAATCCAGATCCAAATATTTGGATCAAGTTTAAATCTAGATCTAAATATTTGGATCAAGTTCAAAATTCAAAATCAATTTTTCATAAAATAAATTCAAATTAAATTTTTTAAAACTTGTGTTCATAAGGTTGACACCATAGAATTTGACAGATTTTTTGTCGGAGCCAAAGAGGCCAAATTTCAGCATAAGATGAACTTGGATGACTTTTGAACGAATTTCGGTCGGAGACGACGTGACCAAAATTGGACCAAGGTCGACTTGACAAAATTTTAGTTGAGATCGACTGGACTGGATTCGACTGAATTTCGGCTAGGACCGATTTTGCCTCATACGACCAAATTTAGCCAAATTTGGGCCAAGGCCTGATCAGTCAAATTTCGGTCACGGTTGACTCCATTAAATTCGTCGGCTGGGACCGACTTGACTCAACATGGCCAATTTTTTATCACAACCGACTAAGTTAAATATAGTCAAATTTTGTTCGAGATTTACTCGATCGAATACGGCTAAATTTGGACTAATGCCGACTCAACCAAATTTTGGTCATGACCAACTCGACTGAATTTGGCCAAATTTAGGTCAGGACCAACTCGCCTAAATATGACCAAATTACGTCGTAATCGACTCTGCCGAATACGACCAAATTCAGGCCAGGACCAACTCAGTCAAATTTTGGTTGAAGTCAACACGATCAAATTTTGACCGAAGCCAACTCGACTTAATTCGACCGAATTTCGGTCGTGGCCAACTCAGTTGAATACGGCTAAATTTCGATCGTGACCGACTCATTTGAATACGACCAAATTTCATCCTAGGTCGTCTCAACCGAATATGACCAAATTTGGACCAGGGCCGACTCGGTCAAATCTCAATCGGGGCCAACTTGATTGAATTCGACCAAATTTTGACTGGAGCCAACTAGGATAAGTACAGCCAAATTTTGGTCGCGGTTGTCTCGGTTGAATACGGCCAAATTTTGTCTAGGTCGACTCAGTCCAATGTAGTCAAATTTGGATCGGGATGAACTCAACTGAATACTTCCAAATTTTGTCCAGGACCAGTTGGGCCAAATTTCGATCGGGACCGACTTGACAGAATTTGGCCTAATTCAGCCAAATTTTGTATAGAGTCATGTCAACTCAATCAAATACGACTAAATTTGGGCTAGTCCGTCTCAACCTTTAGCCTAACCTAACGAAAAATATAAACTAACAATTTAGATTGAATATTTTGGATTATCCATTTTGAAAATCTAGATTTAGAGTATAGATATACAATCCATAAAATATATAAAATTTAGATCAGATTGATATCCAAATCCAATAAAATGGATTGAATTTTTAATAAAATGAATATTAAATGGATTGGATCATAGCAAAATGCAAAAATGGATTGGATCATGAAAATTAGATTTTTTACCCATCCTTAGTTTAAATTTTCAAATCATCCTCTATTTTCTTTCGCTCATTTCAGAGTTCAATAAATATAAATTATTGTTGTTATCCTCATAATTTTTATTTTTTATGTGTTAAATAAACATTAAATATTACTTTTACTCTCATATTTTTATTCTTTCAATTTTATATGTATTTAATCTCTTTTTATTAATATATTTTTTTACAAGAGTATAATTTAAATTTGTTAGTACAAATTTATGGATACATTAACAATTCTTTTATTAAACTTCTAAAATTTTCAATTAAATTGTAAGTTTTAAAGTTTATGAATATAAATTTCAAGGTTTAGTGTTTACGGACGTCTCACGTCTCACGTCGCACGTCTCTCACGTCTCTCACGTCCCATTGCCCACGTCCCACGTCACATGTCTTTCACGTCTCCCATGTCTCACGTGTCACGTCCTACGTTCCACGTCTCACGTCCCACGTCTCACGTTCCACATTCCACGTCCCACGTCCTACGTTCCACGTTCCACGTCTCACGTCTCTCGTTTCACGTCCTATGTCCCACATCCCACGTCCCACGTCCCACGTCTTACGTCCCACGTCGCACGTTTCACGTCCCACGACCCACGTTTCACGTCTCACATCTCATGTCTCACGTCTCACATCCCACGTCTCACGTCTTACGTTTCACGTCTTATGTCTCACGTTTCACATCTCACGTCCCACGTCTCACGTCCTACGTCCCACGTCCCACGTCTCACATCTCACGTCTCTCGTCACACGTCCTATGTCCTACGTCCCACGTCTTACGTCTTCAATTTACGTCTTACGTCTCACGTCTTACAACTCTCATCTCTCGTCTCACGTCCCACGTCCCACGTCTCATGTCTTACGTCTCACATCTCACGTCCCACGTCCCATGTCGCACGTCCCACGTCGCACGTCACACGTTTAACGTTCCACGACCCACGTCTCACGTCTCACGTCTCTCGTCTCACGTCTCATGACCCACGTCCCATATCCCACGTCTCACGTCCCATGTCCCACGTCTTATGTCTCGCGTTTCACGTCTCACGTCTTACGTCTCACTCACGTCTCACATCCCACGTTATCTCACGTTTCACGTCCCATGTCATCTTACGTCTCATGTTTCACGTCCCACGTCCTACCTCTCATGTCTCACGTCTCATGTCTCATGTCTCACGTCGCACGTGAAACGTCCCATGTCCCACGTCTCACCTTCCACGTAGCACGTCTCACGTCCCACGTAGCACGTCTCACGTCCACGTCGCACGTATCACATTATTGCACAGAAATTCTTGATTCTTTCGTAAAATAATGATGCTTTGGTTTACTGGTTGCAATATAGTTAAGGTTCTTCATTGCTTTTTATCCTCTTCAGATAATAGCTTCTTATTGATCCAAAGAAGAAAGATAAGGGACATTATTTTACCGGAAATAGGAAAGTTAACCTTACGTAAGAATAGTAATTTGATGTTTTTGCAAATGTCTGTTATCATTACATGGATGATTTTAGAAAAGTGTTTAGATGTTGATAGACAATATTTTTTTATTGATTTTCTGTTCTGACATTTAATATGCAAAGAGATGTGTCACAAAATTCTAATCAAGGGAAGGCAAAAAATCCATTTTTTATAATCCAATATATTTTTTCTATGATCTAATCCATTTAATATCTATTTTATTAAAAATTCAATCCATTTAAAATCCATTTTATTGGATATGGATATCAATTTGATATATATTTTATATATTTTATGAATTGGATATCCATTATCTAAATCTAGATTTTCAAAATGGATAATCCAAAATATCCAATCCAAATTTTCAGTTTATATTTTTGGTTAGGTTAGACTAAAAGTTGAGACTGACTAGTCCAAATTTAGTCGTATTTGATTGAGTTGGCGTGACCCTATACAAAATTTGGCCGAATTCTGTCAAGTCGGTCTCGATCGAAATTTGGCCCAACTGGTCCTGGACAAAATTTGGAAGTATTCAGTTGAGTTTACCCCGACCCAAATTTGACTGCATTGGCCCGAATCGACCTAGGCAAATTTTGACCGTATTCGGCCGAGACAATCGCGACCAAAATTTGGGTATATTCAGCCTAGTTGGCTCCAATCAAAATTTGGTCGAATTCAATCGAGAGTGCCCCAATTGAGATTTAGCCGAGTCGGCCCTGACCCAAATTTAGTCGTATTTGGCTGAGACGGTATAAGGTGAAATTTGGTCTTATTCAAATGAGTCGGTCATGATCGAAATTTGGCTATATTCAACTGAGTCGGCCACGACCAAAATTTTGCCGAATTCAGTCGAGTCGGCTCCGGTCAAAATTCGGTGGTGTTGGACTCGACCAAAATTTGACCGAGTTGAAGTTGGTCCTAGCCTGAATTTGGTCGTATTCGGCAGAGTCGATCGCGGCCGAAATTTAGTCATATTTAGGCGAGTTGGTCCTAACCTAAATTTGGCCAAATTCAGTCGATTTAGTCATGACCAAAATTTGGTCAAGTCGGCACTTGCCCAAATTTAGTCGTATTAGGTCCACTAAGTCCTGAATGAAATTTGACTATATTCCACTTAGTCGACTGTGATCGAAAATTTGTCATTCAGTCAAGTCGATCCCGACCGACGAATTTAGTGGAGTCAACCCTAACCAAAATTTAACTGATCAGGCCCTGACCCAAATGTGGCCATATTTGGCCAAGTCGGCTCTGGCCAAAATTTGGTCGTATTAGGCAAAATCTGTCCTGGCCGAAATTCAGTCGAATCCAGTCAAGTCTATCTCGACTGAAATTTTGTCGAGTCGACCTTAGCCCAAATTTGGTCACGTCGTCCTCGATCGAAATTCGTTCGAAAGTCATCCAAGTTCATCTCATGCTGAAATTTGGCCTAGTTGGCCTCGACAAAAAATCTGCCAAATTTTATGGTGTCAGCCCTATCGAAAATCTAATCCACATTCATTTTGGATCCAAATAATGGGTGTGGATCGAAATTTGTGTCCATAGAGCTGACACCAAAGAATTTGACAGATTGGCCGAATACTTCCAAATTTTGTTCAGGACCAACTGGGTCAAATTTCGATCGGGACCGACTTGAATGAATTTGGCCTATTTCGACCAAATTTTGTACAGGGTCACGCCAACTCAATCAAATACGACTAAATTTGGACTAGTCCGTCTCAACCTTTAGCCTAACCTAACAAAAAATATAAAGTGAAATTTTGAATTGGATATTTTGGATTATCCATTTTGAAAATCTAGATTTCGAGAATAGATATTCAATCCATAAAATATATAAAATGTAGATTAGATTGATATCCAAATCCAATAAAATGGATTTTAAATGGATTGGATTTTTAATAAAATGGATATTAAATGGATTGGATCACAGAAAAAATGGATTTGATCATAAAAATTAGATTTTTTGCCCACCCTTAATTTTAGTTATCAAACTTTAAAAATGAATAGATATAGCCCTTATAATTCAATTATGTTAAATTTTTTTGACATTTCAAAAATGTTTCATATTAGTATTAGACTTGTTTATGTTGTTTGACATATTTCCACTTTAATATCAATTAGGAAATTGTTCGACACATAAAAAAAAAGTTAACATAATTGGTTTAAAATAACTATATTCATTCATTTTTAAAGTTTAGAGACCAAAATATATTAAAATTTTAGAGAAAAATAAATTATAATTTTGGATCAAAATTCAGGAACTAAAAATATACTTAATCTATTAAAATGAAGTTATTTGTCATTTCACCTTGATCGATTAGTTATTTCACCTTTCATGTTAATTTCAACAAAATTTTGACACTTAATGTTTTTTCTGTGGTCCATAATCTTGTTAGCATACAGGAATGTTGCAAAATTAGTAATACTTGGGGCTATATTTTGGAAAAACAGTTTAATTGCTTTTTTTATTTGTTAAATTTTTACGTGACATCTTTATGTGTTTAATCATATATATATATATATATATATTACGATATATTACGATATATGTTTTTTTTATTTGAAAGTCTAAATTTTTTATCGGATATCAATTTTCAAAAATATATTTATTGAAAGTTCATATCCGAAAATAAGTTGGGGGTGTGATTTATCTATCTTTTCTCAAATGATTTTAAAGGTAATTTTGAATTTTAAAAAATTCTTGGAAGTGCAGGAAAAACTTTAGAGGTGTATGAAGAAATTCCCTTAATACACTATTAGAATTTGTTCCATGGACATGAAAGATAACTTCCAATGACTCACTCTCTCGACTATGAACAAGTGTGCATCACAAAAAAGCCCAATAGCTATGGGCTTTTATGTCTTACAACTCTCCTAATCTCTGTTGTCTATTTCTATAATTGTGTTAAAGATTGTAATAAACTCGTGATATTTAAGACCGGTGTTTGTATTTGATTGAGCTCTTTTACGTTTCAAAAAATTAAAAAATTAAAAAATTACTTGTTCTGGAAAAATCTATTTAAAACAGGTATATAGAATGAACAAAAATGTGTACGAAACAATTCAGTCTCTAAGAACACAATATAATATAAACTGTTTAAAACAAGTTCTACAAATTTTGGTGGTGAATCATTTCAAAGATTTAAAGCCGTATAAGAAATATTATCAAATATTTAAAGTCCATTTATATATAAGTAAAATACAAAAAGAAAAAAAAAATCATCAATGAAATTCACACATAAGGTGTATTAAGTGGACTCATATGTTATTGACATAGTTGAATGTTAATAATATTTTTAATATTACTTGTTAGTTACACACGTGCATCGGTTAATATTATTCACCTGCCATACTATTTCATATTTTTAAGGAGTTCACTCTAATAAAATAATAAATTAGGATCAATGTTCTTCTCAAGTACAACACCATAAAATATTAATGAGATATAAGTCTAACTCACACATAAGGGATTGATATCACTCTCAATCCAAAATCTTAAGGTGATGGGTTTATGGGCCTTAATCCTTATATGATGTTTAATTTTCTCATTTTTACTCAATATAAAACTTAAACTCACACTTAAATTTTCAATAATATATATTTTTTCATATGGTGTGCAACGATAGTTACCTGGCGCTCAATGTCATATCGTATGAAGCTTTAGAATTAAATTTTTCATATGATGTTCAACAATACTTAATTGATGTACAATAGAATATTATAACTCTCCATAATTTAATTTCAGATAGCGTACCTCCAATGGTTTCCTAGTGACACCAACATTTTGGATCACTATAACTCTCTGTGATTTAAATTTTCTCCTTGTGTCCAATGATTTTGAGGTTACACCATATCAAATTTGTAGGGTTAAAAATTGTATATCATATTGATTTATTGACTTATCTAAATTACTTTTACTCTTTTTAGCCAAATATTTCAAGAATTATCATCCCAAGTTGATGAGAAGCCTCGGGCCAAGGGACCTACAACAAGAGCCATGGCTAGGAGAATACAAGAGGAATGGGCCTTAAATGCGCATGCAAGGCCCAAGATGAACTTCACATGGGCCAAGGAAGATGTCAA
>Ga0214543_1009788_pt1 | contig 14657 bp, 10 predicted proteins | sample CNSS2metaG_FD_160094 | JGI IMG/M metagenome (GOLD analysis project Ga0214543, IMG submission 160094) | Root nodule microbial communities from cowpea collected in UCLA plant growth center, Los Angeles, California, USA - CNSS2 | ecosystem: Host-associated > Plants > Roots > Nodule | place: USA...
GCATCATGTAATCAAAACAGTGAGAAAACTAACTTCTGCAGGGAATCTCGCTTAGGCTAGAGGGTCTCGCCTAAGCTAGAGAGTTTATCTCGCTTAGGCGAGTTGATCTCGCCTGGGCGAGACCTCATACAGTGGCAAATTAAAAATCCTGGGCGAACTCTCGCTCAGGCTAAACTGGCTCGCCTAGACGAGAAGTTATCTCGCTCAGGCGACTCCAGCTCGCCTAGGTGAGATTTCGCGCAATGATAGAGGTGATCTTCTAGTATTTTCGCTCTGGCGAGAGCGGCTCGCCTGGGCGAAACTACCAAGAAATCCTCTCTGTTCTTCACATGCAAGCTCGCTCAGAATCATTCACCACCCAATTTCACACACCAGCAGTCTCAAACACCAATTAAACACGCAATCACGCAATTATATCACTCATGAACACAATTCACATCAAATTGAGTTGAAGAGTCAGCTCCCCTTACCTATTTTTGAGTTAAAGCTTGGGTGAAGACAACCTAGGAGAGGAGAGCAGAATTCCTCAGTCCAACCTAGAAAAATTCATCATCCAATCACATAGAAAGGATGAACACTGGGTTAGACTCTGAATGGAAGTAGAAATTTTGAAATTGGATTTTAAACCACAAGGAAGACTTACCTAGGAGATGAGAGGCTATGAGTGGAGGCAGCAGAAGGCTCAAGCATGGCTTCCTCTCCAGGACCTGATCAAGAAGCAAGGTTGGTGAGATAGAAGTAAGGACTAGAGAGAGGGAGACAGAGGGGAGAGTTGAGTTTGTAGAGAAGAAGAAAATGAGAGGAGGTTTGGCTCTGTTTCTGAAAAAGAGGGGTGTTGCAATTATCATCATTATTATTATCATCATTAACATAATTTTGATTAATATTATCATTATTATTATTATTATTATTATTATTATTATTATTATTATTATTATTATTATTATTATTATTATTATTATTATCATTATTTGAATTTATATTTACTATAAATATGGTAAAATAGTATATTTAGGTAAAACAATATATTAAGTATAAATTATCAATCCATCCCCACTAAAAATATAAATAATAATTTCTTAAATTATATTATTAACATTTTATTATTTTTTGTGGATAATTTTTTTATTAAAGATAATTATTGTAGTTTGAAAATGATTAATTTAAAAGAAAATTAAATGAATGAAACGGTTAAATTTAACAAAGCGGTTACCTAAAAAGTTAAAAAATGGTAAAAGAATTGTTTTAAATGGTAAAGTTCGGAATAGAAACGTGCACATCAAAATAGAATATCTCTTTTATATATACTAGTGTAAACACATGTATTACTGCGACTGTGTAGTACGCATTTTTTGAATATGCATGATATTATATTAGTAGTTGATGATATTGTAATGTTAAGTTAATAAACATGAGAAAATATGAGAAAATAATTGTTGATGAGTAGGAGAAAAAAGAAGCAGGAGATAAGAAAATAATTTTATAAAAACTCATAAAAGTAACCTTTAATTTTTAAAAATTTAACAAATAATTATATTGTAGAGGGTAAAGTTGGAATTATGAAATGTGGACAAAAAAGAGGAAATCCTCTTTATATATACACTAGCGTAAAACATGCATGGTACACATTTTTTAAATATACATGATATTATATTAGTAGATGATGATATTATAATTATTAAAAAACAAAGTGATATGAATGGAGAAAAGATGAAAAAATAATCGTTGATGAATAGGATAAAGAAGAAGGAGAGAAGATAGACAGTTTCATAGAAAATATTGTAATGGTAAAATTAAAATTATGAAATGTGGATATGAAATAGGGAATTCTCCTTATATATAGTTATAAATAGGTATAGATTATTATTATTATTATTGTTATCATTATTATCATCATTTTCACTATAATTACTAGCATAAACACAGGCGCGATAACGCTTGTGTGTACGCATTGTTTAAATTAAATATGCATGATATTATATTAGTAGGTGATGATATTGTAATGTTATTAACTTAATATACAAAATAAATTTATATTTATTAAAAAAAAGTGAGATGAATGGAGAAAAGATGTGAAAGTAAATGTTGATGGATAGGGAAAAAAAGAGAGAAGATAGACATTTTATAGAAAATATGTAAAAGTAATTGTTAATTTTTAAAAATTTAATAAATAATTATATTGTAAAGGATAAATTTGGAATTATGAAATGTGGAGACAAAAGAGGGAATTCTCTTTATATATAGTTATAGATTATTATTATTATTATCATTATTATTATTGTTATTATTATCATTATCATTATTATTATTATTATCAATTTTTACAGTTGCGCTTTTAGAGTTATACAAAACCCGAATAATCTCCCTTTGGACAATAATATTAATTACTAGGAGTATATTATTGTAATGATCAAACATTGATAATAAAACATGTCCAACAACAAACCTATGGATTGATTTATCATTGACACATAAAATCTCATAATTATCATACGTTTACCATCATAGGTGTGTATGCATTCCAATGAAGCATTAATCTTCCTTTAGGTCAATCAATACTTGCATGGATAAACATAAACACAAACATTAAACATTTCTCATGAACAAACTACTCAAGAGAGGTCATTTTGGCGATTTCCTGATTCAATTAGCTCATTTAAAATGCCAAACTACCAAAATTTGAACCTTTATGTACCAAATCCAATGAAAAAAAGCTTAAATATACATCTGGTCCCTATTTTCGTTGTTTTTATTCAATTTGGTCCTCCTTTTCGTTTTATGTTCAATTAGATCCTCATTTTCGTCAAATTTTGGTCAATTTGGTCATTTTCACTAACGGTGTTTAAATAGTAAACGTTTTTTAACAGTACATGAGTACATGCTACGTGTCAATTCTTTTTTTTTTAATTTTTTTAAAAAAAATTATTGTTTTTTAATTTCAAAATAATTGTCCATGTGTCAAGTCACAATTGTGCCACGTGTCAATGCTAGTGCCATGTGTAAGTTTGTTGTTGTGTTATTTTCTTTTGTTCAATTTAGTTACTATATTCATTATTTTTCTTCAATTTAGTCCCAATTTTTGTTAAAATAAATCAATGTTGTCCCTTTCAAATTGACACCAAATTTAATATCTTTTATACAAATTATATTAATATTTTTTTCTAAAGTTGACATTTTTATTAATTATTTTTTAAATTCAATTATAAATTATTAAATTTAATTATAAATTGAATAAAATTCTTATATTTAATTGCTAAATAGAATATAATTATTTAAAATATTATAAGAATATAATTATTAAAAGTTATTTTCTAATATTTATATTGTAAAATAATTTTAAAATTTATATTTAAAAATATTTTAGAAAAGTAAACTAATATTTGTAAAATTAACATTTATATATAAAATACTTTTTAGATTTTAATATCTAAAATGCAATAAAAATATTAACTATTTTAGATTTAAATGTCAATTTTACAAATGTTAATATATATTTTTAAAATTTTAATAATATATAAATAATTATATTCTATTTAACAATTGAATCTAAAAATCATATTCAATTTACAATTAAATATAATAATTTATAATTGTATTTCAAAAATAACTAGGAGGTGACACATGACATGTACTGTTAAAAAACGTTAACTATTTAAACATCGTTAGTGAAAAGGACCACATTGACCAAAAGTTGACTAAAATGAGGACCTAATTGAACACAAAATGAAAATGAGGACCAAATTGAATAAAAACACGAAAATAGGGACCAAATGTATATTTAAGCCAAAAAAATATTGAAAATGAATTTCATCCTGAATTTAGAAACCACAATTTTAAACTATAGAAAACAAAGAAATATAGGAAGAAGGGGATTACGTATTATTGAGTGTGTATAAAATTTTACAAGAGGTGTGTTATACATACACATAAAGCTAACCCTAAGAGCTAAAAACAAATGGGCCTAAAACATCAGCCTATGCTAACATCCCCCCTCAAACCCAAAATGCTACGGCTAAATGCATTGCGAGTTTGTCAAATAAAAAATGAAAGCGTAAAACAGAGTATGACTAAGTAAATATATCTGCAATATGTAGAGACAAAGGAACAAATGGTAAAGATATAGTGCCAAGTTGAAGATGATGATGAGTAAAATCACAATCTATTTCAATATGCTTGGCTTGCTCATGAAAAACAGAGTTACAGCAATATGAATAGCACTTTTATTGTCACAATGTAGAGGCATATGATCTTTCAAATAAACACTCATATCTACAAGTAAACAATGCACCCAAATAACCTCACAGGTAGTCAAAGCCATGGTGTGATACTCATCTTCTGTGGACGATCAAGATGTAACATCTTGTTTCTTACTCTTCTATGCTATAAGTGAATCACCAAGAAAAATAAATCACCTAGTAGTGGATTTCCGATCATTAGGATAACTATTACAATCTGCATCACAATAGGTACGTAAGTCTAAAGATGATGTAGAAAAAAATCAAAGGAGACTGAAATCGAGTGCCTCGAAGATACCTGAAAATACGAAGAACACCATCCCAATGAACTATTGTGTGAGTTGAAACAAACTGACTAACAAGATGAACAACATGTGCAATGTCTAGATGAGTCATAGTAAGATAAATCAGACTCCCAACAATAGTTCGATATAAACTAAAATTAGTCAAAGGAACACCATCAAATGGGGAATATCGTACACTTGTCTCAAGAGGAGTATCAATAATCGTGTTGTCAGTAAGCCGAACACGCTCAAATAGGTCAACAATATACTTGGATTGAGATGGAAAATAACCTTTGGGAGAAGGAGCAAACTCAATACCCAAAAAGTAATACAGTACACCTAAATCTTTCATAGTAAAACAATGGGATAATACAGTTTTTAAAGATGCAATTCCATCAAAATCATCTCCAGTAATAATCATATCATCAATGTATAAGGATACCAAAATACTTCTTGCATTTGTTGTCTTGACAAATAATGTAAAATCATGATTACTAGTAACAAAACCAAGAGAGACAATTACTGTAGAAAACTTCTGAAACCAAACATGAGGTGCTTGTTTAAGACCATAAAGGGCTTTTTGAAGTTAGCAAACTTCACCAGATTTGTAAGAGACACATGGTGGTGAAATCATGTAGATCCCCATTCAAAAAGGCATTATTCACAATCATTTGAAAAATCTTCCATTGAAAAATAGAAGTGACAATAATCAAGGCACGAACAGTAGTCATCTTTGCCACAAGAGCAAATGTCTCCTCATTATCCATGTCATACTCTTGGGTATATCCTTGAACAACAAGTCTAGCTTTATACCTTTCAACTAAACCATATGATTTTGTCTTGATTTTGTATATCCAACGAAATCCAATAGGACGTTTTCTTAGTGGTAATGGAACTAGGTCCCATGTATGAGTCTGATGTAGAGTAGTAAGTTCCTCAAGTATAACAGTCCGCCGAAGTAGATCACAAACAACCTCTCTATAGGATGAAGGCTCATGAAGACGAATAGTAGAGGCAATAGAAGCCGCTAATGAACCAGAATAAGATGAATAAATAAAATCAGGTAGTTGAGTAGACTTACAATTACGATTAGGTCGAACAGGCGACAAAGGAACCACAACCTCAAGAAATGATTGAGCAGGCGTAGTAGGGGAATCAACAAATACAACCTCTAGCGCGGTTTCTATAATTGGTGCTAAGATAGGTTCTGGAGTTGGTACAAGAGTAGGTGTAGTGTTATCAATATCAAATGATCAATTTTAATAACATCAAATGTAGTCAAATAATGTGAGCTAGCTGGAATAGAAAAAAAAGGAATATATTCTAAAAACACAACATGATGTGAGACATACAATTTTTTACTAATTGGATCAAAGCAACAATATATCCCTTTTGACCAAGACCATGTCCCAAAAAGACACACAAAACAGACTTAGCTGATAATTAGTACGCTCAACATGTGGTTTCAAAACAAAAAGGTACATCTAGAAACACGCAAAGGAGAGTAATCAGGTGCATGACCATACAATTTTTCAAAAGGAGACAAACCATAATTATGTGAATTCGAAATCTGATTCACAACATGAGTTGTTGTAAGAATAGCTTCCCCCTATAAGACACTTGAAACATTGACAAATAATAAAAATGATCTTGTCGTCTTAACAAGATGGCGATGTTTTCTTTCAGCAACGCCATTTTGTTGAGGAGTGTTACTGCAAAAGGTCTTATGTATAGTTCCATTATAGGAAAGTAAAAAGTGGTGTAAAATCATTAGAAGTGTATTCAACCCCCCCCCCCCCAAGTCACAATGAAAGGTTTTTATGGTAATAGAGTGTTGGGTTTTTATAAGAGCATTAAAATTTTAAAAAATTGTGATAAAATCATACAGACGTTTCATAAAATAGATCTAAGTGAAACGAGTAAAATCATTAATGAAAGAGACATAATATCTAGAACCTCCTTTGGTGGATACAGGAGAAGATCCCCACACATATGAATGCACAAGATCAAAATGAGCAAGAGAAGAAGAAATACTTTTATTAGAAGGTAAAGCAGAAATATCATGATTGTCCAAAGTACCCAAGATTCTTGTAGACATTAAAAACTTTAAACGAGATGTAGTTTCATGACCCAAACGAGAATGCCACAAATAAAAAGGTGAAGAAGAAGACAAACGAAATGAAGATAAATCCACACTAGAGGCTGCAACTATTGATTCCTTGAATTGATTCAAGACATAGAGTCCACCTTGCCTACGACCTATCTCAATCACCTTCTGAGATGTGTGGTCTTGTACAAAACATTTAGATGGAGAGAAACAATCATCATATCTAGAATAAAAAATTTGCCTAACAAAAGCAAGATTCATAGAAAGAACAGATATGTAGTAAACATCAAACAAAGACAAAGATGGTGTGGCAATGGTACCAATACCAGATAATGGAATTGAATGACCGTTAGCAGTTGCAATTGACATGGATAAGTTAGGTGATAATGAAACAAAAAAAGGTAAATGATGTGACATCTGATCACTGGCACCTGTGTCAATGATCCATTTATCACATGATATATTTGGTGATCATGTACCTTGAGATTGCAAGGCTATGTTGGCCTGTGGTTGGGAAGCAACTCTAATTTCCTCTACTAATAATAAGTTGTCTCATACCTCCTTTGCAATATCATATTTTGTTAATTGAGAACTAATCAAGTGTGTGACAAAATTATTGACCCAAATGATAATTTTAGAGTTGTCAACTTCCCTTACCCCTAAAGTAGTAGCATAATCATCGACTTTGTTGTCAATCGGTTTTGCCTTAACACCTAAAATATAACCCCACATCAACTTTCCACAAAGAAATTTTTTCATAACATAAACTCTAGCAGGAAAATTTTTTTACCATCCAATTGCACACTAATAGACTGAAGAGAATCATCTTTACAAGTCACCATAACAAATTGAATACAAAACATAAATGTGAAGCACATAGTGGAAGCAACAAACAAAAAAAATACAAAAAACCCAATATTAGAGGATTTAAATACCTTAAAATGGCATAAAGAACATGATGTAGAACCTCCAAAAATGCCTCAAGATAGAAAAAAAATTGCGATAAGGTGAAACCTGAAAAATTATGAAAGATGCTTAGGACTTACGACTTACAACTTAGGAAAGAGGAACTACTACAGTAACCATTTCTTAATCATAAAATTTGTGAATGAGGCTTAGGGCTTAGGGCTTAGGAAAAAGTAACTACTGGAAAAATGAACTAATGCAAGAATCCCTTCTCAATCATGAATCGTTTTGGGATCTTTATACCATGTAGAAAACAAAGAAATATAAGAAGAAGGGGATTGTGTATTATTGAGTGTGTATAAAATGTTACAAGAGGTGTGTTATATATACACACAAAGCTAACCCTAGAAGCCAATAGTAAATGGGCCTAAAACATGAGCCTATGCTAACATAAACATCCCTTTATGGATATTTATATAATTCATATAATGTTGATATGCGAAAGAAACCAAAATTTCAAAATTTTCAAAATCACACATGAATATAGTATGGGTTGGTTCTGATACCAATTGAAGGAAAATACTAAGAAATAATAAATATGCCTAACCACATGGTTTTACCAATAGAGATCACAAATGCACAACACAATCATATATTAATCTTTAATGTACCCATAATCCAATTCACGATGGAAAAGAATATGGAAGCGAAGCTGAGTTTGCCATTGGGAATGATGTGGATGATGAGATTAACTATGATGTGGCTAAGTTTGCCATTCTGATTGTAGAGGGTCTTAAGTTTCGCTTTTGTAATAGGATGAAGAGAAGACAAAAACCTAATGCAAAACGTAATGTTACCTTCTCTACAAATGGGGACTATAACTCATTTCCATTTTATAACGGTTGTCAGTCACATTCCATATTTTAATAATTCCAATTTGGCTCCTCATCAAATCAGAATATAACTTTAGGGTATCTATACAATAACTTTTCATGACAATTATGCCATTAGTCAAAAACTTAATATTAATAGAGCACCTTATTATTTTAGCCAATCAAATAATGACCATAACACATTTAAATAATATGTATGTGACCCAAAAATTATAACAATTTTTTCTTCTACTACATTAATTTATAATAAATATTAGGAAATCAAGAGTATAATAAAACAAAGACATAAAAGAAACCAAATAATTTAATTATATATGTAAATAAACTAAAATGAAAATGTATGCATAAACCTGTTAATTTAGTCTAGCCTATAGGTCTTGTGCCTGATCTACATGGAACAAGGACAAAAATAAGTCCACAAAATAAAAAAAAAACCCCACAGAAGAAAAATCTCACAAAGTCAAAACAGAAACAAAATACCTAAGGGTCAAGGTCAACCCATGGACAAATGTGTGAGAGTTGATTTTAGGTTAAAATTAACAAGATTGGGTCAACCAAAGTCAAGTATGCCATTTAGGTTGGGTGTAAGTCATGTTGAGTCCTGGTCAAGCCAAGATTGATAGTCCACATTGTGCTAAGTTGAATCGAGCCCACATTAGACAAGTAGAGTCGGGTCTCTAACATCCCGTCCAGATATTACGGATTTAAATAAAATAAAATAGACATAATAACTAACCGTCATTTATTATACTGACTTTTCCCAAAGCGCGGGAAAATTTACAACTTTACTTCATCGTAAAATAACTTAAATCCATAATTATAAACTCCATTATAATATGAAAGTCTAGTAATGTATGTCAACACCCAATTTTGTCCGAATGATTAAATAATAAATAAAATAAAAATAATTTTCTATTAATAATAATCTTATTTTTCTTATTTCCTAGTCAACTAATTTAAATATATAATATAATATAAATAACTTTTTTTTAATAAAAAAGTAAATGAAACAGAAAAGGATAAGAAAAATATTTTTATAGTGAAAATAAGTTTTTAAAAGATAAACAAAAAAAACATAAAAATAATGATTAAGAATAACAATTAAAAAAATACTTTTATAATAAATAATAATAAATTGAAAATAGAAAAATAGTTTTTAAATAATCAAAATAGTTTTATAAAATATATTTGAATTTAAAAAAAAATGAAAAAAAAGATAACGGTAAAAAACTATAAAATATTGTTTAAAAAATATATATTAGGCTAATAAAACAAAGTAATAAAAATAATAAAATAATAAAAAGATATATATAATTTTTACTAAAGAAAGAAGTAAAATTAAAATTAGAAAAAGTAAGGAAATTTCAAGCTATATGTTATCGTTACTCAACTGCATTTCCTTATACTCCCACAATCTAGATTCTCTCCCCATTTTTCTCAACCTCTGCACACAGTTAATATCTTAGACTATGCTAAAAAAATAGAAAAAGGTCTCATGATCTCATTGCTTTTTTTATGCTCGTTCCTTGAGTTCTTTTTCTTTTCTCCGCTTCATAAAAGAGAGGTTTTTTCACATAACACATAAGATATACATTTCTCCTTTATCCACCGTCATCTTTTTCCCAAGGTCAAAAATATCCTTTTTGAATCTCACTCTCATCACCCTTCATTAACGATCATTCTAGAACAACTCACACTAAGGGATCACACACCACGATACCAAACACAAAGAAAAAGCACATGAAAAATACTTCTTGGAGGGGCAAAGCCACCAAAACACGGAGCTTTGAGAAGATAAGAAAGATATACTTACAAACATTGTTTTGATTTTGAAAAGCAAAACTCTTCAAACAAGAGTGAAAAAATCCAGGTTTTTCTTTCTCTTTTTATATTTACTTGTGATATTTATTATGAGATCATAGCACCAAACATATTGATTGTTTTTTTTCTCTTTTTTCCTTCTCTTACACTGAAGCTTGAACACATCATGACATCGTATGTATATGTTCTAATTATCATTTCTTTTATGAAACTGTCTCTTGTAATGTGGTTTTGTTATGTCAAAAGAAATGATTGGTTGTGTAATATACGGAATTTGGGATGTGCTTTATTGCCGTTAATATTAGATGAAAGTTGCATATGTGTGTCAGCATAAAAAGTGTCAAAGAAACATAAACCTTATATGTATGTATGAATCTCTACATTTGAAAGCTTCTTTTGGTACATTTAGTTTATTATTTAAATCTTTTATACTTTTTCCTTAATTTCTTTTATCGGAATGTGAGTGTTGATTTTAGTGGCTAATATAATATGTTGCTTATATTGGATGTTTCAAAATAACGCACAAGATACACACTAAACATGAATATTGGAATAAAGAATTTTGAGATAGCTATTGAATAATAAATATGTCTAGGCATTAATTGAGAAAATTTTATTTTTATTTGGTGATATTCTTTTCTAAAAGAGACATATACTTGATAATTAAAATCTTTTAAAATATTTTTCATTACATTAATTATCATGTCGACTCTCAGACTTGTTTGATAATCATTATTTTTCATAATTATAATTATCATGTTGAGTCTCGAACTTGCTTGATAATCATTATTTTTCATAACTTTAATTATCATGTCGAGTCTCAGACTCGCTTGATAATCATTATGTTTCATAACTTTAATTATCATGTTGAGTCTCGGACTCGCTTGATGATAATTATTTTTCATAATTTTAATTATCATGTCGAGTCTCGGACTCGCTTGATAATCATTATGTTTCATAACTTTAATCATGTCGAGTCCCAGACTCGCTTGATGATAATTATTTTTCATAATTTTAATTATCATGTCGAGTCTCGGACTCACTTGATAATAATTATTTTTTATAATTTTAATTATCATGTCGGGTCCCGGACTTGATTGATAATAATTTTTTATGACTTTAATTATCATGCCGAGTCTCAGACTCACTTGATAATAATTATTTTTCATAATTTTAATTATCATGTCGAGTTCCGGACTTGCTTGATAATCATTATCTTTCACAACTTTAATTATCATGTCGAGTCTCAAACTCACTTGATAATAATTATTTTTCATAATTTAAATTATCATATTGAGTTCTGGACTTGCTTGATAATCATTTTTCATAACTTTAATTATCATATCGAGTCTCGGACTCACATGATTATCCTTATTTTTCATAATTTTAATTATCATGTTGAGTCCTAGACTCGCTTGATAATAATTAATTTTCATAACTTTAATTATCATGTCGAGTCCCGGACTCACTTAATAACCATTATTTTCATAACATTAATTATCATGTGGAGTTTCAAAATCGCTTGATAATCATTATTTTTCATAAACATTAATTATCATGTCGAGTCTCGTACTCGCTTGATAATAATTAGTTTTTTATACTTTTTAATTATCATTTTGGGTCTCGAACTTGCTTGATAACTACTTTTACAACATACAAAACTTATCTAAAACAATTTGAGTTTACAAACCCTTTCATCTTTTTCAAACATTTTTTATTTATTTTAGAACTACGTGATCCCTGATTTTCCATTCTGAATGAAATACGTAAGAGCAAGGCCAAGTCTTTGTCGGGTTCACCTTAAAAAAAATTAAAATCTTTTCAAAATCATTTTTCTTTTTTTCTTTTTCACTTAGAACTACGTGATCCCTGATTCTCCATTCCGATTTGAGATACGTAGGAGCAAGGTCAATCCTTGCCGGATTCACCTTCCAAAAATCATATCTTTTTCAAACAATTTTTTTTAATTATTATTTTAGAACTACGTGATCCCTGATTTTCCATTATGAATGTCTATTGCGAATGGAGATACGTAGGAGCAAGGTCAATCCTTGTCGGGCCCAAAGAAAAAATTCTTTAATATTTGGTATTTTTTATTTTTTTGATTTTTTGATTGATTTATTTATTTATTTATATTTTATTTATATTTATTTTATTTTATTTTTATTTTATTCTTATTTTTATTTTCTTTTTTATTTTTATTTTTGCGGGAAACCAAATATTTTAAAAAATTGTATTAATTTTGCACACTTAATTAAAAGGAACCGTCTTTGGATGAGCGTTGTGGGGTGTTAATACCCAAACTTGGTTTCGAAGACTATTTCTTTTTAAGGTTTTTCTATAGTTCTCCTTAATAAATTATGGTGGCGACTCCTCTGTTATTTTAAAATAAAATTTTTTCGCCGTCCCGTTGTGACCTCGGTTGCAACAATGTAAAAGTTTACAAATTATTCAAAATCATAACAAGCTCTGATAAAAGCTTCTCCCAGTCCAGCCCTCGTTCTGGCTCTATGCCTTACCAGATCCACCTACAACATCATCTGCTCCCATGTATCGCGTACACGATCATTGCCAAACACAAGCAGATAAGGTGAGCTAATAGTTAAACAAACTTATATATATATATATATATATATATATATATATATATATATATATATAATATATATATATATACAAACACACTAAAGGAAACCCATCCTTTAACCCCATATCACATGGCCACTACCATGTCATCCATGGTATACGTCTTTAGACGATTATCTCAAGATGTCTTGTTGCCACACCTACAAGCCACAACTTGTTGAGCACATGCAAGAAACTAGTTACAAACCATACTCTGTAACGCAGGTGGAGTTCCCAATACGAACATAGTTCGTAATGTCCCAAGACTACCAAACTTGTCAGCCACATACTGATGAGGGCAATCTATCTAGACCCATACGTACGAGCCACAACTCGCATATTGACACCGGCAACACTTGCCAACCCGAGCCGCAACTCAAGAGTACCTCATGTTCATCTGCCATCCCGAGTCACAACTCAAGAGATGCCATTCCGAGCCACAACTAAAGGAATACCATGTGCTTAACCCATATCCCGAGCCACAACTCAAGGGATACATTCCGAGCCAAAACTCAAGGAACACCAGCAAGACGACCTTCGAGATATCACCAAAGCCTTGTAGACCACACACATCCAAAGCAAGCAAAACACAGTTTTACCTCTGCAATATCGCCTGATGTTGCTCCTGATTCGCCAGGCACAATACGCTTCCAGACCGCCTGGCGGAGGACACGTGCCGCCAGGTGCCAAGCGCCTCTTATCCCACTATCTACAAGTATCGCCTAACGGAACAACCAACATCGCCAAGTGCCACGCGTTCCAGGTTTCCTTTAATTTAATAGCTATTGCCTGACGGTTCATACCTCACTGTTAGGTGACACACCAATACTCACGTTTTACTGGTTTTTAAGCACACATATTAGATTGCACCCACTAAGATAGGTATCAAAACCTATAGTGAACTTCACTAAGTGGATTACATCAATTCTCATGTGTTTAACTTGTTACTGATGTATTTATGTCCCTTTAGGTTCACCAACTCAAGATTTCCCATGCCTAGACTTGCTTAAGTTCAACATTTCAAATTCACAATCTACTACTGTTAATCTCATAAGAATTATACTCTATCATTTACCCCAATTAGTACCTTAGCCTCTACCAATTTTCAACTAATATAACCATTATAAATTAGCCATATTTACACCACCCTTCCAACTTAAGTAACTCCAAGTAACATCGCCTTCTACAAATTTCAATTTGCCTTCCCATCAAGTCAAACTCTAGGTTAATTAACCTGAATTTTATTATTATAGCATCCGAATCTATCCAAACATTCATAGCTTAACATTCTTGCACAACCCCATCTCACGCAATACCTCTCCTTTTAGACCCTATCCAGCATATCAAAATTTTCTTTTAATACTCTAAATGCCCTACGTTAAATTACCCAATTCCCCTACCGCGCACCAGCACACAGAGCCACAATTCTAGTCTGGCGCTTGGCGGCAAACATGGTGCCGCTAGGCGGCGCATACGAATTCTGGAAAATCTCCAGAATTTCCTGCACCTCGAAACCCTAAACTCGCCCTCATCCTCCTTTGGCCAATTCGTCAAATCTTAGCATAATTAAATGTACTCGAGTATTAAATTAACATATAACTATTAGTTTTGAAATGGTTGAAAAGCCAAGAAGGGGGGGTTGAATTGGCTAGTTAAAAATTTAGGCTATTTTTGCAAGCTAAAAACCTCCTTTAATTGAATCAAATAGATCACCAAGTTAGGATGCAAACAGTACTGAACTATACACTTTCAATCGATCAAAAACAGAGTTAACAGATTGATTTTA
>Ga0214543_1009797_pt1 | contig 14644 bp, 7 predicted proteins | sample CNSS2metaG_FD_160094 | JGI IMG/M metagenome (GOLD analysis project Ga0214543, IMG submission 160094) | Root nodule microbial communities from cowpea collected in UCLA plant growth center, Los Angeles, California, USA - CNSS2 | ecosystem: Host-associated > Plants > Roots > Nodule | place: USA...
ATATATATATTCGGTTTAAATATGTTTTTATTTTTAAATTTTTAATGAAATTTGGTATTAGCTTTTTTTATTAAATTTTGGTCTAATTTAATTTTTTAATTTAAAAAATAAAAATACGTGAATTTAGTTATTTGAATCAAATTTTGGTAAGTTTATTAGATATTTCAAAACTCGTTTTAGCATCAAAGTAAAAATGTGTCAAATGATAAATAACTTAAATACTATCATAAAACGTGTTAAAAATAAACTTAACAAAATTTAATTGAAATGACTAAATTTATGGATTTATAAAGTTGAGGACTAAAATATTATCATGAAATACATTTAAAATATTAAATAAATTTAACAAAATTTAATTAAAATAATTAAATTTATGAATTTGTAAAGGTAGAAACTAAATTTGATTAAAATTTTAAAAATGACTAATTTTAGTTTTTACTGTGACTAAAATCATATTTATCTTTCTTTTCTTTTCTCAACTTCTTTCTCAATATATCTTGTTTGTATTTATCTATGGAGTTTTTTTATTTTATAATTGATAAAATTAAACATATATTCTACAAATATTTCACTCTAGTTTTCTCTTTAATACTTTTAAATTATTTTTCATCATCAACTTTTTCAGTATTATTAGTTAGTTTTTATTATCATAAAAGAATTAAGCAGAGATTATGTGTTTTCGATGAATGAGCATTTTTAATATCATTTTGGTTTATTTGAAATATCCATATTATAGTTTGGTTTCTATTTATTTTTTTCTTTGTGCCTTTTTATGTGTCCAAAACAAAAATATAGTATTTTGACATGTGTTCTTAATGTCTTGTTGATAAATGATAACGTCACAGGTGAATATGTTAAGTCAACAAGATATATAAGGTTAGGTGAAGTAATTGTATTATTAGATATTTTGTTTGTAATATCTAAACTTCAACTTAAAATTAGAATTAATGTGTTTTGATCTTCAAATTTTGTTAAATTAAAATAAATAAATAAATATAGTTATATTTAAGATGATATTATTCTTTCATTTTTTAAGTATATTCGTTTTTTTAATATTATGAGTATATTTCTTTCGAGAGAAAATGATGTCAAGATCATTCTTTCATTAATTTTACAATTTAAAACTATAATTTGTGTACATTATTATTTAATTGATTGACCTCAAATAATATATTGTTGCAATATCTCATTAAAAGTTCTTATTCACATTGTTGATCAGTAAAAACATCTTTTTAATGGTTATAGTTTCTTCCCTCTTTGTTGGATCTTCATTTTTATTTATTTCTCATTTAATATTTTCTTCTATATTTATTTTTTTCTTTCCTAACTCCTTTTCTGTATTTTTTTTTCAGGACACCTTTTCTTCTATTTTTTTTTTCTCTCAACTCATCTTCCACTCCTTTTCTCTTTCAACTCATAACAATATGACCACAATTAGTCCTAAATTTATGGACGTGTCTAAAACTACAAATTCTAAAAAAAAAAAAAAATAAAATTTTATAAATTTTTAAAAAAAAAAAAAAAAAATTTTTTCCTTTTTTTTTTTTTTTTTTTTTTGAGTTGGTATTCTTATTGTTGTTATACAAATTATTACACATTTTTAATATATTATAATATTCTAAATTTGGGGATTATTAATTGGATGAAAATTGTACGCACATATTTCCGGTTAGCATTTGACAATGTGAAAGATGAGGTCCTACATTTTCTTGTACGCACATATGTCTTCGTTTTGCTGGATGTGATATATCTTGACCACTTATTCATGCTTTATTGCTTAGACTTTGGACAAAAAGCTATGATAATAAACCAATGTGAATATGATATTTTAATATCAATGCCCCGACCAGTATTTTTACCACAATAATTGTAACGATGGTATACAAAATATTTAAGAATGTGAAAAGAGATAGAAAAGGAACCGAATAACGGGACTCACATAAGTTCAATATTGCAAGGAAGATAGGAATCCCATACAAGAAGGAGTACTTATAATTGTATAGCATATTTTATGGACGTTTTATTAACATATAATATTATAGTGTCCACCAGAATATATGTATATAAGTAGCAGACACTAACGATAGCGTCCTTCACTTTCTTAAACACACACAACGCAAACAAAAGACATAAAGTAAGACAAGATAATATGATCTTAATTGTGATGCATATTTTGTTCTTAGCAACTGAAATTGTTTGCATTGCGTCCACAACCGACAAACACGGTTCTCATACGACCGGTCAAAGTAGGAGCGTCCATTCCAGGAAACCTGGCCCGACCATTGGCACACACGCACCGCGCAGCTTCACTGGGAGAACGACTAACTAAGACAGCGGAGCAACAAAGACTGTCTACCCCAGGAATTTGAGAAAATAAACCCAAAAAGTCGGTGCACACTTGGAAAGTTAGACAAGATGACGGTCGAGGAGGAGGAGGTGGTGGAGAAGATATAGGTGGAGGGGGAGGTGGTGGTCGAGGGGGAGGAGGTGACGGAGGAGGAGGTGGTGGTGGAGAAGGTGTGATAGGTGGAGGGGGAGGTGGTGACGGAGGGGGAGGAGGTGGTGTAACAGGTGGAGGGGGAGGTGGTGGCAAAAGGGGAGGGGGAGTAAGTGGTGTAACAGGTGGAGGAGGTGACAAAGGTAAAATCGGTGGTTGTAAAGGAGGTAATGATGGTGAGTTCGGAGGTGACAATGGAGGTAATGTTGAGGGCGGCAAAAGAGGTGGTAAGTTAGGAGGAGATAATGGTGGTGAGATCGGAGGTGACAACGGAGGTAAGATTGAAGGTGGAAATAACGGTGGTGTTTCAGGAGGGGATAATGGTGGTGACTCCGGAGGTGACAATAATGGTGGAGTGATAGGAGGTGACAATGGGGGTAACATTGAGGGTGACAATGGAGGTGGGGAGACAGGAGGTATCAATGGTGGTAAGTCAGGTGGTGACATTAGAGGTGGAAATAATGGTGGTAAGACCCAAGGGGACAATGGAGGTAAGGATGAAGGTGGGAATAATGGTGATGAATCAGGAGGGGATAATGGTGGTGAGGTTGGAGGTGACAACGGAGGTAAGGTTGAAGGTGGAAATAACGGTGGTGTTTCAGGAGGGGATAATGGTGGTGACTCTGGAGGTGACAATAATGGTGGAGTGATAAGAGGTGACAATGGGGGTAACATTGGGGGTGACGATGGAGGTGGTGAAACAGGAGGTATCAATGGTGGTAAGTCAGGTGGTGATAATGGTGGTGACATTAGAGGTGGAAATATTGGTGGTAAGACCACATGGGGCAATGAAGGTACGGATGAAGGTGGAAATAATGGTGATGAATCAGGAGGGGATAATGGTGGTGAGATCGGAGGTGATAACGGAGGTAAGGTTGAAGGTGGAAATATTGGTGGTGAGTTAGGAGGGGATAATGGTGGTGACTCTAGAGGTGACAATAATGGTGGAGTGATAGGAGGTGACAATGGAGGTTGTGAGAAAGGAGGTATCAATGGTGGTAAGTCAGGTGGTGATAATGGTGGTGATATTAGAGGTGGAATTAATGGTGGTAAGACCAGAGGGGAGAATGGAGGTAAGGATGAAGGTGGGAATAGTGGTGATGAATCAGGAGGTGATAACGGTGGTGACTTTAGAGGTGGTAATAATGATGGTGGGATAGAAGGTGATAATGGAGGTGAGATTGGAGGAGATAATGGAGGCAATATTGATGGTGACAATAATGGTGGTGAGACCGGAGGTAATGGAAAAAGTGGTGGTGGTCTAGTAGGGGGTGGTGGTGGCCTGGTAGGAAGTGATGGTGGTGGTGGTGATAGTCTAATAGGAGGTGGTGGTGGTGGTGATAGTCGAATAGAAGGTGGCGGTGGTCTAATAGGAGGTGGAGGTGGTGGTGATAGTCTAATAGGAGGTGGCGGTGGTCTAATGGGAGGTGGTGGTCGTCGGAATGGAAATTGTGGGATGGTAAGTGGTGGGACGGGAAGTGATGGTATCGGAAAGGAAAGGTTGTTTGAACTAACCATGGGAAAGAAAAGGAGGGAGAGGGTAAGGAGAAGGGCGACGGGTGCCACCACACCCTTTGAAGCCATTTTCCTTCCTATTTTCCCTTGTGGCTTTAACACGTGAACAAGTGTTGTTTGTTTTATCTGAACTTTGCAAGAGATTTTATAGGCCATGGGGTGTGTTTTTTCTTTTGTTTTTACTTTTTTTGCGTAGAATAAATAAAAATTAAGGAGGGTTGAATCTATGGGCATAAATAGGTAGCTAGAATCTTTAAAGTTTTGAAGAAGATCATATTGCCCTAAATATTTAATTTCCTATTTGGCGAAAGTGGCATAACAATGCAAATGGATGCACCTAATGAAAGCATCACACTCTGCCTTCATCATATTTTCGTTTGTTCTCTTTTCTTTTGTTTGCAACATTGTTTGTTGCCTTTCATTACATTTTAGTTAACTGAAATTAAATGGAAGCGTCGGAGTCACAAATATTATTTATAGTAACGCAATCTTATATTAAGTTTGAGTCTATAATTACTTTTTATTTATGGGTTTATTTACTAATTAAAAAAGATGATATATTATTTTACAGCGTATAAATACCATGATAATAAGTTATGAGTGTATTTGGGTTCACAAATTAGCTAATCAACATGATTTACATGACAGTCTTTCGGTGAGTATAAGTGTGAAACTAAGTTTGGCAAAAAACAACTATATTATTCAGAATCGCGTTCAGGATTGAACTAATTATCATTAGTTTGAGTAAATGTATAATGTGAAATAAGTCATTCTTCTAAATGTTTTTTCTAAAGCTTTCAAAAAATAATAAAATATAGATTCACCGATGAAAATAATTGAATTATATGATTAAAAACTTTAGTCACTGTAATAAACTTTAAATTTACTGCATAGAATGGGTTTTAAAATTGAAATATAATTCCAATTATAACTTCAAAATTAAATGAGTATTTTTCAATTCTTAATCTAGATTAAAAAGTCACTAAGTTTTTATTCTCTCTATATATTATCATTTAAAAGAATGAAAATAATTTGAATAAAATAAAAACAGACTTTCGTATTTTTATAGAAGACTTTTATTATACTTTGTTTTCGAACCACATAAAGTTACGCAAAGGTGTGCTGCTTAGATTGAAACTTTAACCTAGATATAACACTTAAATATTTCTATTGCAAAATGAAGTTTGACAATATCATGATTATGATAATATATATGCAATATTTCAAATATGATTATCCATTCTTCTTAACTTTCAAGATACATGGGATTTTTAGATTGGCCATCAAACATTAGAACGTTAACTTGTTTCCTTAATCATGTGTCTTTATATAACAAATTTAAACTATTATTCTTAAAACTGAGATTTTTTTTTTTTATCATCAAATGAAATACGTCTTTTATTTTATTTTTTCATTAAGTCAAACTGATATCTTTCCCGACTTATGCTTTCTATCTGAACTTTTTTTGTTGTGTACTTTTTTCAACAAAATTAAGCTTAACCAGACATTTGCAATTTGTCATTAATAATTATAATGTAATGTAATACTTCAAATTCCTTTTGCAACAAAAAAAAAATTACTTACAATGTAGAACTAATTTTTTAATTGTTTGTATTCCAAAATATATTTTTGATCATTAAATAAAATAAATATCCATTAATTAATTTACTTTTGGCTTTGTAAAGTTTGTACATATATACTCGTACAATATACTAGATACTTAATAGAAATTCAAATGAATTTAATGTTGATCCTCAGTAATTTTGTATATATCAATTTTATTCCTAGTTTTCATTGGCATAACTTTTAAGTGGCTTACGCTTATAATAAAAGTAAAAGAATTAAATATGACAAAACAATAACGTAAAATAATATAATAGGAACATAGTACAATTATATTACTTTTACATGGATAAAATAATAAAGTAAATAATATAATATAAATTATGTTTAAATATTTTTTTTATGAAAATTATGTATACTTTTCCAAAAGTTAAACTTTGATTTATATTTTTTTGACGAATTAGGAAATTATAAAAAATATAATTTTAACTGAATTATACGAAATTATATTGTAGTTATATTAATGCTTTTAAATTACGAAATTTATATAAGATTTTAAAGTTATACCTAATACCTAATTAATATTTATTTTATTTTATTTTATTCAAAATAATTTAATTCATATTTATGTGTCAAAATAATTATAAATAAAATAAAAATAAATATATGTTAAAAATAAAATAAAAATATTAATACATATTGTTAAATAAAATATATATATATATATATATATATATATATATATATATATATATATACACACACACACACACATATATATATATATATATATATATATATAATTTATATAGTTACTTTTTCTCAAAATTATAAATAAATTATATACTTTTTTTAAATTAATATTATAATTGAAATTTAAAAATTCGAATAATACAATATATAAAATTAAGAGACATAATTTCCTTAAATAAGAGCAAGTTTATTGATGAAATTATTAGACTTGCATGCGACGGCAATTGTATTTAAATTAAGTTTTGTTGACCTTCCATAATTTATGTTATCATGCCAAACCCTAACAAGCTAAGGCGTGTTTTTACTTAATAATGTTTGACTTTAATGAAAGTTTATTGATGTATTTTTCAAGAAAAATAATATTTAATGCTCTCAATATATAAAAGTTTGTTAGCATATGTCTACTTAATTTTTCTTATCATCGATAACTCACCTATTTAATATTTAGAAAATAAGTTAATAAAACAATCATAACTATAACTATAACTATTTTAAATATGTTGTTATAAACTGTTCTATTTTTTTCAGTTATTTAAAATTAAAATTAAATAAACTATTATCAAGCCCCTCTTAATCAAAGTATCCAAATTTTAGGATACAATTGAATATATATATTTAATCAAAGGGTTATTATAATTATAAATAATAATAATAATAATAATAATAATAATTAAATATATTTTTTGTTCTTTAACTTTAACTAAAAATTGAAATTATTCAATCTTCAAAATTTTGGCCCAATGTAATCCCTTAACTTTAAAAATGCATGTATTCAATATTTTTAATCATTAATTTAGTTCATTTAATCTGTTAAGTTTATTTGACGTTTCAAACGCATTTCTTAATAATATTTGAGTTGTTTATATTAATCCACACATTTTCTTTTCGATGTGTGTTTAAAACGTCAAATCAAATTAATTAAATTTAGTTAAAATAATTAAATCTACACATTTTCAAAGTTTGAAGACAAAATTAGATAAAAATTTTGAAAAAAAACTAATTTTAATTTTTTAAGAGAAAAAAATATATTTAATAATAATAATAATAATAAAATGTTCCCTGCATTATAACTTTTAATAAAAATGGTGAAAAAAAAAATCAAAGATGTAGTTAGTAGTTGCCGTAATATAACTGCATAAGTTAGGTGCATTGTATTTTATTCCTACTCTTCCTTTTGCTCTACATTAAATTTGACTCCTTGATTGGTTTAACGTGGCCCTTCTCTGATGATATTAGTTGAATAAATTTGAGATATTTTCAAAATCATATTTTGACAGTAGGAGTTAATTATTTTGAAAAGCCATTTTTATATAACTCAATTACCCTTCTTAACTATGCCAAAAGGGTACATTTTGATCTTGCAGTTTCCTTGAATGTAATGTACTTCTCAACAACGGTGGAAGGAAAAGCTCAAACCCTGATTTCCAGTTCCATTAAATTCATTGTTCCATCAACATCAACATATTCCACATCTGATCTTCATCATCGTTATTTTCTCTTTTCAATCCATTTATTATTCATCCCTCTAACGCTCACAAACTTTGATTCTTGTTTTCAAGTACAGATTCAATCTTAACTTTTATTAATCAATTCAGATTAATTAATTATTATCTCAAGAACTCCAATCTTCAAAATCTTTACCATACAACCGAGTTCACTTCCATCACCATAACTTTAATATATTTTGTAATTAACATGTATATTAAAAAAAAATGAACACAAACATTGTTTCATTATATAAAAAATGAGTTAAGAATTTTTCTAACGAAATTGAAATTCGTCTATGTCTGAAATTTTAATATATTTTGATTTTTAAATTTTAAAAATAAATGGATATAACCTTTTTAACGTAATTATGTTATATTTTTTTGACGTGTCAAGTGTTTTTTAGTTAATATTAAAGCAAGAGTGTGTCAAACGGTTTAAATAATTTAAATGTCAATATAAAACGTGTTTGATATATAAAAAAAAGTTTAACATGATTAAAATGACTATATTCATTTTTTTTTAATTTTTAGACCTAAATATATTAAAATTAGATACATTTTGGTTTTCAATAAAACTAAATAAATATAATTTTTTTAATTTAATTATGTTAAATATAAAATAGTTTGTATAATTTTAAGATAAGTAATCCGAGTTAGTGATGATGCCCATGTATTGTGTGAAAAATCTATTTAATTGAAAATTTGTATTTAATCTTTACTGTATGTAACAACTCATTGATGACATTACGAGTAAAATTAGTCTGCGAGTTAGTAATAGGAAAAGTTTTTGGCGGAAAAAATATATTATATTGAGTAAATAATATATTTAATAGGATCAGGTACAGTTCTAGCATTTGGAAGGTAAATTTTAAGAATGAAGTTTTTTATTTAAAATTTATTTTTTATATTCTTTTATGATTTTTTAAAATTATTGAAATTAATTTCATTTAATTTCTTTTAATAAATAATAAAACTAATTTATTCAGTCTTTTATATATTTGTAATCGATATCATGAGTTTAAGAATCAGTCTTATACTCATTTCGCTTTTATTTTTCTATTGTTATTTATATTGGTATTATATTGTTTTTTCAAAAAGTACTTACTGAGATTTTTTTATCATTCGTAATTTTTTTTTCATTATATTAAAACTTCAACTTTTCTTTTCTTTGGAAATTTTTGATAGTTTCATTCAGACTTTTTAGTTGTCATATTTTTTATGTTTTTATATGAAATAAAAATTTATAATATATAAAATTATATTAAAAATAAGTATAAAAAAGTATGAGTTAAAAAAATAAAATGTGATTCTAGTTATTAAAAAGGTAGACTCTATCGTTCATATCATATACTTGTAATATTGAAGTCTCAAGTATTGTTCTTTTTCTCATATGTTAATTTTTTCATAAACATGCAAAGTTTATTGTGAGATAAATCATTTATAAAAATAATTAAAAAAATATTATTCTTCTCGACTACTAAACTCTATTCCCTAAAATAAATTAGGCAAAAGAAATACACTTATAATTAATATATGAAAAGTCGAGAGATAAACGAAGAAAATAAAATCAAAACTAAAGTTATAGGAAAATACAAAAAATAGAATAAAAAATTAGAATCATATAAAGACAAAAGAATAAAATATAATCAAAATTAAAGTCACATAAAAAATAAAAGAAGAAAATAAAATTATAATTAAATCATATCAGATAAAAAAAGAAAATAAAATCAAAATTAATTATAAAAGAATAAAGATAACAAATTCCCATTTTCATAACAACAGTTATAATTCATTGAAAAAATGTTTTAACTTCATTAAATATATTTTTAATATCAATTGAAATTAATAGACATTAATAATAATTCAATTAAACTTTATTTCCAAACGTAAATTTATAATTAATTTAATAAAAATATATTAATCCCAATTTGTATTTCTGATGTTTTTTTATCTTAAACCTAATTTTATAATTAATTTAATAAAAATAGTAATATTAAAGAAAATATTTTGAGACATTTTTTTAAATATAATTTTGTAATCAATTTAATGTGGAATATTAGTATTAAAACAAAAATGTGAGACTTTCTTTTTGTTGGAGGACTAAGGCAAATGTTTTATTTGTTTTATTCCTTATAGTTAGCCCTGCATTTGATTTTGTTAATATTATAAAATTAAAATATTACCAATAAAATATTAAAAAAATTTGTATCTCATAGGGAATTTGTCATGCAAGTGTTATAAGCAACTTGCAAGAAAACCTTATACTAGATCCATGATGTCATATTACTTTTAGACAACCGACACTTGATTTTTATTAGTTTTATTACAGTACTATGAGAACTCACATTTTTATACTTTTATTTGTATTTAATTTTTTTATAGTTTAAAAGAAATGTAAACGTGTAAATGACAAATTACAAATGTTTGGTTAAGCCTAATTTTTATTAAAAATTAAAATGCTAATTATAAATATCAGTTAATATACATGGTTTAATTGAATATATAATTAAAAATTGTTAACATATAAGATGGTTGAAAAATGTGTCTCTTATAATGACAAAAACGTGTGAGGTTAATACACATTTAAATCTTTAAAGGCCACTTTAATAATTTCACGTGCATTTTGAAAATAAGATTAATGTACATTTACTGTGATAGTTGATTTTTTTTAATCTTAAATATATATAAATAGGTTCTACTAGCTGGCTGTAACTATTAAAGTTTGAATCTAAGTAGCATTTACCTTGTGTATTTGGTATTTGGTTGTCTATTATTTCATTTTACTAGTATAATAACCTGCACGAGATAAGTATAAAATCTAATAATATATATTTTTCAAATTTAAAATATTTTTTATGCATAAAATTATGTTAGTAAATATTATATAATATTTAAAATCAATAAATATATTCTTTATAATTGTTCAGCTTCAAAATTTAGTGTAATATAATATTGTGAAATTAAATTACTCTCAAGAATTATTAAAAAAGTTTTTGGTTTACGATTGTAGTTGCTCAATATTATGAAACTCAATGACTAACTCATATGTCCCAAAGTATTTGCTTTAAGAATTCATTGTGCAGAAAAGTAAACATGAGGAACAAAAAAGGTTGACACCTATTTATACTACGAGTGTAGGAAATATAAAGAGAAAAAAATATTAATTTAAATACTCTTTTAGTTGTAAAGAATTGTCTAGTTTTGACTTTAATATTTATAAAAGAAAATTATTATTTATCTTTATAAAATTTTAAATCAAACCTTTTTATTTTAATTATTTTAAACATTTTTCTTTGATTTTCATTATTCTAAAAAGTTAAAGACAAAAAATTAAATTACTTATAACAGTATGATAGACATTAAGAGTTATTTTTTTTTTCTTTTAGAGGTGACACGCTATATTATATCACAAACATAGTAGTGCCATTAAAGATATCCGCTTGTGTCATTAAAAATGTCCACTTGATCAAAATAATATTTTGTAAGAATTAAAAATATATTTAAATTATTATATAAATACATTTTATTATATCCATTTAGTTTATACAGTTGCATAAATTTTATCTTTAGTGTTTGTACTTAAAGTTGTTTATTTTATATCTCTCTTAGCAAACTTTTAATATATTTACTTAGTGTATATTCTATTTTTAATCTCTACCTCTACTATTTAAATTTATAGTATTAAAAATAAATAAAAAATCCTTGCCCTATATAAACTCGCAAAGCTGAGCAACGAGTAAAAGCATCACTTGTTCATCAATAATTAAGGTTGGAAGAGAAAGTGTTGGGAAGATGGGTTCCAAGAGTGTTGCACACTTTCTCCTTCTTCTCTTTCTCCTTCTTCTCTTTCTCAACCTTCTCTTCTTTTCCATGGTTAGCTCTAGAACCCCTCCTCGGATTGCTCCGCCGTCAATGTGTGCCCCCCCTCGAAGACCGCCACCGCCACCACGGCAGCCACCACCACCGCTGCCACTGCCACCGCCTCCGCCACCACCTGCTACTACCAATCGCATTATTTGACTAGAATCATCATTTTCTGTTGTGTCACTATCATTGTGTTGTTTGTGCGTGTTTAAAGTTAAGGACGCTATGCTTGTTAATAACGTCCATGATCATGAAAATTATGTAAAACTGAATTGTGTTGTACTTCCTCCTTCTCCTCCGTTTCTTTCTTTATTTATTTTTAAGGTTTTTCAATAAAATTCATTTGGTTCTATAAGTTATATATTCCAGGTAATTCAATTCATTATCCGTCTTCCGTTTTGCCACTTTCTTATTTTCACAGTATGATAATGGATTTGGTTTATCTCTGATCGGTTGTTATGAATACACGGAAATATTGTATTCTATACACTTAATAAATCTAAAATTGATTATGCACTTTAGCTCCTGAATTATGCCGTATATTGTTTTATTTACAATTGATTGATAAAAAAGTAACATTATAGTTTTACTTTTTTTTATGTGGTTTAACGTAAAACATTGATTATTTTAAAAAAAAGATAGTTATGTATTAATCCACGATATTAATGGAGTAACAAAATGAACTAACTGCATTGGCTTGCCGAAAATGAGACAAACTAGTTTGTTGTAATAAAATAGGTTAAAAATGTTGACCTATCCTCTCAAAGTGTTAATTGACTCACTAGACCATAATTTTTTCTATAAAATAATATATATATATATATATATATATATATATATATATATATATTATATTTAACTATATAAACATTTTCTAATTTTTTAATTAATTAATATCTTTGGTAGAATAAATAAAATAAATATCATAATTATACGTTAAATTATTTTATTATAATTAATAATAAAAATTTAATATATAAGTATTGATGATTTAAACTAAAATATTATTATATATTTATATTTTTTGTTAAATAATATATAAAAATAAATAAAAAATTTAAATTACTTTTTATTTTAATTTAAAATAAATGGATTCACTAGTTGAAAACTTTACTCTTATCTGAGGGCTAAAATCCATCTTGTCAACCCGACATATAAAAAAGTTATCCATTCAAATAAGCATCATAAATCTTTCATATTAACTATGAATAAGCAATTTAGAGACTTTTTTAGAATATTGATTCATCGTCTTTTTGAAGGTCAATTACCTCAAGGAGTAAGCCAACTCTAGATAAAAAGAAGGTGATATTTGTATCAAATTGTAAATTTAGTTTTTGTGAATGATTTGACTTTTTATAAAATTAAAGTTTTTTGCATGAAAGAAGTTCAGGAATTGAGTAAAAATTTGTGATCAAAATATTATATATCTCCTGTTTTTCACTCTATGAGATGTTCTAAGATCAAGATCAGTAACTTCAGCATTATCAAAAACAATACGAGTAACATGATCCGTAGTAAGGTCAGTGTGGCATGTGAAACAGGTCAAGTTGGAAAATCATACATGCTAATATCACAATTAGGAGAATCATCAATTGAAACAATAAAGTTATCAGAAGGCAAAGAGAATGAGTAAGGAAAAATATTTTCATGAAAGATAACATTCCTAGTCACAAAAATAGACTTGGAGTGAAGATCATACAAAACATATCCCTTTGTTTCAGATTTATAACCAAGGAAAACACATTTTAAGTTTCGAGAATCCAATTTAGTTCTTCTAGTATTGGCAGAACTAGCGCAAGCCAGACAACCAAAAACTTTTAGATAAGAAAAATCGGGTTTAGTAGAATAGACCAATTCATAAGGAGATTGATTACTGAGAAAAGGAGCCGGTAACCTATTAATTAGATGAACAACCAATTTAAGGGAATAAGACCAGAAAATGTTTGATATTTTTGCTTGAAAAAGAAGAGCACGACACACATTAAGAAGATGTTGATGCTTCCTCTCAACAATTCCATTTTGTTGAGGAGTTGCAACACAAGAAGTTTCATGAAAAATACCCATGCTATTATAAAAATCATTAAGAAGAAACTATTTGCCATTATCAGAACGTATTTTCTTAAACTTGCAAGAAAATTGATTTTCTGTCAAATTAATAAAGTCTTTGTCCATAAGCTTGTTGATGGTCTTATTCACCTTCTTCATGTTCCTTCTAGAAGTCAACTTGCTGATATGTTTACTAAGTCCTTACATCCTTCTACTTTCCGGGTTGCTACTTCCAAGTTGGGCCTTTACAATCTTCATGCCTACCTTAAGAAGGGGTGATAAAGATATTATATATCTCCTATTTTTATTTATATTGATAGAGATATCATATATTTGATTCTCTTCTATTATTATCAAATATTCTTTTTTATTTGGTTTTTATTTTTCCCTTTATATGATGGGACATTGGACTCTATATATTGAACAAAGGTTCTAATAAATCAAGAAGCAAGCAAGCTCTCTTTGAGTTATTTTTCACCCAAACGTTTCTAGTGCGTTTTTTGTACGCATTCTTTTTTCTTTCTCTCATTGCTTACACATATCTAACAATTTGCAAATACAAATTGTTTTTGGAGGAGGAAAATTTATGATATTGTTCAGTTGTGATTTGATATTCTAAGATTTGTTTTGAGTTGATGAAATTAAATGTAAATGTTTGTAGATTAAAAACCCATAGTAATCGATTAATGTTTAAATTAGGTTATAACTATTATTGGAAATGTGGTAGATTGAGGTGAATCTCTACTGTTTTTTTTTGTGTTGTTCTCTGCTGAATATTAAAAATACATTGTGTTGACATTTTAAATATTTTTTTAATATATCTTAAAAGTTAAAATTAGTGGTAATCAGTGTATTATGGAGACTCAGTAGAAAAACACCACCAACAAAACCCAACAGAGAATCCAAATTCAGTATATAT
>Ga0214543_1009805_pt1 | contig 14631 bp, 10 predicted proteins | sample CNSS2metaG_FD_160094 | JGI IMG/M metagenome (GOLD analysis project Ga0214543, IMG submission 160094) | Root nodule microbial communities from cowpea collected in UCLA plant growth center, Los Angeles, California, USA - CNSS2 | ecosystem: Host-associated > Plants > Roots > Nodule | place: USA...
AATACAGTGTAAAATCAGTTGCAGTACTGGCAGTACAAAAAGTTCATCGTAAAAAGGCAGTTATGGAAACACAAAAGGACAATTCATTCAAATACCAGAAAACACAAATATCAGATTTTTATGAAAACCTTAACTTTCATTACATCACATGTAATTGTTTGAAGATCATAATTACTCGTCACACAAACATTTATTGACAAAGACTGTAATGAATTCATAAGCATCAGCGTGATCCACTTGAAAGAGCACACGATCCCCTTCTTTGAATTGATGTTGATTGCAAAATTCCTTCCAGCCCTTCCCTATCTTTGTCAAGCGGGGTGAATCTGAAATTAGAAGTTTGCAAACAAGAGAGCGCCCAACCAATGAATCGAACGGTACCCACCACTTTCCGCGGAAGCCGCCGCCTCCAACAACCCAAACCACTCTCCACACCTCCGTTATCCGCTTCCACTGCGACCCACAACACCAACCTTTATGGAACGATAGGCTTTTTGGGAACACAAAGCATTGCGATTCAAAATAGGTTTCTGGTTGCTTGTGCGTCTCTGGTCGAAGAAGAAAGTGCAGGGGAAGAAACGAGGGAACTTGCGAATGAATGTGTTTTTTTAAAAACTTTATCCAATGCATAGCGCGTGCAAATCACGCAAACTTTTCCTTCTCGCTGCCTTCATTTCCCGTTTCCTTAAAAATTAATAAAATATTCAGTGCCACGTAGGTGGGTAATTTGGGGGTCAAATAAACGGGGCATTGTATCATTGTCCTTAGCTATATGTCTTGCAGATTGGCCGTCACAATAGAGGATAGCAGGAAATTTGGCATTGATTTTGAAATCTTCAAGTAAAAACTTTAACCACTGGATCTCACAAGTCACAGCAGCCAATGCACGATACTCAACTTCGGACGAGGAACGAGATACAATAGATTGCTTCTTGGATTTCTAACTTATTAAAGAAGAACCGAGAAAGACACAAAAGCCAGTAGTGGATCGCTTAGTTTGTGGACAAGTGGCCCCAATCAGAATCACTGAATCCCTTTAGTTGGAGAGTAGAGTCGCTTGGGAAAAATAATCCTTGCCCTAGAGAGCCTTTAGTGTAGCGAAGAATACGGAGGGCAACAACTTCATGATGAGCAATGGGAGCTTTAAGAAACTGACTAAGAAACTGCACTGCAAAACTTATGTCCAGTCTAGTATTGGTGAGGTACAACAACCTTCCAATCAATCTCTGAAAAGAAGTGATGTCTTCTAAAGGAGGGTTTTCTTCAAACATGAGTTTGTTATCTTTCACCATAGGAGTAGTGCATGGTTTGCTCCCAATTAATCTTGTGTCAGTGAGAATATCCAAGGCATATTTTCATTATGAAATATGAATGCCTTTGCTGGTCTGAGCAACTTCCATTCCAAGAGAAAACTTCAAATCTCCCAAGTCTTTCACTTTAAACTCTTTGTCCAAGTGTTGTGTTATATTCTTGATATCAGAAATTGAATTCCCTGCCAAGATTATGTCGTCTACATAGACAAGCATAATAGTGAATGAATCTGAATTAGAAAGGAGGATAACTTAGCAAACCATTGTCTGCTGGCTTGCTTTAAGCCATACAAAGACCTCAAAAGTTTGCAAACCTGGCCATTTTTTGAATCGCATATTCCAGGAGGAGGCAACATGTAAACTTCCTCATTCAACTCACCATAGAGGAAGGCATTATTAACATCCAATTGCTTCAAGTGCCATTTCTGAGTGGCAGCAATAGCAAGCAGTAACCTCATTGTTGTAAGTTTGACAACTGGTGAAAAAGTTTCTAAATAGTCAATCCCCTCTAATTGTGTATAACCTTTTGCAACGAGTCTGGCCTTGTACCATTCACATTATATTTGACCTTGTACACCCATTTACATCCAATGGGTTTCTTTCCATTTGGCAAGTCTATCATTCACCAGGTCTGGTTTTGTTCCAGAGCCTATAATTCTTTCTACATAGCTTCACACCATTCAGTGGATTTGATGGCTTCCTCATAAGTATGTGGTTCATTATGAGAAGAGATGGCAAGAGTGAAACATAATTGTTTCGTGGAAAATCTGTCATAAGCAAGAGAAACAAATATGGGATAAAGAATATCATTACTGGTGTTATTCATAATTTGATGGTGATAATCCTTTAAAAAATTGGGGATCCTTCTTTGCCTAACAGACCTTCTTAAAGGTTCTTCTATGTTTTCACTACTAACAATGTCTTCATCCTGATTTAAACCAGATTGTTCAATAGTATTGTCAGTAATGCTACTAGTATTATCAGTCATGGTGTGATTAATAGGTTCAAGAGAAAAATTGAAAATTGTCACTTATTTCAGTAATTCTGTCATTTGAAATGGAATTTTTGACATAAGGAAAAAAAGTTTCTTAAAAAATAACATTTCTAGAGACATTGATTTCTCTACTTAAAATATCCAAAACAATATATCCTTTGGTACCTGCCTTATAACTAAGAAACACACATTTCTTGGCTCTCGGGCCTAACTTATTCCTCTCCCTTTGCAAAGTAGAAACAAAACATAAAGAACCAAACACCTTAATGTCATGCAAATCAGGTAATTGATTGTAGATCAGCTCGTAAGGGGTTTTGTTTTCTATACTTTTTGAGGGAATCCTACTTAAAAGATAAATTGCATGTATAATAGCATAGGACCAGAAAACAACAAGGATTTTGGATTGTATCATCAAGATGTGAGCAACATTCAAAATATGTTGGTGCTTTCTCTCAACTACAAAGTTTTGTTGGGGGGTTTCAACACAACTAGTTTGATGTAAAATACCTAAGCTATCATATAAATCATTCCAAGCAAATTCATTTCCATTATCAGATCTTATAACTTTAATTCTGCAATTGAATTGATTATAAATCAAGTTAATGAATCTAATTAAAGCATTTCTAGTTTTAGCTTTAGATTTCATTAAGAAAATCCATGTATATCTACTATAATCATCAACCACAGTAAAAAAATATCTATAACCTTGAACATAAGTAGTACTAAAAGGACCCCATATATCTGTGTGAATCATATCAAAACAATGATTGGAATGACTTAAACTATTTTTAAAAGGAATTCTATGTTGCTTCGAATAGTGGCACACATCACATATATGATTTCCTTTATATTGAACATATCTACAATTGTTACTTATGTATTGTAAAATCTTATCAGAAGGATGTTCGAGCCTCAGATGCCATATGTTCCCATCATCATCTTGTTCCTTCGTGTTCCATTCTTCATGAGAAATATTGACAAAGTGATCTAGTCCAATGGCTTGCAAGACATACAGACCATTACAAAGCTCAGCCTGTCCAATCATCTTCCAGGACTGCATATCTCGAATCTAACAACACTTGGAAGAAAAATTAATTTGCAATTATGTGATTCAGTAATGCGTTGCACAAATATGAGATTTAAGGAAAAATCTAGAATGTATAAGACATTGTTTATGTAAAAATTATCAAACAATTTCACAATTCCATTGAAATGTGATATAACGTAAGAACCATTAGGTAATTTTACATGTATAGGCTTTATCCTTTCAAAAATGATAAAATGAGATTTGGAATAAGAGACATGATCAGTTGCACCGGTATCTACAATCCAAAAATTATAATTTCTATTACCTTTAGCAAAGTTCTCACTAGAGGATTCACCAACAAAGTTGTTCACTTTGTGAACAATATCATATTTTGTTTCTTGAATCATTTTCTGAATTTGATTAATCTGTTCTTGAGTAAATTGGTTTGATCCTACATTAGGGATTTGACTAACATGAAGCGCACCTTTAGTGTTAGTATTACTAACAGTTTCTTTATTATCAATACCAACATAATTGGCTTGACTCTGTCGTTCACCCTTTTGTTTGTACCAAGGGGATACCCATGTTTGGAATAACATTCTTCAGTAGTGTTATAAAGTTTGTGACAATAACTACACTGTTTTCCATTGTTTTGTCCATGTAAGACCCGCAGAATTTAATTAATTAATTAAATAATTAATTAATAAATGTGGGTGAGAAGATCATTTATGACATTAATTTTTTATTGGTATGATGTGGAAAAGTACTAGCTCAAATGGTTAGGAATACTTTGATTGTGTGAAAGAATTTGGGTTTGAGTCTTATATATGCCCATTTTGTGTTATTAATTGTTATTATTTTAAATATATGTTAATCATGCTGTGAAATAATATGAGATTTGGATTATATTGGTTAGTATGAAACATGAATTGGCATGATGGTTTGACATTGATTTGGCATTTGCATACTGTGAAATAATATGAGATTTGGATTATATTGGTTAGTATGAAACATGAATTGGCATGATGGTTTGACATTGATTTGGCATTTGCATAGTTGTGGGTTCAAGTCTTGAAAACCCAAATTAAACTTATTTTTCTGTTAATGTTAGTTTTGGATGGAATCGGAAGGGGTAAAGGGAGCCGTAAATTGAATCAGCAGCCAAGAGTAGCTGTAACACTAGTCCATAATGAGAAATGAATGGCCATTAACAATCAATTAAGTGCATTTTCGTTTTTTTGATCATTGACCTAGCTTTAAGGTACCATTTAAAAGGCAAAAGTGAGGTGTTAGGAAAGGTTTTGCAAGGCTGGAAATATACTTAGAAAACAGAAACGAAAATCAAGAGTGACGAGAGCGTAGTAGGGAAGAGATTGAAATTTTCAAGTTTGGCAAAGGAAACCAGGTTAGGAGAGTTGAACCATGTTTTATCTAGTTTCTCTGTATAATCGTATGATTGATAATATGTATGTGTATGGCCATAACTATTGCATTGAAAAATCTGATTTTCTAGAAATTTTCCAGAAACCGCCTGACGGGCTGTTCATAGCCGCCTGGCGGGCTGTTCATAGCCGCCATGCGACATATATCTGTTTGCCTATTTCTAGGTTCTTGAAGAGGAACCGCCTGGCGGTACACTCCCACCCGCCAGGCGACGCGTGTTGGAAAACCCAATTTTTTGAGTTTTGGTTGAGCTGCCCGGCGGTGATGAATACCCGTCAAGCGACGCGAGCCACGTTGGCTCAATTTTTGTGTTTTCTGGGTTCTGGGGAAAATCTGATCGGAGGGAAAGATAAGGGAACTTGTTAAATGATTTTGTAATGGTAAATAGTATACGAATTTACTTAATTGATGGCATGATTGGATGGAACAGTGGAAAGGTATTTTAGTAGGGCTGAAAATTTGGGGTTTCTTGTCCTAACAATAAATTGGTAGTTAGTGATACTGGAAAGGGAGAACGAAGGTGCTTGAAATGAGAATCGTATGATAAGAATTTTGAAAGTGTTTAAAACCATGGTGGTGTGAGTGGATTTGAGTTTGTAGGCACTGAGAAGCTGGGATTCATACCCAAAATTACGTGAATCTCCTAGCGGCACAGGGTCTGCTTCCAGGCGCCATTGCAGAACTAGTAAGGTGTGCTTGACTGCGAGAAATTTGAGGATTTGGAATTTTGGGGATCATTCAGGTTACTATTATGTGACAGAGTAACATAGGTAAAAGTAGCATTGTTAAGGGTTGGCTATATTAGGGAAAGAGAGATTAATGAATGAAATAAATTGAGGAGTCCATAATGGATTAGAAACCTGGTAACTTTAAGGATGGCATGGTTGAAGTATAAAATGGTTACTTTGATTGGATAGGTTATGCTTGAGTCCAAGTAGTAGTTTGAATGGTTGGGTAAATTAATTGGACCAATTGGAAGGGTAAGGAGTCCAGAGTACTACAATGATAACATAGGGAAACTTGGTTACAATGCTGTCATGGTTGGGGTAATTGGAAATTCTGTCAAGACAGAATGAGTGTGAATGCTTGGTGTCGTCTCTGTGGTTATAATTAGAGAGTGAATTCACATTTGTGATACTATGATGAAGGAAGACATTGTAGGTAAAAAAATTACAGTTAGTGATACCCTGGAATAATGGCAATATAGTTGGACAATCTGAATGATGCTTGAACATATTCAGAATAACCATTGCATAATTACTGTCATGGCGCCTGACGGCAATGTGCAACCCGTCAGGCGATAGAGTTAGTGCAGGAGGGACTGGGAGTTCGTGGCGCCTGGCAGCGAGGGTCAACCTACCAGGCGATAAAGACAAAAATAGTGGGTTCTTGGAGCGCTGGCGCCTGGCGGTGCGGGCTGTCTGCCTGGCAGTGGCTGCTGCGTTTGAGAGTTCTGAGGCGCTTAGCGCCTGGCAATACGTGTCCCCCGCCAGGCGATCTGGAAGCTGTAGTGCCTAGCGGTACGTGTCCCCCACTAGGCGATTTGGCTACTGTAAGTCCTAGTTGTTGGACTTTTTAGGTGTGGTCTACAAGGCTTTTGGTGATGCTTCAAAGGTAAGATTGTTGGGTTCCTTGAGTTGAGCTCGGAACGTATCCCTTGAGTTGAGCTCGAGATAGGAATTAAGCACATAGCATTCCTCGAGTTGAGCTCGGAATGGCATCCCTCGAGTTGACCTCGGGATGGCAGATGAACACGAGGAACCCTTGAGTTGAGCTCGGGTTGGCGAGTGTTGCCGGTGTGAGTGTGCTGGTTGTGGCTAGTACGGATAGGTCTAGATAGATTGCACTCCTCGGTAAATAGCTGACGAGTTTGGTAGTCTTGGGACAATATAACTTATGCTGTATTTGGGAACTTCACCTGGCGTTGTGGTGTATAATCCGTAGCAATGGTTTCCCGCACGTGCTCTGTCGGTTGTGGCCGATAGGTTTGGCAGCAAATTACCTTGGGAAGATGTCCGTCTGCCAAATACACAATGTAGGGAGTCATCCAGGAACTTGGTCGTTCCTGACTGTTTGTCATGATGCCAAGCGCGCAAATTTGTACGTCGGATTCTACCTCCGACACTCTAGGTGCCACCAAAGTTTCGCGTATTACTGATCTTTGCCGGCCCGGGCGCGAGAAACTGGCTAACTTGGACAAGAGGTCCGCGCGAGAGTTCTGTTCTCGTGGCACGTGCATTAACTTGAAAAAGTGAAAATGACTAGCTAAGGTATGAACAAAATCCAGATACCGAGATAACAATGGGTCTTTTGCCTGATATTCTCCCGACACCTGCCCTGTGACCAACAATGAGTCACTTTTTGCCAGAAGATTCTGGATTCCAAGTTCCTTGGCGAGTAGCATTCCAGCTATGAGGGCCTCGTATTCTGCCTGATTGTTGCTGGCTCGGAAAGCGAAGTGAAGTGATTGTTCGATCAAAGCTCCTTGCGGATCCTCCAAAATGATTCCCGCTCCACTTCCCTTGGAGTTCGTCGCACCGTCTACAGATAGGATCCAACTCGCCTTTACTTCCTCTTGCTGTGAAGGGGGCGGCGTCAACTCGGCCAGAAAATCAGACAGGACCTGGGCCTTGATCGGTCCGCGCGGTTCAAAAGAGACGTCGTATTCGGAGAGCTCAATGGCCCATTTCGCGAGTCGACCGGAGACTTCGGGTTTCTGAAGGATCTGCTTTATGGGTTGATCAGTCATCACCGAGACTGAGTGCGCTTGAAAGTAGTGGCGTAACCGACGTGTGGAAAAGACTACAGCCAACGCCACCTTTTCAATCTTCTGGTATCTGGCCTCGACACCTCTAAGTGTCTTGCTGACGAAATAAATGGGTCTTTGCTCCTTCTCCTGGTCTTGCATTAGGGCGACACTTATGGCTCGGTCCGTTACAGTGACATATAGCTTTAGAGGCTTTCCGAGTATGGGTCGACATAAAATCGGTGGGCAACTCAACTGTTCCTTGAGCCGTTGAAAGGCCTTTTCACACTCATCACTCCACTGGAAACCCTTTCCTTTGCGGAGACACTCGAAATAAGGATGCCCATGATCACCAGCTCGCGGAAGGAATCGAGACAAAGCTGCAATTCTTCCCGTCAGCCTCTGCACCTCCTTTACGTTGGTAGGGCTTCTCATGTTCAAGATTGCCGAGCACTTGTCCGGATTAGCCTCGATGCCTCTCTCGGTGAGTAAAAATCCTAAGAATTTTCCTGCCTTCACTCCGAAAACGCATTTGTCTGGGTTGAGCTTCAGACCATATTTGTTGATGGTGATGAAGAGCTCCTCCAAATCGGCTGTGTGTGCTCCGGCTGTGGTGGAGGCGACCACCATGTCATCTACATATGCTTGCACCCTATGCTTAGGTATTGGCTTGAGAATCCGATCCATCAGGCGTTGGTAGGTGGCTCCGGCGTTTTTAAGGCCAAAAGGCATGACCTTATAACAATAGGTGGCTGCTTCTCCCATGAATGTTGTTTTCTCTTCGTCTTCCGAGTGCATACCGATTTGATTGTACCCCGAGTAAGCGTCCATGAAAGAAAGGAGACCACAACCCGAGGCATCATCAACCAGCATGTCGATATTTGGGAGAGGGTAGGAGTCTTTTGGGCAGGCACTGTTTAAGTCAGAGAAATCTACGCACATCCGCCACTTCCCATTTGGCTTGCACACCATGACCACGTTCGCCAACCATTCTGGGTACTGGATTTCTCTTATATGTCCTGCTGAGAGAAGTTTCTTGGTTTCCTCCCTGACTGCGGCCACTTTCTCTGGTGCCATCTTCCTTCTGCGCTGTACCCGAGCTTTAGCGTTTGGATCGACATTAAGTCGGTGGGTGATCACGCTGGGGTCTATGCCCACCATGTCTTCCATGCACCATGCAAAAGAGCTACTGTGCTTCTGAAGGACTCCAATCAGCTCGGCTCGGACCGACGAATCGAGACCTCCTCCTACCTTGACCTTCTTGCTGCCGCCCAAACTAATTTCTTCTATCTCGCCTATTGGTTGAGGTCTTTTGTCTTCCACCCCTACACGGGGATCGAAATCGGGAAGATTTTCCCCTTGGGAGCCGCACAAGGAGAGAGCATACATGGATCTTCTCACCTTCAGGCTGTTTTCATAACACTTTCTCGCCACTGTTTGATCAACCCTCAGTGTAGCAATTCGCCCTTCTTCTGTGGGGAATTTCACCTTCAGATGAGCCGTGGACACGACCGCTTCGAGTCGGTTCAGCGAAGGTCGTCCGAGGAGAATGTTATACGACGAGGGGGCTCGTACGACTATATATCGCACGGTTATTGTCTTTGCGGCTTCTCCATCTGAGAAGGTTGTTTTCAAGTCGGTATACCCTCTGACTTCTACAGCATCTCCCGCAAATCCGACCAGAACTCCATCAAATGGTCGAAGCTGGTCTGTTGGGATTCCCAATCCGACGAACGCGTCCCAAAATAGCACGTCGGCCGAACTGCCCTGATCCACTAGGACGCGGTGGACCCATCGGCCCATGGCGATGACGGATACTACCACTGGATCGTCTTCATGTGGGACTATATCAGCACGATCTTCCTCACTGAACGAGATGGTGGGCGTGGAATTGCGCGACGCGAAGGATGTGGTCATTACACTGCTTCGTGCGTATCTTTTCCTGCTTGCGGAGGTTGGCCCTCCTCCAGAAAATCCACCTGCTATTGTGTTCAAATCCGCGAATATTGGTGATACGTGGTCGGATTTTTCTTTAGGCTGTGTTCCTCCCTGTGTTGGTTTTCCTCCGAGGTTTTCTCCCCTTAATCTTTGTAACTGATTGGCCAGTGTAACACATCGCTCGGTATGATGTCCGTACGTCCGATGGAATTCACACCACTCTTTGATGTCTCTACCAAGTATCCTGTTAGTTGGGTCCGGCCATTTGAGGTCTTTTGTAATGTCTTTATTTGCCAAAGCTTCTGCATGAACCCCGGTCCTCGTGGTGCTCCGTTTAGCTCCCGTTCCCCGTCCGGGTCGAGAGAGCGAAGTGCTGGCAACGTAAGGTGAAAATCTTTTGTCCGTTCTCTTGAGGAAAGGAACGTTGTGAGTGCGTCGAGTATCTCGTGCCTTGTCGTCACCGTTCATACGTTTTTCTTGATGACGCTTCTGCCTCATTACGTCCTCTGCTTCTATATGTGTTGTGGCCCGGGATCGGATCTCCGACAGAGATAGGGCTGGAATCCTCACTAGAGATTCGCTAAAAGTGTTAGCACGCAAACCTTTGACAAATGCGTCTACCAATATTTCTTCATTTGGGCTGGAGATGTTGGTACACGCATCACAAAAACGATTCAAATAGTCCCTCAGCGTCTCGTCTGAATTCTGTCTTACATCAAAGAGATCGGCCATCTTAGGTATCTTGCTTCTGTTGGCGGCAAACCTCTCCACAAACGTCCGGGCGAAAACAGCAAATGATGAAATTGAAGAACGTGGTAAGCTGCCGAACCATTTTAGAGCCGTCCCCGATAATGTTCCCACGAACACTTTGCATCGCACCGCATCACTACCCCCTGAGACCAGCATCTGAGCATTGAACGCCTTGAGATGTACTTCAGGGTCCGAGTTCCCCGTGAAAGAGGGAATCTTTGGGACGATGAAGTGTTGGGGAACGACCTCAGCCATGACACCGGCGGAAAGCGGGTAGCCTTCCTCAGGCATGACAAGCTCTGTCCGCCTGCCTCTTTCTTGCTCCTCCCTGACTTGTACGCGCCTCAAAAAATCGCCATTCGCGCGCTGGAAAGCATCCTGTCCCCGGATCGTCTCCTCCAACTGCCGTCTAGCTTCCGCCACTTCCCTACGCGCTGCCTGATTTTCAACATTGGCCTCCTCTGCACGCTGATGTGCATCATCGGCTCTTTGTCGGATGATTTCATTTTCCTGCCTCAATTGTATTATCTGCTGCAAGAGCTCCCTGGTGGTCGGCTCCGGAGGGGCGTTCTGCCCATGATTCTCCGGGTGGTCAAATCCTTGTTCCAGATTTTGGACCATTGAATCTAAGGTATCTGTTCTCTCTGGGGTCGGGGGAATCTCTTTTACCTGACCCCACGGTGGGCGCCAAAATGTTCTTGCCGCTCTACTTCCGATCAGTAACCGAATGTAGCACAGCAAGTCACTTGTAAAATCAAAAAAAAATCTATATCCGTTGCCTCTCTTTTCTTCTCTCCTTATACCGTTCATCCTATCTTCGTGCGCCGGAATGCACGCTCACTATCCGAGTTGGTTCCGCGTTGCGGGGAATCGCCTATCGCGATGGCCTCTCTCCGGATCTCTCGGACTCATGTTGCTACAGTTTTGACCTGGGATATAAAAGAAAACCCACTTGATATTTTTAATTGGGCCGACTTATTTTGGGCTTAGTCATCGGGTTGGACTCGGGTGCGCCTGATCATTACACATCCCTATATCAAATTTAATTTTTATATAAATTTTACAATGATATTTTTATTATAATTGATATTTTTAATAAAATTAAGTTTATTTAAATGTGTATTTTGTACTGAATTTTATTTAAATTTTATTTTAAATATTTATATATCTATAATTTATAATTTATAGATAAATATTTATAAAATTGTTATTTTTAAACTGACTCTTATATTTGAATGCTAGGTAAAACAAACAAGAATTTGAAATGTGATTTATTCTTCGACATGCAATCCATTGAAGTATTTGTTGCGCTTTAATCATTTTTCAAATCCCCCAACAAAGAATGCAAAGCAAATTAAGGAAACAGTAAAATACAGAAGAAAAATAGTTAAAAAAAACTCGGAGACAATTAAAAAAATGTGATGTTTATTAAGTAATCACCTTTCATTATAAACATTTTTGCACTTGAAATAAAAATTATTTTCAACATGATAAAGAAACGATGAGATATTTGTTATCTTTGTGTATGGCTTGTAACGTATGAGATATTTTGAGGGTGGCGTGGTCTTATCCGTATTTTATATATGACTTTGGGTGAAAAATTGAAAGAAGGAAGCATGTTTTGCGTGTGCAGTGTATCCAAACCCACAGTGGGGAGTGGGAACATTCCCCAAATCACTGATTCAGATTCAGAATCTCTTCCAACGAAACGTTTTTCCCGCCGAAACAGGGTTCCGAACGAGCCTCCGAAACCCTCCGTTATGCAGATGCAACGCATTGTCGGCGCCGGAAGCTTCAGAGACACCGAACCCCTTCCTCTACCGTACGTTCCTCTCTTCTCTCAATCTTCGCCGAATAGCTTCATTTGTTCCTGAAAACGTAGTTGATTTTGATGAACAGAGGCTCCGACATGCGAAAGACGGTGATGGACTTGTTCCTGGGCCAAGCCATGGAAGGGAAAGTGCAGAAGAAGATGAGAGAGACCGGGGAGTGGGTCGCCGATAATGCCGAGGCCAAAATCACTTCTTCCAGTACCTTCTCCTTTCACAGCTCCATTTTCATCTCTCATTTCATTGTGATTTTAACTTGATTCTTCTCTTCCCTCTCTCTTCTTGTTGCAGGAAAAGGAATCTTACTGTTCATGGTTCAATGGATGCTACCGATTTGGACAATATTATTCCTAATAGCTTTTGGTGCCATCAAATTACCGTTCAGCAGCCCCTTCCTTGATGATCTACTCATGTGACCACACATCAATTATATGTATCATTCTCACAACCTCTTTCTTCTTCCTTTTTGGCTCCATTAAGTAGCTTCAATTACATGAACAATTTATATATTCTTTTTCTTGTGATATCAGTGTATACATGTTTTATTAGTATAAATTCTGACCTTTTGATATTAATAAATAATGTGTTCCAAGAATTTTTTTTTACAGTAAAATAGCTTTATTAATTTTTAAGTAACTTGTTCGGATCCATATTATCTGCAGATACAGCAACACCAAGAGGACTAAAATAATCTTAAGTTATAATTTAATTTTCAGGTATATAATTTTTCCTCATCCGAAATTTTAGTTTTTTTTTTTTCTCTTCTTTGTTGCACACACTATCTCAAATCACCTGACAAACTGTTGCAGGTAATCAGATTTTTCTTTACCTTCTAAATTTTATTAATATGAAAAACTCTTTGTTTACTTAATTTTGAAGGTTCGTAGATTAGATAATTCAAAAATAAAAGATAAATGTTTTTTAATGCTATTGATCGATGATTACGGATTTTTTTTTAATTATCCAATTATTTTTATTATAATTAAAAGAATAATTAAAAATAAATTGAATTTGTTTTAATCTATGTTTTATTTTAAAATAAACAAAATAATTTTTTTATTATCCAAATCAATTAATTCGTTCACAAAACTTTATAAATTATCCTCTCGTTTCTTATTATCTTTTTCTTATTCTAAATAACTTCACATGTCTTTTCCTTTCGATCCTTTCATTTTCACTCAACAAAATTCATTCTTAATCGAAACACAGTCTTAGTGTGTGGCTATGAAATTGGTGAATAGAGATAAAATGAATAAAAAAAAAACTTGATACATTAAAATGAAATAATAAAGAAGTTTAGTTTTCTTTTCGTGCACCCATATATTATTAATAACTGGACTCTTATAGTAATAACTCGCACTTCCATTTTCCATTGCATCGGAAGAGGAAGAAAAAAAAAACTAAGTTACGGAAAAAAACTAATTCCAAAACTGATTTTATATTGTACAGTACGTCCCATCGGCTATTACTGACCCCCAGGTTACCATCGGTCCATCGGTAAGTAACAGCGATGGACCCTCCAACCTTCGGAGCCCATCGGTCCATCGGTAAGTAACAGCGATGGACCCTCCAACCTTCGGAGCCCATCGGTCCATCGGTAAAACAACAGCGAGGGACCCTCCAACCTTGGGATCACATCGGTGCATCGGTAAAGTAACAGGGAGGGACCCTTCAACCATGAGCGCCTATCGGTTTATCGGCTAAATAATATTGGTGGACCTTCTAGCTGTATAGGCCATCGGGATATTGACAAAGCAACAGCGGGCCTTCGTAAGCTCCTTTCGGTGGATCGGTAAGACACACTATCAATTTGCGGGAAGCATAGCACCATCAACCCAGCCAAGCGGCCATCGGTCGCACGGTTATATAACTTAGTTATTAATTATCTGTTAAACGGGTCACTAATCTTCATTAAGGTATCATTGGGCCGTGATTAAGGAACCTTAATCACAGGCCCATGTCGAAAGCTATAAATAGGGCCCAAAGGTAGGTTGGTGAGAATCTTAATTACGCATTTATTACAGTTGATATTCTGATATACCGATCGGCCCCCTTTTCTAACTTAAGCATCGGAGTACTTTAGACAGGTACCCCGATCGTCATCCCAACCGATCGAGCTAAGGAGAGGATTTCACCAAAGTTATTGGAGAAGGAGGAGACAGTGCTAAGTGAAGAGGTTCTCATAGTAGGCTCTCAGTCCCTACACCCCGTCCCATCGGCTATTACTGACCCCCAGGTTACCATCGGTCCATCGGTAAAGTAACCGATGGACACTCCAACCTTGGGAGCCCATCGGTCCATCGGTAAGTAACAGCGATGGACCCTCCAACCTTCGGAGCCCATCGGTCCATCGGTAAGTAACAACGATGGACCCTCCAACCTTCGGAGCCCATCGGTCCATCGGTAAAACAACAGCGAGGGACCCTCCAACCTTGGGATCACATCGGTGCATCGGTAAAGTAACAGCGAGGGACCCTTCAACCATGAGCGCCTATCGGTTTATCGGCTAAATAATATTGGTGGACCTTCTAGCTGTATAGGCCATCGGGATATTGACAAAGCAACAGCGGGCCTTCGTAAGCTCCTTTCGGTGG
>Ga0214543_1009809_pt1 | contig 14624 bp, 7 predicted proteins | sample CNSS2metaG_FD_160094 | JGI IMG/M metagenome (GOLD analysis project Ga0214543, IMG submission 160094) | Root nodule microbial communities from cowpea collected in UCLA plant growth center, Los Angeles, California, USA - CNSS2 | ecosystem: Host-associated > Plants > Roots > Nodule | place: USA...
ATTGTGACAATTCTTCACCATGAATTGTCCACCAATAATAATTAGGCATGAATCCCTCTTCATAAAGATCCAACCCAACTTGATCTACATACTTGAAAACTTTACATCTACATTTAGCACAAGGACACCTTAACATTTCACCTTGTTCTACAAACTTTCTTGACCAATAACATATTGTAGGAACTCATACACTCCTTCTCTAAATTCATCTGTCAAATGTTTATTAGCATCCAATCTTTTATACATCCATTTTCTACCTTCAGAAATTTCCATTAATGCATAATTACCACAACCTAAAAGTTAATAATTTATTTTAAAATTTTATGTAAATAAGAGCCTAACAATATCACAAATGAAATAACATGTAATATTTTATTATGTAATCAAATATTAGGTAATAACATATAATTAACACATAAAGAGTGAAAACAATCTTCAAAACACAACATTTAATTAAAATATAAATTGAACATGAATAAGATAAAATGTTAACTCAATAACTCACCTCTATTGCAACTTAGTGAAACCTCACGCAAACAACCTTCTCCAAATAAACTATAAAGGGAGAATCCAATATATATTAATTAATATTAAATAGCAACTATATATCAAGCAAATATTTACACTTTTAATTTCAAGTCAGGAGTATATAACTTTCTAAATAGAAATAAAAAAAAGTGTTTATATAAGATCAACTTTTAAATTGACAATTTTCTATTATTTTTCATGTTAATCATTTCTCGAAACAATTTTCTACGTGTAGGCAACCATCCATTGTTCTTGTCCTTTTAAATCTAGGTTCCATCAACATTTAATTAAAATTTAAATTGAACATGAACAAGATAAAATGCTAACTCCATAACTCACCTTTGTTGAGGTTCACAACTCTTAAATGTTACTTCTATTTTCTCCCAAGTTTTCACTAGGCAACTTAATAAAACCTCACTCAAACATCCTTCTCCAATTAAACTGCAATGTGATAGGAAAAAAAATTAGAGAATCCAACATATATTAATTAATATTAAATATCAATTAAACTTTCAAATATGATACAAAGTAGCCTTCATTCTATCTTTATAACATGGATTTCAAACTAAAATTTTCATTCAATTTTTTTCCATACAGTATAATCAAGCAAAAGGAACTTAGAAATTATGATATAAACTTTGAAGAATGTAGAATGAAGATAATAATCCTTGGTAAGTTGTCTAAGATTCTATTAATTATTTAACATGGATTTATTAGTTATTTATACAAATGAGGGTTTTTAGAACTATTAAAATTATACGTAATAATGGTATAAATAGTTCTTATATTATACATTATAATATTTGTATTTTTTTTATTTACTCTATTGTCTCCACCTTACCTAAAATGCAAAATCTAAAAATAGATGAGTATTATGCACACAAGCACAAAAATAATGCAATGAAAAATAATGTTTGGTCATTGAAAATAGCTCTGCACATGACAAAGGGTTTAAAAAGAAAGGATGGGAAATAAAATAGGAGATGTGGGATGAAAATAGCTTTGCACGTTGACCCACACTTTCTCATTCCAATCTAACCTTATCATGTGTGCTAACTTTTGGATTGCTTACCCTTTGACTGCCACACCATACACACAAACTTTATAACTTTATTCTATCAGGGAAAAAGGATCCTCTACACTCTTCAATTTTTCTCCTTGAATCCCTTGATTCAGTAAACCATATCTTTTCTCTTTTCTCAAGAAATAAACATGTCCCTCCCAAATCATACATCTGCCAAATCACACCTCTCTTTTCTCAAGAACAAACACGTCCCTCCCAGAGCAGTGAAGTAACTTATCAATCCCCAAAAAAATAACTCATAAACATAAAATATACTTTATTCTTACTTATTCCCCTTGCATCAAATCATACAATATGTTACCCCAATGAGAAAATCCCGAGAAACAATTAGAAAATTAAAATTTTGTCAAAATAAACATCTGTTGACTACAAAGAACTAAAAATGTTGCGGAATATTTAACCAAAGAAATGGGTATCTACCAAACCTAGAAAAGAAGGTAATAGGTGAGAAGATTTATACTTACCAAACCTAAGCAAACAGTGAATGATGTTTTCTAACCAATCCAAACGGTGGAATCTGAACTGTCCAACGTGAAGTAGTGACAATGCGCACCAGACAAAACACGAATGCGAACAAGTGAGCACACAAGCACGAACCAACGAGTATGTGAACCGAACTAGTGTGAAGGAAATTGCTGCTAATGAACTAGTGAGAACGTGAAACACAAAGAACGAGACACGAACGATAGAGGTGGACTGCAAACAGTGATAAAGAGCACGAAGAAGTTGGAGAGGCAACGAAAAGGAAAAGGGTTTTGGTTTCACTAAGACAATGAGGAGGGAAAGGGTTTTGGTTTCACAACACAGAACCAATTCAAGGAAACAATTTTTCCTTAATTTTTTTTCATTAAGACATTAAGACAAAGTTGAAAATTAATTTTTCTAAATTATTTATAGTTTATTTTTTTTTAAAATTTGTTAAACACGATTGTTTTCTGGTTTAGCCCATATATTTTAACGGAAGAATTTTCCCTTAAATTTTTTCATTAAGACATTAAGACAAAAGTTGAAAATTAATTTTTCTAAATTATTTATAGTTTACTTTTTTAAAATTTTTTAAACACGATTGTTTTATGGTTTAACCCACATATTTTAAGGGAAGAATTTTCCCTTAAATTTTTTCATTAAGACATTAAGACAAAAGCTGAAAATTAATTTTTCTAAATTATTTATAGTTTATTTTTTAAAATTTGTTAAACTATTTTAATTAATATTTCTAAAATTAATTTTGTGTTTCTAAAATTTTAAAATTAACACAAATAAAAATTAGGGTTAAATATATTTTTTGTCTATATTATGTTTAGGCAACACTTTTATATTCGTGGAAAATTTTAGTGTTGCTTAAAGTCAAAAATGGTGTAATGATCAAATATATTAAATTCATCTGAAATTTGTTAACATAAAGAAACTAAGTCCTAGTATATTTTTTATAAGATTTAGATTTAAAATAATTTTTTCACCTAATTGTCAACTTCTCCTAATCGATGATGGTGGTGGTGTTAGTGATGTTGGTGATGGAGGTGGTAGTGGCAATGGTGGTGGTGGTGATGGTGGTGGTGGTGGTGGTAATGATGATGAAGGTGGTGGTGGTGGTGATGTTGGTTATGGTGGTGGTGGATGTGGTGTTGATGGTGGTGTTGGTGGTGTTGGTGGTGGTGGTGATGTTGGTTATAGTGGTGGTGGAGGTTGTGGTGGTGGTGGTGGTGATGGTGATGATGATAGTGGTGGTAATGGTGGTGGTTGTGGTGGTGGTGGTGTTGGTGGTGGAGGTAGGAGGAAAAAAACTTATTAGTAGCAACACATTGTAAAGTAAATAATTTAATTATTTTATCATTTATATTAAATATTAATTTAAAATTTTTATCATGTTAGTTTAATCTAATTAAATAATTATATGATAAAAATATGTGTATGGTTTAGCCAATAAAAATATTTGGTGGCTAAATACCATATTAAATATATTTTATAAAATATTTTTTTATCGATTGCTAAATCGGTGGCTAAAACATTACATATTAAAGAATGTTTAGCGACCAAAATGATTCGGTGGCTAAATATCATATTAAATATATTTTATAAAATAAAATTTATTTCGGTCGCTACATCGGTGGCTAAAACATTACATATTAAAGAATGTTTAGCGACCAAAATTATTCGGTGGCTAAATATCATATTAAATATATTTTATAAAATAAAATTTATTTCGGTCGCTAAATCGGTGGCTAAAACATTACATATCAAATAATAATTAGCGACAAAAAATATTCGGTGGCTAATTACCATATTAAATATTTTACAGAATAAGATTTATTTTGGTCGCTAAATCGGTGGCTAAAACATAATATTTAGAGACTAAAAATAGTCGGTCGTAGTTTCGGTTGCTGTATGAATAAAAGCTATTGTACATTTATTCAGTCGCTAAATTAGTGGCTATTTGCGACTACTATGAATCAATGACTATTTTAGTCACAATTTGTGACTAAATTATTTCGGTGGCTAAATTGCATTTTTCTAGTAGTGATGTATGTCCTGAGAAACCACATTTCTTCTAATAGTTTTTCTATCCTAATTTATAATGAATTTAATGCTTATATGCATGTAGAAAAATATGTAGGAGATTAGAAAATGTTACTTATATACTACTAGATTGTGGTCTCTTTTACCTTGTCTTAGGTGCAGTCCCTTTTAGAACTACCTTAATGGCAATCTCAACGGTAGTGATTTAGTTTCATCTAACTTAAATAAAGGTTATAAAGCTTAAATGTTTCTCATTGGACAAGTCAGTTTGTATTGTTTATTTTTGCGTTTATGGTTTATTTCTTGAATCTTGCTCTCTCAATAAATGAACTTGAATGAATTTTCAAGTGGAAGGGTCACCAGTTCTTGCAACCATAGAGTACTAGATCTATCTTCGAATACAATATGGTGTGATGCATTAATGGAGTGATGAGTTTATGTGGTTGTGACTCTAAGGCATGAATAAGGGGCCATGTAATACCTTTTGGTAATTATGAGAAAAGTGCAACTAGTAGTAATAGTTTGTTCATTATATAGGATTTATTATATATCTCATGTACAATTGCGCTTTTTTATGTAATAAAAATGTGCATTCGACCTCATATTCTCTCACTCATTCTATATAAAGTGTGTTCACATAAGATGATGAAGGTTGGAACAACCTAACATAAAAATATAAAAACAAAAAATATCCTTAGATGAAATAGATTCCTATCCTTAAACGAAAAATTATATTCATATTGTAATATATTTAATTTAATTTTAATATTATAGATTCCTAACAAATATTTATATAAAGCAAACTATTATTTTAATAAATAATAGAGATAGAGGTTTTAAATTCATGAAATAAAATAGTTGTAAATAAATGAGGTTTAAAACCTCTACAAAATAATAGTCACCAATAGAAGAGGTTCAAACCCTCTACCAAAAAACCTTAGCAATATAACTTGGATACTAGGGGTCGCTCAAAACCTCTACAAATAGCTTGTGGCAACTTTAACTGTGGGAGTTTAGAAAACCCTCGCAAATTGATTCACAGAGGGTAAAAACCTTCGCAAATTGAGATATAAACCTCCACAAAATAACTTTTTTTTTGTAGTGTAAAACGCCAAACAACACTGCATCTACCCAATACCAAAATCATTACCATAACCAACTTCACACATGAACATGAACAAGAATTAATCAACTCACCTCTCATAAGCAAATTTCGCCCATCAACCTTTGCCCAACACAATTCTCTATCGACCAAAACCAAATACTTCTCCAATGCCATAAAAAAAAATCACAATAACCATTAAAATTTCCCTTCATGCAAATTATACCTCAAGACCATGAACATATTATCATATTAACATAAGAATATGAAAATTTTACCCAACCACAAATTAAAAGAATTTAAAGCTTGATACCAACAAGATCACAAACCAATCATGTTCTACCCAACCAAACCAAAGAAAACACTTCAACGATGATAGCTCCCCTTAGACCAAAACTTAAACCAACAATGCATATCACGCTTCTCCCATGGAAATATCATTTTAGAAGCATCACCATACATAAGTAGTTTTTCCATTCAAAAACAAAAAAAACATCAAACTGTTCTCCACATAAAGTCGCACACTAAAAGAAAGGATAACTCCCCTTACTTGGAATTCCTAAACAAGACCACTACATTTGCTATAAGCTTATTTGTTCTTTTTTTCCTAGCCAAAACTTCTGATCACTATCTCTCAAATTTCACGTTTGCCTCGCCTATGCTCACAGACCAATTTTAACTTAGCAAAATAAAACCTTATGTTTCCCTAAAACAACGTTAAAACTAATTTTGGCTGCACTAAAAAATCTGACTCAACCTTTTGCTCTTCCCCTTACCTTTTCCATGTTAACTTTTACTACTACTTACCCTAGTTTTTAATTCCCAAAAAACTTGTTAGGGGATTGACAAGTGTACCAAATCACACAAGTAATAAAGTGGAAAGTCTAAGTATCATTTCCCAAGATACTTGTGCAACACTTGACAACTCTTCAATTAGACAACAAATTGTATAAAAGCAAAAACAAAAATAAAAATCTTTTTATATTTTTATCAAACATATAGTGTGCAACAATATATGACAAAGGCTTCATTGGGATTGGGTTTCATGATTCAATTCAAAGCAAAAACACTAAATAATATACTTCTAATTCCTTCTCTAGTATTCACACTGTAATGCACCTAGGCAGCTCAAAGAGACCACGCGGCCAAGGCCGCCCATACATAACCTCATTTAAATTACTAACTACACAACCAACCAAGCATAAACACATAGCGACCCAGGTCGCCTACTCTGAAAGTTAAGGAGTAATAGCTGATGACATTAAACTTAGAATTTTGCAGACAGGGCCCCCGATACCAACAAACATTAACTCAGGGCCTGGGCTTAACCCAGGCCCATCTAGGACCCAAACAATGGCCCAACCAATAAGAAGGGTAGACATAATTAATGACTCTATAAATACACGTGGACCCCAACAATTAAAGGTACGCTTTCATTAATCCCTTAATTAGAGATTTAACTTTCTAAGAGCCTTTTCGCTGACTTGATCGTCAGAACCCTCTCCGTAGGTAGCCCCTCAAGGGTTCAAACTGCATGCAATGACAAATGGCATATGAAAACCAAGAAGGAGCCAACTCGAGAGATGGAGGATTGAGGTAAGGTGGTATTTGTGTCCCTAACATCTCTTATTTGTTTTCGCGGGAACACACACCTTTTGTAACAAGTCGTCCTTTTGACTGTAGTTAAAACAAGAATAGAACATAAATGAATCTGCCCTCAACTCTTCATCTTCCCACATACCACAAAAATGCTTAAAAGAAAACTAACATTTTTGCTCTAGCCAATGTTCAAACTCACCACCACTAAGTTCCAACCAATCATTCCAAACTAAACAGACTATCATGTTTGTCTTGTCATACACATGCACAACAAACATTATGGCAATAAATACATCCACCAAAACCATTATAGAACAAGAAACAAAATAAACATATCAAATGCACATGGAAGGAATCAAACACATGACCCTACACCTCAATCCATAACAAAGAGCTCAACCAATTGTGCTACTCTTCCCTTTAGTATAAATTATCATTTAATAAATTTAAATAATTTCTCCCACGTCCAACCTACCCTACTTTCAATTTTAATTATTTTTCCCAAGTCTTAAAAAAAAAAGATTTGAGGACAAATCCTTCTCAAGTGATGAAAACTCATTCGGCCACAACATTCACATAATGAAATGACATAAAACCTAAAGCCCTAACTAGGAGCTTGCATGAAGATTGAGCCTAATTGGGCCAACAATAACCTTTTTTAGCCCAAGATGATCTTGAAGAGGTTAACATATAATTGAGGAGCTTGCATAAAGTGCTATAGATAATTTTTTACTTATGTTCGGGCCTATGGTAGATTATGGTTATATTAGGGGTTAAAAGAGTCTTGGTAGGGTTTCAATTGGACTCATTCAAGTTTAAGAGAAATCCTAGGCTGATCATACACATGGGAGAGACACATAATTTCCACATTATGCACATGGCATAAATGTGGAAATAATGAGTGCACAAATGTTGGTGTAATTGAGTGCACAGATCGTAAATAAGGATGATTATTTGATTTGTTGGTGTAATTGAAATAATCCTAGTGTCAATTTTTGATAACAATTTTTTCTTCCGTTTCAAAATATTTAATGAAAAATATCAAAGTACATCAATTTTTTAAACTTCGGGATCAATTTGAGACTTTAAAAAACTAGAGGAACAACTTAAAATTTTTGAAAAAAAAATGACAAAAAAAGTAATTCAACCAAAATTTTGACACTCAAAATTTCAGCTGAAGATCCACCACTGAGAAAGGATATAAGTGTATTTTGAAAAAAAAGTGGTTTATATTTATTTATATTTTTCTATCCCATATACATCGATAAATTGAATAGTTTCTCTACTATCGCATATATATATATCTTGCCTTAATTGTATCACTAGAGTAACAAAATATGCAAAAAAATATTGTGATACTAACTCTTAAATAATCTACATGTACAATAAAAAATAAAAAAACTCAAAGCAACACTTGTGTAATCCTATATATAAGAAATTCTATCTGGGACCCGATTACGTGTTCTCACCTTAGTTGTGATGTCCCCTACATTTTCTTTTTACTTTATAAAAGATTGCATTTAGTCAAGTGTAAGTTGACTTCGGCCAGAGTTTGACTTATTTTAACAAATGAAGTCATCAAGCACTAATTGACATATTTGCTTATTTAAGAGCACTGGATATTATTTTTAATAATTACAATTATTATGAACAAAGGTATTATTTTAATGTGATTTTTATACACATGAATTCTTTAAATTTAGAGACAATGTAAATGTTTCTAAAATATTAATAAAAAAAACTTATTTATGAAACTTTCTATATTTTTATAAGTAATTTTCTTTAAGTTTATAAAACTTTTATATATATATATATATATATATATATATATATATATATATATATATATATATATATATAACCCGAATTAAAATACTATTTTTTTGAGTATTTTTTAGAGATATTCTGATAAATAAAATTTTGCTAAAGAAATAAAAAAATTAAGAATTTTCTTGATATAAGTTGACTTCATGTTATATTTACGCAAATGTTTCAGCTTATGTATGAAATTAAATGAATATTTAGTTTATGTAATAAAAAATTATAACAATAAATAATTTGAAATATATAGATTGTAGGAATTAAGTTCAAAAAAATGTATTTTGGATTTCTGTTAAATAATTTATACTGTAATATAATTAATTTTATTTGAATTATTGATAACTTCATTAATAAAATATAAAATTGAAGTTAGAACAAAATATATTGAAAGATATAAACAATTTAAAAAAATTCTGATAACAGTGATAAAAACCCTCTTGTTGAACAATGGTGGTTAGGAATATTCTTATTTAAGATAAACTATTCTAATTTACTCTCAGTGTATAAGTAAAAAGAAATGTCTAATTTCATAGATAATAAAATTTCTATAGAAGTTCACTTAATTTTATTTATTTTATTTTAAAATTTACATTTTTCTAAACTATCTTTATTTATATATTAATATCAAGGATGACGATTAGCTTGAATTAACTTAATGGTATTTTTAAAATTACGATATTTAATAGAGTTGAATTAGTTAAAAGTAATTTAGTTCCCTGTTTATCAAATCTGAACATTATTTTTCTTATATTTTTAGTCCCGCAGATATATGCGTACGGAGAAATTAAGCCAAATAACCCTATTTTTTAAAAAAATATTTCTTTAATAATAATATTAAATAAGTTTATAATTGAATACTGAATATGTTAAATTTATCGCTAAGATTATTATTATTATTTTTTGAATCACAGATCTTTTACAGGATTTAATAGCTATTGTAAAACCACTCATTTATGGTATCTACATATTCAAGATTCAAAATTCAAAATCATTAACAATTTCGTGTACGTTGATTATAATTAAGGTTGATTATTTATATTATCAGTAATGGTTAATATGAATTTCGTTTTAATTTGTATTTGTTATTTCTTTTTGTTATACTCAGTGTTCAATAACCCCGACTAGGAGTTGTTGTTGGTATTTATTGAAAGGAAAGAAAAAAAGAAAGAGTTTGGCAGTGTTCATGCATACATGTCTTATTTTTCTTTGCCCAATTGATGATTCAAAGTATATTAAAGTTCCAACCAATGCTTCAGGCATTGCCTTACTCTTGCCATCTTCTACCGCAAGTTAGGTGTTGCATGCAACACGCTGTTAAGTTATAGAAGAAATAAGCAACTTTACTTAGCTGCACACATTTCTGATTCAGGCTAACGTAAACCATACCTCACTAGGGCATTTTTGATTAATGCCTCCCACTCAAATTTAGGTACTCTATTATTGTCAACTATGTCATCTTCTTCCCAATCATATTCATTTCTCCATTTCTTTGAAAACTTCACAAGTATGCCTTTTCTCAATGTTTTATTTGTTTGGAATATACATTATTTTCCTCCTAACATATAAGAAATGATTGAAGAATTTAGATTGTGTAAATAATTGGTATGTGAAAGGTTGTCTCTACTTTAATTTATGTATACATATAAAAATACACATAGACATAGTACTAAACATTACATTCAGTTGTCTTCCTGTGACGTATATACTTAGTACCAAACAAATTATTTTATAATTCATAGAGATATAGTCATAAATGACAACTTTATTTTATTATCATATCTATTATGTTCTTAGAGGATCGAAATTATTCACAAGATTACTACAGTTTTACTCTTTCAGTTGTTTTATGAATCTTTGTTGCTCTATTATCAATTAGTTGTTTCAAATTGATCAAACTAATGCTCAGTCTTCGATTTTGAAAGGGTAGGTACCTACAGAAAACACAATGCTCAAGTCAGTGTTATGTCGCATTCTCAAACAAGTAAATATCAAAGTGTTCTTAAGAGGTCGATTTATATCCTGCAAAGTCTCCTAAACAACACCAGAGGTCCACAAACTAGTATTCAAGGGGAACTCGTCTCCTGGTCATGAACAAAAGAGGGGGGAGGTGTCTGCAAAAGACACTTCGATGCCAAAGTTAGTCTGAGATCTCAGGGAATCAATGTCAAAGAGAATAATGTAATCATGTACTTCGTAAAATGTGCTTTTTATATTAAGGTCATGGACCTTACCTGGTTGGGCTTTGGTTTTGTTGACCTAATTACCAGTTAACTAGAATGAGTTAATTAACCTCAGATTTATCTTCTTTAAGTGGTGATTATACTGACTTGGCATATCGTCATTGTTTGAGTACATGTCGTCCTACAGGGTCGACATGTGCTCGGTTGGGCCGTGTATGCTAAAGGGTTTTTGGTCGTATGGTCCCACCAGCCTCCCAAGTCGTGTACCTCGGGGGGCATCCTATCTATATACAATACATTTGCCCCCTCACCCCCAATCTTAACATGTTTATATGTTGAAGATTGTAGGGTAGCGACCATATGCGTCTGAATGTTGAATCCTCGGTTTGTGGTGCTTGGATAGTTGTGCCCAACTTGTGGCGCCTGACTTATGGTAGTCGACCAGTTGGATTTTTTGCAAAGAAAATTTGTATCTTTGGTAGTATGGCCCTATAGGCATAGTAGCTCCCCCAGCCTCGAGAAGCGTAAGCGGCAAAGAGGTTTGATGTGACTGGGAAGGTATAAAGTCTTTGAATGATGGGAGTAGTTAGTTGTCAGAGGGTTTTTGCTGGAATCAATGAGACTTTTAGGAGTTGAAGAGTCATGATAATTGGGCTTTTTTCGTTGAAGCCTTTCAACTATTGGTATGGACTGGGATGAAGAATTGAAGCGTCACAAATCATCCTATAAATGGTGCTTTTTTTACATTATTTTACTAGTTCTGAGTGATACTTTCTGAATCTCCTTGTTATCACTTCTTTTCTCTCAAGAAATGCTACGAAAAACATCAAGTCAAGTATCACAAGGTATGTCTTCCAGCTGCTCTAATGTAAGTACTAGGGAGGGCCCGAGTGGTGGCCAATCTTTAGAGGTGTCTGATGATTCTCTGTTAAGGGTGTTGAGGGTAACTATGGAAGTTACCTTAGAGCATAGAGAAGATCCTCCAAAGGAGCATGTTGAGAATATTAGAGGGTCCATGAGGAGGTTCCACTTGTAGTCTCTAAGTTTAGGTGGTCGAGGTTGTTAACTTCTTGACTCAACAACATATATATCTTTGATTGGTGTGTGAGTTGAGATATAACTTCTCTTAGAGTTTGCATTGTGGATAGGGTATGCCATGGTTGGGAGGATTTATTTTACGTTTAAGTTCGACTACCATTTGGCGAGTTCACCATGGGTGTCTTCTGTCTTCTAAATGTTGCTCCTACGTAGCTTCATCCGAACAATTGGGGTGGGTTACAAGCATTTTGTCTTATATGTTAAGCCTTATACTTGTCTCCTACCCCAAAAGTTTTCTTTATTTTTATGTTACTCGTCTAAAAGGGTTGATCAAGTGGTTATCCTTGGTGGGGAGGTCGAACTCATGCCTTTTTAACGGATACTCCCAATCCTTCAAGAGGTTTAAGGATAGGTTTTTCAAGGTTGTCATGACTGAGGTTGGTAAGTCATGTTTTTATGACAATGTTAGTAAGTTGAAGTTCCTATTCTACTGGATGGCTGAGCCTTATAGGTACAAGGAAGTCACCAAGAGCTCGCTGTCTGCAAAGAGTAGGTGGGTAGTGGAAGTGGGTAGTGGAAGTATTGGAGCAACTTCCTAAGAAGATCCTAGCCCGAAAGTAGGGATGTCAACGAAGCGAGTAGGGTACGGGTAGTAGCTCCCCCGTACCCTACCCGCTGGATAAATATATGTCCCATACCCGTACCCATATCCGTTGGGTATCCATTATGCGGGTATCCACCTATTTTTTTTCATATTCGTGGGTATCCACGGGTACCCGTGGGTATTTACAAAATTATTTAAAAAACTAATATTTAATCATAAATTTAAATAAAATAAAATAAAATACATCATTGTCATAAATTTTAAATAAAGTTCAAATAAACTCTAGTTCATACAAGTCCAAATAATTATAAAAGTAAATATAAAATGACGTTCAACACAATAGAAATTCTTTAATTAGTGTTTGGATCAACAAGTCCACTTTCTCTGAATGATTCCTGAAAAATAAACAAATAAAAAATCAATAAAAATTTATATTGTAGTTTATTTTTGAATGAAATATTAAAGAAACTACCTACTTCATCACCTTCATTCACAGGAACATTATTTGATTCCCCTACATTTGATTCACCAACATTAAAGGCATTTTCACTTGTTCTTCAGCTTCATTGGGAATAAAATTTTTTTTCGTAGACATGCTAAACAACAAACCAATATATATTTAGATAATTTATATAAATTTGTAGACATCGTTAATTTAGAATATTACAAATGCACAAAACCAGATGACTTTTTAATGTTTCTACTATAAAAAATTCTATCAAAGACGTTGTAAGAACAATTTATCAGGTGCGTATACATAAATTATACCTGTAATTAATCTTGACAAACCAAAATTGTGTTCCATGCTATTAAAATAATAAAACTCATACGCTAGTGATTTCCGATGCATACGAAACTCATGAAATAATAAAATAATAAACAAAAATGCTATTAAAATGATAGAAGTCATACAATAGTAATTTTCAATTCATACGAAACTTATGCAACATTAAAATAATAAACCAGAAAATCAGTTAAATAAGAAAATCCATACGAAACCATATTTTTGAATTCTTAGAAGTTAATAAAATTCAATTCTTAAAAGTTAATAAATCTTAACTGCTACGTGCCAAGTATTCTTATTTTGTTAACTCCATCATTTGACAACAAGCATACCATAAACGTCACTGTCTATATAAGGTTTGATGTATATAACCAATTTCAAAGAAAGGAAAGAGAAGAATGTCAAGGGGTGTACCTGGAAGAAGACAACGTACCAATACTTGAAGTTGGAAGAATGAAGACAAAAGACAAGACAAGATGTGCAGCTTAGAAAAAAAATAGGTCAGAATGTTTTTTACTAATATATATATATATATATATATATATATATATATATATATATATATATATATAAGGGTATTTTTTGTGAATTAAAGTTTAGCAGGTACGGGTATCCACAAGTACGGATACTATGATACCCGTACCCGCCCCGTTAACATGCAGGTATCAAAAATACTCGTACCTGCGGGTAGTGGGTATCCATTTTTAATATTTGTTTCGTACCTGTTACGAGTTTTATCCGCGAATACCTATGGGTACGAATTTTTTTGACATCCCTACCCGGAAGATAATACACTGCTATCGTTCTCCTAAATCAGCTAAGGATATAAACGTTGAGTTTGCCCTTTTCCATACCTTGTGTGTTTTGTCTAATTTGAAGAAAAAAATGCTTTTGCTGCTACATAGCTCAGCACTCTACTAAGCTTAGTGTAGCTGAAGAGGTATTCTTGAAGTTGAGGGAACAAATGGTCAAGGCTACTAAACAGGCGAGACAGGTTAACATGCCTAATGTAAGACCCGGGAAAAATTAGACTAAAGGGAAACACATGGAAAACAAAATTAATGACTTGATTAATATTGTTGATTTATTTAAATTAATTAGGTTATTAAATTATGAAATATGAAATAATTATTATTTGAGTGATTTAAGTTATTGTTGTGTTTATAATAATTATTTAAGTGATGTAAGTTATTATTTTAAATTTTAATATTATATTTAATGTTGTGGATATGTGTATATAATTAAGTGGTGCGTATTGAATCTGTCAATCCTCTTCTAATCGGATTTAATTATTTTATTTAACTAATTTATTATGGTGGATGGATAATATAAATTTATATTTTATTCGCGCACAATATATATATATA
>Ga0214543_1009813_pt1 | contig 14623 bp, 6 predicted proteins | sample CNSS2metaG_FD_160094 | JGI IMG/M metagenome (GOLD analysis project Ga0214543, IMG submission 160094) | Root nodule microbial communities from cowpea collected in UCLA plant growth center, Los Angeles, California, USA - CNSS2 | ecosystem: Host-associated > Plants > Roots > Nodule | place: USA...
CATAAACACACACATATATATATATATATATATATATATATATATATATATATATATATATATATATATATATATATATATATATATAAAACTAAAAATATGTTAATATGTCATAGGTAATATTCAATCATACAATTAATTCTTTAAGAATATAGTATATAATATATGTTTAGAAGTTTTTACAAGGAAAAATAATTAAATACTTTCGTGTGTGTGTATATATATATATATATATCCATAAACGAGTAAGATTTTTGTAATAGCTACATCATTCGTCTTTGTTGAGAGCTCTTTGATCACACTTTAAGAGGTCTTTGATCTCAGTTGAGAGGTCCATGATAGGTCTCTCGTCTCTACTGATAGGTCCTTGGCCATTTATTGAGAGGTTATGTCTTTGTTGAGAGGTCTCTAGTCATTTACTGAGAGGTCCCTAGTAACTTGCAGAGAGGTCCATGGTCACTTGCTGAGAGGTCTCTAGTCATTTGCTGAGAGGTCCATAGTCACTTGTTGAGAGGTCCTTGACCACTTACTGAAAGGTTCCTGATCACTTGCTAAGAGGTCCCTGATCACTTTCTGAGAGGTCCTTGGTCACTTGCTGAGAGGTCCCTAATCTTTGTTGAGAGGTTCCTAATCACTTGCTGAGAGGTCATTAGTAACTTTTTGAGAGGTTACTAGTCACTTGTTTAGAGGTTCGTGGTTACTTGCAAAGAGGTCCTTGGTCTCTGCTGAGAGGTCTCAGATGACTTGTTGAGAGGTCATTAGTAACTTTTTGAGAGGTTACTAGTCACTTGTTTAGAGGTTCGTGGTTACTTGCAGAGAGGTCCTTGGTCTCTGCTGAGAGGTCTCAGATGACTTGCTGAGAGGTCTGTGACTTATTGAGAAATTCCTGGTCTTTGCTGATAGGTCTATGGTCTCTACTGAGATGTCTTTGGTTGAGAAGTTCTTGGTCACTTGCCGAGGGTCCCTGAACATTTGCTAAGGGTCCCTGATCACTTGCTGAGAAGTCCCTAATTTGATCACTTGCTGGGAGGTTTCTAGTATTTGTGAGAGGTTTCTAGTGTTTGCTGAGAAGTTCTTGGTCACTTGTTCCATTGATGTTTTATATCGTTTTTTGTGATCTCAATGGAATCATGGTCTCATTTTTTTTCATTTTTGTTGTATAGAATATGTGAGAGAAAAGCGGCTACAACGAGAGAAAGACAGCTACAATCATGCTTGGTTTTGCATTGCGAAAGGTAGCAAGGGTTTGGGTGCAGAAAGAAGGGTTTTTAGGTGAAGAAGATAAAAACATATGTTGAATTCTTTAATATATAATTATGTGGAGCAAAATGGGAAGCAATGATAAATTTGGGGGTGCAGGTGCAGGAAGAAACCCAAAAAACAATAATCGTATGTTATCAATCTGGTCCGAGAAGCCGTAATGAAACTCCGATTTGGGCCTTGGTTATTTGAAACTGGGCCTAGCTCGTTGATGCACTAGGTATTGACGAGGTACTTGTTCTTTGTTTACTTTTTCTGCGACACATTGAGGACAAAAAAGGTTAAATTATTTTTTTCCAAAACAAAAATATCATCAACTAACTACACCATTGGATGGTTGATGTACCGGGGCAATACATTAGTATCTGCTTAAAAGAGATTGTGTTTAAATACTTTGTTTTTTTTTTTACAATTGAAAGCATGTTTTGAAATCATTAATTGGTACTTATATAATAACTGTTTATATTTGTTTACGTATGTTATTGTACACAATTTCCGATGGGTTTACCTATGACAGAATAATTATTTAGCAAATGGGGTGGGTGCTTGACGCCACGCATATGCTCTGTCTGAGAATGATTTTGGGTGCTGTTAAAAAATATTAGCATCAATATTTTAACTTTTTATGATAAATAAAACAATTACTTTCTATTTTTTTCGTCGTCTCAAAAAAGTAAAATACATACAAGTTAATATTTTAATTTGAAATAAAAATATAAAGATGTGAGATCCATCGTGGGATCTATTAAAAATAAGATAAAAATCAAAGTTATTTACAACTAAAGTGGAAAGTGGTAGGTATTCTTAAACATGTGGTATCAAGAGACCTTCAAAAAAATATGAATCCCAGTTGAATTATTGCAAAGGGGTGTTTTAAATAATTCAGCTCCGCAGTAAAATGGTGTATTTTTATTTGAACACGAAAACTTAACATAATATATGTAAATCAATTAATTTTTTGTACTAAACTATTTAGCTCAAGCTTAAATCTTAAATATATATATAGTTAAAATGATTATTTCAAAAGATTTTTTTTTTCAGTGATTATTAAAAATTAGACTTTAAAGTTAAGTCAATCAAGATGCCACTTCTATATCATAAATTGCTCTTATCATTAATTTATGCAAGACTTACAACACTAATAGTGGAACAAAATTAATAATAACAATAAACTTAATCGTCTCTATTATTTGTTGTTGAATCACAGAAATAAAGTTGTGTTTGTTGTTGATACCGCATGAAGAATGAGTTGAAGGCGTGGTGAAGTAAAGAATCCTAAACGAGTTAATTGTTTTGTAACCATTACTGTTGTGGTAAAATGCGTGCTAATGAACAGTGAGAAACAGTAGCAGTATCAGAGAACCCAGCCCAAATACCGTTCCAGAATATGAGATATTAAATACAATAGTGATATCATGACACGACATCTACGTTAAATAATTCATGAAGACATAACGTGCCATGCAATAGTTCCCTATCGTATCCTAATTTGTAAAATTTGAGGAATGGGCATAAGCTCTTAGCATATTCTTCGTTGATCGTTACCCCATTGGAAACGTTATAGCACCTAACAGTAAACTTTTCCACAAATTTCCTCAACCAGGACTTATTCCATTCAAACAAATTACAACGATTCTCTAAACATATATTTCTATTGTTTCCGAGATATGGTCACTGTTTCTTCGACTTTGTTAACGATTAATTAAAGGCGATTAATTAAAGGTCCATTTGTTGGATTATTTAGCAGCCATTTTGGAAATGTTTCATTACACCACTGTTCCAATTTAAACTAATGTTCAGCATAGGTTCATACTGTTAGGATCAAAAGCTTACAACTAGGCCAAAAACTATAGTCATTGGTCAGGGCACAACTCTTTTTACTTAAGAGTGTAATATAAACTAAAGCGCTCGATTTATTCGATTGTAACCCGGTTCACTTGACTTCTGTCACGGAATAATTGATGCCACTTACAACAATTTCTTCCAAAACAATTGTTCTACTAAGAATCTCACTCTTGGATTGTGACTTGGTCTTCCTAACTTCTTCTACAGGACAATTGTACAACCCGCAACACATAACAACAATCTATTTTAATATTTTCAAACCGGAAAGCCCCAGAATTGGTTTATATAAGTATTAAAAACTAGTGTTATGTTACGATAAAAAAGAGTGTCTTGTTTGACGAACATTCTATAAACTTGGATAACGTAATTGACCTACTGTTCAAATTGACCGTGTTTGTTAATGAGCCATTTGGAGAAATTAACATAAACGCGAATGTCGAAAACTGTTTTGGTTTGTCGAAATGAAACTGATGATGCCAAAGTTAACATAAATTAATGTTTTGTGGTAATTTGGCAATAGAATATCGAGTCACTGACTACCAGGACCATGGCATTGGGAACCCTCTGACCTGGCAAATTTTGGAAGTATCTGAGACGAGTAATCCAAATCTATAATTATAACCATAAAAGGTTATATCTACTTTCTTAAATTTAGACTTTTGTGAGTTCGCTTTCCACAAATCGCTGGCTCATGTTTTGTTTTCTTTATTGCATTCTGTATATATTGTGAGAAATACTTTACACTCGACAGATATTGAACATTTCAGATGCTTTCACACTGTTCCTTCTAAATAAAAATGCACTTGTCAAACAGGACAATTTTAATGTAACTGGAATTGTTCATGGAACTTGGTCCCATAACAGTCAAGAGGACCCCATCTCCTCTTTATTTACTTGAAAAATCTTCATCATACTAAATTCAAAATCAACAGTACTTGTTTTATTTTTCTGCCTTCACATGAGTATATTCTTTTTAAGGTAGTATTTTTCGAAACACGATTGGATGTTATAATATAATCGTATTTTTAATTACAAGAACTTTATTTTTATCCCTTCTCATCATAGTTCACCTTAATTGGTTGTAAGCCATCGCATTATTTTTAATATCATGATAAAATATATTAGAAGATTACTTAAGACACGTTTTAGATGGTAATGGAGTGGTTTTGTATAAATCATCATATGAACAATAATGATTTGATATTAAATTATGCTTCTATTTTGAAAATGTCTAAGAAAATTTAGGTAATATAGAGCAATGTTTCTTGATTTAAGAAGAAGAAAGAAAAGATAAACACTACACGTGAGGTATGGAGCAAGTAGATAATATAGTGAGGTGATATGTGGAAGATAACACCTTGTTGAAATAGCAATTATAGTGCAGTTTTTGGGAGTGGTGAGTGAGATTTGGTTTTCTTTATTCCAGTTAAAAGGCAAGTGGGTGTTTATATCCAAAAAAAGAAAGTGGGAAATAATGTTCTTAGTTCAGTCGTCTTAAAATATATCTTATGTGCATGTTGGCAGCAAAAGAAAAAAAAAAAACCCAGAAAGATTAGCGAATGGGTAAATGCCAGATAGTTATATTTATCAAAATTGATTGGAATACTTAAAGCAGTTGATGAGATTCTCATGCTCATAGTTAAATAGTGAAATAGAAGGAAGTTCATAATCAAAAGCTCGAATTCAAAGCCAAGATCCAAATCTCTTTGGCAAGGTCATATCTTGACAAATTCCTGGATAAGGACCAATCTTAATTGGCATTTCAATTGTTGTTCACTATTTGAAACCCGTTTTGCTTAATTTGGTGCATCTATTTAGTCAAGATAAAAAGAAGGAGGTAGAAGAATCAATGTGAAAATGTGGGAAAGTTAAATGAGCGTTTTGAAAAGTTGACAAGTGGGTTTTAAAGAACTGATGCGAAGATTTATTAAAACAAAAAAAAAAAGGTATAAAAAGAAAGAAAAATAGCTTTCCAGAAGGCAATAAACCGAAAAGAAGTGTTGGATTAAAGGAGTAACATCTTTAAATCAGTTCTTCATTATTAAGAAAGTTGAGGTATTGAAGTTTAAAATAAGCGTGCTTTGTTGTGATGAAAGGGGCCTTCCACCTTTTCCTGACTGTGCTAGAGCATGAACAATACAAAGGCACATGCTTACTTGCAAAACCTTTTTCTTTTTCTCTTAAATGCTTAGTGGAAGCAGTCATTGTAGCAGGAAAATATGTTTTATTCTTTTTCTCTCTGATTCTCTTTTTGGGTTCATTCGTTGTTGGAAATAACATTTGTGTGTTTTGTTCCAATATTATTTATCGTAATTAATTAAAAAAGATTCGGCTTTTAGCCAAATTCCCTCTCAGTTTTATCAATCACATACAGACACAACACAAGTCACATTTGATGCTTTATTTGTTCTTCATTTCACTCACTTATTACATTGTAACTGGTTCCTTCCGAATGTGGTGGTGTTCCCCGTACAAGTTGCATTCAACAATATACTTGCCGCTCGCATCGTCATGCATGCATAGTGTTTGTATAAATGCCTTTTCATTTGTATATTTTCCATATTTAATTGTACGTGTTTACCCCTCCCACAGTAGCTTTTGTGTGTTATTCATTCCCGTTACCATCACCCAGTGGTGTGTGAACACGTATGGTGAATAGCCAGAGTGGGAAAATAATTGTTTAATTGCACGTGATACTGTGCAATGGAACATCACCCATCATCAGCCAGAGACATTGAAACAGTGCTCGTGTAGTTGCAGTCCATGTATAACAAGGAGCTTTCAGGTTGGTATAATTAAAACCTGTTATAATAATAATATTAACATAAGTGATTACAAGAAACTAGGTAGTAGTAGCAGCATTGTTGTGTTCCCCATTTTAAGGGATCACATGGAGGTCCATGTGGGCGAGGAATTTAGACTTTAGCAAAACACAACCAGTGAAAACTCAACTAAGACGATACTTTATTAATTTATAGCTTAACTAAGAGCATATCGTTGATTATTGAGATGATTTGAAAAAGAAATAATAAGTTATGTGGGGAGAAGTGACAAAAACGATGGTATTCGCAGTCATTTGTGGGCTCGACCCTCAAAGCGGGGACCGATTCCCCAAAGCAACGAACACAGAGAGGTGATACTCAGCATTTTGGTTTTGCAGCAGTGAGAACCAAACACGTGTAATCAAGGACCATTGCTAACCAGCTAAGCTTCTGACACCCTCAATGTCAATGCCACTCTTCCTGCACAAACCAAGCTAAGCTTCCCAATACTCTATCTAACTTTTATTCTATACTCAATAATACTACTTTTCTATTACTCTTAATCACTACTGCTATAACTTCTGCCTATAGCACTTGTGTTCACAGCTGATATGATTAGTGATAATTATGTATTCTTATGACTCAAGGTTTTATTTAAGACCTAGAGTCTTATTTTGTGTGACATGTCAAAATATTGCAGTATGAAGATCTTATAACTCATGTCTTAATATATGATCTGTGCAATGATGGAGATTTTAAGGTGTCATGATATAAATTCTTAATTTACTTTTGAGAGACATACTATACCATATCTTTTAAAACCTCATTTAGTTATGTCTAATTTACACTTTAACCTACAAAACATTTATTATTATAGAATATTTATCTCAAACAAAAACTACTTTTAATAAAAAAGAAGTAAACATTTATTCCTATAGTTTAAAATCTTATTTAATATCCAAAGTCTTTACATTTATTTAGTGTGGTGTCAGTATGTTTCAACACAGAGGTATTAAGTTCTAAAGGAGTAATTAATGGTTATTCTATAACTTCTGTTCTATATTAAGTAAGTGTCACCAGCTCTGATACTAAAGGTCTTTAAAAAAATAGTATTTTGAAAAGCTTAAGTTCATAAAAATAGTTTATGTTATCACCGTCATTTCTCGTTTATAGAATGCACGAGGAAATGTAAATATTGTATTGTAGCTCAACTTGCAAAACTAAACTGTCATTTACATAAATTTTATATCTGAATTTTGTGGAGAGAGTTTCAGTAAAAAATTGGTGTAGTTATCATTGTAAGTAAATATGCATTGACTTGAAAACGAAACAATTTTCTTAAAAGTAAAAACTTATGATTTTAAAGTAGAGTAACATTTCTGTGAGTGACATGACTACAGAGGAGGAGTTCACAAAATAACAAACAATATTAACTAGACTTAAATTCATAGGAAGGAGATGACATTATTTTTAATTTAAAATCTTAAAATAATAAATTTATGAATCTTGTTCTTATATGATATTGTGATACTGAACGTTTTTATTTTTACAAGATATAGGATTTTGGACTTGTATTTGAATTTCTAGCGTCGATAGAAGAAAAGTAAAGAGAAGGGGAGGTGGAGAAAGGTATATGTTCCACTTTTCCTACTGACCAATAATTGAAAGTTACAAAAAACATAGTTTAATTGAGGCAAGGCATCAATGATAGAGAGAAATCTAGTGGAGTTCCTCTTTCCACGTCTGACACAAGGTGAGGCTTGTCAATAGATGGAGCAAGCGTCTCTTCTTCAAATATCTATCTTAATCTTATTCTTCCCATCAAACATCTACTTTTTAGTGGATTCCAACTCTTCTTTCAACCACCTCATATGGATTCCCTAACCCAGCATTAAACTTTAACTATCACTAACCTAACCAAATCATTAACCTTCCTCCTTCACAATAAATTATTACAATCTTCTTTTTTTCTCTCTGCATAACGCACAGAATCTAAGCTATAATCTCAGGCTCATTTTCTTCTTTAATACTGCCACAGCTTTTCTGCATGTGTATAATATGTGTGGTCAATTCACATGGCCTTGGCCTGTGATTAGTTGAACTGAACCCTTTATAATAGTCACAACAAGCTATATATTATAATATATGATGCCAACTCACATTTCTACTTAAACAAACCCCACATTTGGTTCTTAAGAATGGAATTATACCAAAACAAACCTTTCTCGTTTCTCACCTTTCCTTCATCAAACACTCAGCATCGGTATCCGTTACCAATATGTAAAATCGAAGCACCTTTTTCATACATGGGACACCAAGTTTTGTTTCCCAAGTTAACGCCATGTGATTTAAAAACTTAATTATCCACCCAACTTGCTCACAGTATCGAAAAATTGCTGAATTAGAATCGAACCAAGACTTAATTTATTGGTGTAACTACCAAATCCATTCATCCAAACTTTCTAAACCACCATTTATATATTCTCTCCCTTGCTTTACAAAATGTTTATCTAACTAGCCAGAATCAAACAGCTCACACATTCCACAGTAACTCTTACATCTGGGAATTCAACTTTCTGACACCATAAGGGTGAGTATTAGTGTTACTCCCTTTTCTGTTGCTTCTCTCTGTCTTTCTTTGGTTGGTCTACTGCAGTACATGAATCCATGATGCTACCGCTAGAAGAACTAAAAGGAGCATTTACAAATGTCAGTACTGCATCACAGAATGAAAGACATGAGATTTTTAATCTCTGTACGGACAAAGACACACTCATTCAAACCTTCACTAATGGCCTAACCCACAACTGCAACTTTTGAGTCAGCTTCAGAAATCTTGTGACAAGGTAGTTGATAAGGGCCCATCTTCATGCTTCAGTAGTCTCCAAGTATTCAATTCATAATTATTAATGGCGATGGAGCTTATCTCAAACTCAAGGGTATCTTCTTGATCAAGGAAATCTGGTTATTCTACTATTATATTGCATGTTAGTTCTCGTTAATTATGCGCAACATTACATATTACTTGAATTAACTTTTCATATTAGTGACTCAACTTGCTTTTACCGAAGAACAATGTCCATTGTTAATTACTACTGATCTAAGTCTAACGAAGACAAAAAATATCCTTGCAGAGAAGGAAAGCAATAATTGAGAATGATCGAGCATCAATTCAGCCATGCGACCACTTTCTCTTATGTTTTTTGTTTTATTAAAGCAACAGATATGATTGATGTGAAACGACATCACTCCTTTCACTTCTTGTTCCAATGGTGAACACAGACTATCTCTTCATAAGTTTATTCAAGGTGTCATAATCTAATAGCTTGTCACACTCCTTTTCCATGTACTGTTTCTTAGAGGAGGGGAGAAGACATACAAATAAGTTTTTCCAAGTTTCCGAACAAACAAACAAACAAACGTTGTCAACCTTGGTATGCTCGTTTGTCACTCATTATTTTTCGCAAACAGAAGTTGTAACATGGTAATTAAGAAGAGTAAGACAAAGAACTGAAACCACGAGTGAGAAAACATACTTGATCGTACTTTGGTAGATGTAACAAGGAAGAGAAAATTTAATCCATTCAGACTTGCATCTGAAGGCTACACTACTACTACTACTTAGCTAGCTAATTACGTGAATGTAGACATCCTTGAAACTAAGAACAACACTTTTGTCTTTCCTTTTCCATACATTTTTGTTCTGACCTGAACAAGAAATACAAAACATCCATTCTAACCAAGTTGAACTTCCTTTTTATGGCAGGATAGGGATGTACATGTCATTTCACATTCTCATTTACACCCGGGAACGTGCTCGTTGGGACATATGTTTCCACTCCACCAAGCGTTGAAGAAAGTTCATCACCTGCATGAAAGTTATATTAGAAAAGGCATTGGAGAAAATTGAGTAAGAAAATATGAAGTCAGAAAATTCTGCTTGCCTCGTTTGGTTCTTGTAAAGAGTAAGATGCACTCGTGTCTTTTGGAAATTTGGAGACAAGAATGCCAAAACCTTGTCCTCTTTCTCTCAATTTCTGCTCATCAGAAAAATGGGAAACATTTAGTTTTTCAAGCTGTAACTATTCCAAATAAGATAATTATTACTACACAAACTACCAAGTAAAAAGAGCTGTTTTTCGTAGGAAAATTTCTACTAAGAAAAAATAATAATTGAGATCTTTGGATACCTTGAAAGCATCTTCATCGGATCGATCATCGCCGATATAAACAGGAAAGACATCACTGCAATTGGCCAAACCTGTGGAAAATTATTTGGGATTGAGATGATGGTGGACAATTTAAAATAAATTTCAATATAAATTAAGATTCTCACGTGTCAAAACAATGTTTAACGGGTAAACTAATCACGTAGGGTATGGGAGTTTTCCTTTATTATTTGTAGCAGTCAAAAAAATTCTGAAGAGTTATCCAACAACAACTGAAGAGTACAAACTTGTACGTAACTTTGAGCCATCTCAGTAATACGTGTTTTATAAAATATGTCTACCACATGTTCAATTTTGAAACTAAAACGTAGAGTGTGTTAAACAAAAACTCACCAAGGGACTCTAATAAAAATTCCAGGGCCTTCCCTTTGTCCCATTTAATAGTGGGACGAATCTCTAGCACCTGTGTAAAATAAATGACTATCTCTGAGTAATTAACATGGCAAGAAAATAGATCAAAAAAAAAAAAAAAACAAAAACATGGCCCACCTTTCTTCCTTGGGTAAGTCGGAGCTTCGGGTAGTCCTTTAAAACTGATTTCACTTGGCGTGCCAGGTCACTCCATTTCTATGTATAGTGCATTTGGTTTAGACTTTTTCGTGAACAGAGAAATACTCCACACAATATATATATACATAAAAAAAAAAAGAAACTCGACCAGGAACCAAAACACTGCAAATAGTTATAGCGAATGTTCATAGCTTATAGTTTGTACCTTTTCATCAACACAACGAAAATGAACAGAGAGGCAGAACTTGTTGTTCTCAACCATGGCTCCAGGAGTTGATTTGGTCTTCTCAACCAATTGCTGGTACACCTGAAATTTTGCACACCCAAAAGAAATTAAAAAAAAAAAAAGTGATCTTTAGCATTGTGGAAACAAAACCATTTGGCTCTCGAGACGAACCTCATCAATCATGGGAAGAAAATCGCTGGCAGGTTGAAAAAGAATTGCCTCAGCTTTGCTATCCTACGGACCACAACAATAAATGCAAAAGTATGAAATTTCATAAAAGTTGAAAATGTTAGGTGTTAAGAATGTTTGCACTGTAATAAATAAGGTATAAGGTATACGTACGCCACAGCTAACTACTCACTTTGTTGTATTTGGAGCTTCTTGTTGGCCCTTTAATATCCATGCCATGGCTTCCTGCATAATATAGCTCTGCCAACTGAACAAAATTGTATACCTGTTGTTTCCAAAGTTACCCAATATTAGTTCAAAACATTAAAGGAAAAGGAAAGGGGAGAAGAGGAAGTACATAATAAGAGCACGAAAATTTACTCTAACCAACTAACTTCTCGAATAACATTGTACCTTGTCTTTGCATCTTCCGGTCACTATGGCAGTAGGAAAACACCTAGCAAGTTTCCTCACTGTTTTTCTCATCTGATACACACACACAGAGACGCACAAGAAACGGTTTTATAGATTTAGCAGACAGCATGTAGAATAAGTCCAAGGTTGGAAAACATGATAAAGAATGAAACTAACCGAATGAGACATGAAAGCACGGTCAGGATCTTCAACAATTGGGGAAAGTGTGCCATCGTAGTCCAGGAACATGACAATTTGTTTTCCCTTTGACGCATCAATAATTTGGTCAAACATGTCTAATGCCGACGGGTGGTGAAGCTGTTTGGTAATAATCATAAAAAACATATGTTACTATTAGCAAAGTCAGATCCAGTGTTGGAATCCGAACTTGGTAAATTAAAAAGTGTGTTGATTTTAGAGTGGTTCTCACAATCCAAGAGTTTTGCTCCTGAGAGAAAGAAGGTGTGGATTTAAGATGGGTGGGAGAGGAGGCTCTCATGGACTCAACCCATGCATTGATTCTTTGGTCTCCATTGATTTCAAGGTTCTTCAAAACCCTCCTCCTTGAAATAGAAATGTACCCTCCTGGTGCTGCTGGTGGCTTTTTTTGTGCAGGTGTTGGAAAAACTGTTAGGGAAACTCCAGATTTGGTGTCAGACACTACCACATTCTGCTGCGTCATTTTGACACAATAATCTCTCCAAAAAAAAACCAAACGCTTATGTTTTGAAAGGGTGTATCTGGTTTTGGCAATTGGTTAAGTATTAAAACCAAGTTTGAGAGACAGTAGCTTACGTTTGAGAGGTGGTAACTAACTAACTAACCAACTAACTTCAAGTGTGGTTGTGGTTTAATTATTGCGAGAAAGAAGAAAGAGTGAATGAAGAGAAAAAAGAGTGAGAAAAGGAGAGTGCATATGAGTGAGGTGAGGGAGGAGGCAGAGTCCCCTGCATTGAATTTATAGTTAAGAAAACAGAACATCCAAAACACTTTGGTGGGACCCACTTAGCGTTCCATAGGAACTGGGGCCCACAATTTTGCCAACCCGATATCCCTGTGGTCCCCACCCTACTCCAAACACCTCACCGTCTTTCCTCTTTACTACGTGTGTGTGTTTGACTATGGACAAATGGTTATTTATGTCAAGAAAAAAAAAAATTTATATATATTTAACTTATTGCAAGAACAATAATACATACTTGTGTTGTGTGCATATATACATACGTATATATACGTGTGATGCGATGTGATGTTTGAATGAACGCAAATATACACCTTCTTAGGCAATTCACCCAAAAACAAAAAAACTTTTCAACCGTGTTAAGGGATAAAACATGTTATCTTATTAATCGATTGGACAAATGTTTGATAATTATGCTAAACCGTGTTAAGTAATAGAATGTAACTACGGTACACTGTGAATCTCTGAAATATTTCTGAATTTTAGTTGTACTTAACGTAGAAAAAAAAAACTTAATGATTTTACTCTCTATATTTTAATAAAAATGCATATTTTAAACCGATCTGTGAAGCGTATTGTTTTTTTATAAATATAAGAGAAGTTAGGTCATGAGCCAGCTCGATTAATACTGACTAATGATGATGTGTTGAGTTGGGTTCTTGTATACAAGTACATTTTGGATTAACTAAGAAATCTAATTCGGGATTTGAATAACTTTTTAAATAATTTATTGTTAACAAATTCATGTGCGTTAACGTCTTGGTGCTTATATAAAAGATGTGAATATATCACAAGAAAAAAATGTATTGGTCAAATATATTCTTACAACGCACCCAATGAATGACATTTTTTTACAAAAAAAATACGCAAAATATTGAAATTGTGTAAAGTAACCCGATGAATGATTTTAGTATAATTATAATTATTGTAATAATTGTATTAATTATAATATACGATATAATTAAGTAGGCAATTATTAGTTGTTAATGACATTAGTTAATGCATTATTAATTGGATTTTTGTTGGGCCTTATAGGGCTTTCAGAATTACGTAGCCCTGTGTAGTTAAGAAATGGCCACAAAACGAACAGTGGAATGAAGAAAAGCAGGAACACAACAATAATTTCATCCTCTTTTAAACCAATGAAGGCTTCATTAGTCATATAAAAGGAAACAACCATCACTTTTGAAACTTGTACCTCTGCTTGTAAAAAAAAAAGAAAACGAAAGAGTTATTTTTTATCAAAACAAACCAAAGAAAAACCTTATTCAAAACTTTATCTGTTTCAAAGGTTCATGTCCATGTTAAATTTGAGTATGATCGTGCTCAAATTGATCCATCACATCTAAAATATAAGTTATTCATGTAAGGCACTTAATAAAATTTTCAATATAAAACTTTAAATTATTGAAATACTTTTAATGAATTAGTTTAGTAATTTTAAAATTTATACTTATTTTTTTGTGCTTATTTCCATAACTTATTTCAAAGGCAATATTTGATTATTTAATCTGACCAAGTCCAATCCCATTGTGATTCCTAATCCTTTCGTACTTTTTAATGTTTTTAAATAAATAAAAAACATAATTTATTGACAAAATTATGTTTTAATAACTTTTTATAAAATTAGTTAACTTAATCATTGACTCGTGAAAACTTATTTTAATTATCATATTTTATTTTGAAATTTTTTTAATAATTTATCATGAGATTTTATCACTTTTTTTAGTATGAATTTTAATGATAATATAAATTTCATGTATAAATATTTATTGAATTGTAAATTTTAATTGTGTACAAACACAGATTCTACATATATTGTAAAAATTATATGAAAGAATAACTTTGATATTCATATAATAATTCATTCAATAATTTATATTACATTTATCTGATGTGTCTATATATCTCTCAATCATATTATTATTTATTATATTTCAAGCTTTTCTACTTTACAATTTATTTTACACTGTACAACTTATTTTTCAAATAACATTTTTCACAAAAGAATACGAGGAATCACTCAGTAAATGGAATCATTAATCACTATAAATTTTGTGAAAATGGTTATTTTTCTACCATTAATGCTGGAACTGCACTAATTTTAAAGATTTTTTTTTTAAATGACATATGAATTATTCCTTTCGTGTATATATATATATATATATATATATATATATATATATATATATATATATATATATATATATATATATATATATTTTTATTTTTTTTTTTTTTTTATATT
>Ga0214543_1009814_pt1 | contig 14622 bp, 6 predicted proteins | sample CNSS2metaG_FD_160094 | JGI IMG/M metagenome (GOLD analysis project Ga0214543, IMG submission 160094) | Root nodule microbial communities from cowpea collected in UCLA plant growth center, Los Angeles, California, USA - CNSS2 | ecosystem: Host-associated > Plants > Roots > Nodule | place: USA...
GTTAAAATAGTTAAGGAATTAATATTTTGACATATTTGACTTAGAACTTACTTCTAAGGAATTAGGGGTTAGTAAGCTTATGATGAGGATGTTTGAGCACGATAGAGAAATTGTGTAGGAAATATTGTGTTAGTATGGTTCATGAAATCCAACCTTGATGAAGTATTTCTTAAATCCTTTTATAACTTTAGTGTTTATTAATTTTGCATGTTGTTCTTAAATTAAACCAATCTTTTACGTTGACATTATTGCTAAAATTAGTAAATAATTACACTTAGACAAACGAACACAAATCCCTTGGGAAAACGATACTTGGACTTCCATTTTTACTACTTGTAACGAATTGGTACACTTGCCGAAGAGTTAACAAGTTTTTGGCGCCGTTGCCGGGGATTTGATTGTTTTGATTTGTTTGATTGTGTTATTTACTAGTTTAGGCTTCTACATCATTTGTACATTCATCTTTGTTTATAGTTTGTATATATTTAGTTTGTATATGCTTATTTGTCTTTTCTAGTGTTGTTGTTCTGTATGAGAAGCAGGATTCGAGCTGATAATCTACTATTTGATCTTGAAATTGAAAGAACAACTCGTAGGAACAACAGTAGAAGACGAAGAAGAGGGCAAATTCAGAAGGTTAAAGAAGAGATAGAGGCAACATCTACTTCTGAACAAGCTATCTTTTCCTCAACTGATCAAGAGGAGGAAGAAATGGCTGGTGAAGGACATGGTGACAAGCATGTTCGACGTACTCTGGAGGATTATGCTTCATTCTCCACCCCTCTTAATTTCAGCAGCATCGCACGACCTATGGTAAATGCTGCCAACATGGAGATGAAGCCAACTTTGATTCATTTAGTCCAGAGTAACCAGTTTCATGGCCATTCACCAAGTGCCAGATGAGGCTATCAGATTGAGTCTTTTTCCTTTCTCTTTGGCTGGGAATGCTAAGGTTTGGTTGAACTCCTTTCCTGAGAATAGTTTGACTAACTGGGAGGATGTTGTAGCCAAATTGTTGAACAAGTACTTTCCACAGTCAAAGGTCAATAAAGGGAAGCAAGAAATCTCATCCTTTCAACAAGAAGATTCTGAGTCATTGAGCCAAACATGCGATAGGTTCAAAGGCTTGTTACGAAAAACCCCTACTCATGGTTTTGACATGCCTATGCAACTTACTCTATTCCTTGGAGGATTGCAATCTCATACTAAATTGATGTTGGATGCCTCAGTTAGAGGCAATATCAAGTGGAAGACACCTGAGGAAGCCTATGAAATGATTGAGAATATGGCATACAATGATAATGAAATGCAGAATGAGAGGGCCACTTCACAGAAGAAAGGAGGTATGCTAGAGCTTCAGTCTCAGGATGCAATATTGGCTCAGAACAAAATAATGAGTCAACAGCTTGAATCAGTAATGAAGAAGCTTTCTCAATTGCCTAAGGAACTTCAGAATGTCTCTCAGGCTCAACATCAACAAGCTGTGCAAGGATGTGAGTTGTGTGGTGGAGATCATCCAAATGGGCAGTGTGTCATGAAGAACAATTCTCAGGAAGAGGTTAACTACATGGGAAACCAAAGCCGTCAGGGTAATTATGGTAACTACAACCAAGGTTGGAAACCTCACCCAAGCATGGGCCAGCCTGGACCTTCTAACAGACCTTCACCTCAATCCCAACCATCTTTGAATGATAGGACCACTAAACTTGAGGAAGCAATGCAACAGTTTGTGCAAGTGTCTATTTCCAATCAAAAGAGCACGGAGGCATCTCTCCGTAACTTGGAAATGCAAATTGGGCAACTTGCTAAGAAGTTGGAGGACAAGCCAGAGAAGAACTTTGGGGCTAATACTGAGGTTAAACCCAAGGAGCAGTGTAAGGCTATTGTTACAAGAAGTGGTAAAGTGTTAGTGGAGAGAGATGTGATAAAAAAAGAGAGTGAGAAAGAAAAAGGAGAGACGAGTGGAGAGAAAAGTGAGAATGATGAAAAAGTTGAGGGAGAAGATGAGAAAGAAGTGGAGAGAAAAAATAGTGAGAAAAAAGAAATTGTGAAGCCACTTCCATATCCCAAAACCCACTCTAGAAAAGAAAAGGAGAAACAATTCTCTAGGTTTTTGGATATTTTCAAGAAACTAGAGATTACCATTCCCTTTTCTGAAGCTCTCCAACAGATGCCTTCCTATGCCAAATTTATGAAGGAATTGCTCACCAAAAAGATGAAGTACATTGAGGAGGAGACAATTGAAGTGCAAGGCAATTGTAGTGCAATTATTCAAAAGATCTTGCCTCCCAAATTCAAAGATCCAGGTAGTTTTACTATACCATTCACCATTGGGAAATTACCCATTGGAAAGGCATTAATTGATTTGGGAGCAAGTATAAATTTGATGCCTCTTTCCATGATGAGAAGAATTGGAGATTTGGGGGTGAAACCCACGAGAATGACACTTCAATTGGCTGATCGGTCTATTAAGTGTCCATATGGTGTTATAGAAGATGTATTGGTGAAAATTGATAAATTCACTTTTCCAGTGGATTTTGTCATCTTGGATATGGAGGAGGATACTGAGGTCCCTCTCATATTGGGACGCCCATTCATGAAGACTGCCAGGGTGATTATTGATGTGGACGATGGTCATCTAAAAGTTCGTGTGCAAGATGAAACTGTGACTTTTAATGTCATAGAGGCCATGCAACATCCAAGTGATAGTGGCAATTGTTTCAGAGTGGAGGTCCTTGATGAAGTGATTGACACAACTAAGAGTCAGATGCATGTAAAATCCTCTCTTGAGAGAGTTTTGACTGATTCTTGTGATAATTTGACTCTTGAAGAGGAAGCAGAAGTGGAAGAAGTCACTATGCAGTTGGAAAAGACTCGAGAAGTATCTTCCACTCATGCTAAAGTGGAGAATTTGACAAAGGAGAAATCTGATGATCAAGGCAAACTTGAGTTGAAAATATTGCCAGATCATCTCAAGTATGCCTTCTTAGAATAAGATTGTAAGAAACCGGTGATTATTAGCAACACACTTTCACAGTTTGAAGAGCAGAGGCTTTTGGAGGTTCTCAAGGCAAATCAAGGGGCTATAGGTTGGCATATTTCTGACTTGAAGGGGATCAGGCCAACCTATTGCATGCACAAAATCATGTTGGAGAAGGACTTCAAACCCATTGTACAACCACAAAGACGTTTGAATCCCACTTTGAAAGAGGTGGTGAGGAAGGAGATGCTGAAATTGTTGGAAGCAGGGATGATATATCCAATTTCAGACAGTTCTTGGGTAAGTCCTGTGCACGTTGTGCCAAAGAAAGGGGGAATGAATGTTGTCAAGAATGTGAAAAATGAGTTAATTCCAACTCGAACAGTCACTGGGTGGAGGATGTGCATTGATTATAAGAAGTTGAATCAAGCCACTCGGAAGGATCATTTTCCACTCCCTTTTATGGACCAGATGTTGGAACAGTTGGCTGGGCAAGCTTTCTACTGTTTCCTGGATGGTTATTTAGGATATAATCAGATAGTTGTTAATCCAGAGGACCAGGAGAAGACTGCTTTCATGTGTCCTTATGGTGTATTTGCTTATAGGCGAATGCCTTTTGGCCTTTGCAATGCACTTGCCACCTTTCAAAGATGCATGCTAGCAATTTTTGCTTATTTGGTTGAGAAGAGTATTGAGGTATTTATGGATGATTTCTCAGTTTTTGGTCCATCTTTTGATTCATGCCTTGAGAACTTGGATGTGGTTTTGAAAAGATGCATTGACACAAACCTTGTGCTGAATTGGGAGAAGTGCCATTTTATGGTGAGAGAAGGTATTGTGTTGGGCCATAGAGTTTCTTCTAGGGGAATTGGTGTTGATCATGCTAAGGTGGATGTCATTGAGAAATTACCACCTCCATCAAATGTCAAAGGGGTTAGAAGTTTTCTTGGTCATGCAGGTTTCTATAGAAGATTCATCAAAGATTTCTCCAAGATTGCTAAACCCCTATGCAATCTCCTTGTTAAAGATGCTCCTTTTGAGTTTGATGGTGAGTGTTTGCAAGCTTTTAATAACTTGAAGGAGAAACTAGTTGCTGCCCCAGTGATAATTGCACCAATTTGGACTCAAGAATTTGAGTTGATGTGTGATGCTAGCGATTATGCCATTGGGGCGGTTCTTGGCCAGAGCAAAGAGAAAGTTTTTCATGCTATTTATTATGCAAGCAAGGTTTTAAATGGTGCTCAACTTCATTATGCCACAACTGAGAAGGAGTTTTTGGCCATTTTCTATGCATTAGAGAAGTTTAGACCTTACCTTATTGGGTCTAAAGTGATCATATATAGAAACCATGCTGCCATAAAGTATTTGTTGTCCAAGCCTGACTCCAAGCCACGGTTGATCAGATGGGTTCTCTTATTACAGGAGTTTGATTTGGAGATTAGGGACAAGAAAGGGAGTGAGAATGTAATTGCAGATCATCTCTCTCGGTTGCTAAATGATGAAGTTACATGCAAAGAGAGGGAGATTTGTGAGACTTTTTGTGATGAAAGCTTGATGCTCATTCAACAAAGGCCATGGTTTGCAGATATGGCTAATTTCAAAGCTGCAGGTGTTCTCCCTGAAGATCTTTCATGGCAGCAGAAGAAAAAGTTTTTACATGATGCAAAACAGTACCTTTGGGATGACCCTTTCTTGTTCAAGCTTGGTGCTGACAATCTTTTGAGGCGGTGTGTCACTGTAGAGGAAGCTGCAGGTATCCTATGGCATTGTCATAATTCGCCATATGGTGGACACTTTAATGGAGAAAGGACAGCCGCCAAGGTGCTCCAATCTGGTTTCTACTCGCCCACTTTATTCAAGGATGCTCATTCTCATGGTAGGAGTTGTGATAAGTGCCAGAGGATTAGAAGCATTTCAAGAAGAAATGAGATGCCACTGCAAGCAATTTTGGAAGTGGAGGTGTTTGACTGTTGGGGCATTGATTTTGTTGATCCCCTACCTTCATCGTACAGTAATGAGTATATATTGGTTGCAGTGGATTATGTCAGCAAATGGGTGGAAGCAACTGCTTACCAAAAGAATGATGCCAAGACAGTTATTAAGTTCTTGAAGAGACAGATTTTCTCACGGTTTGGAGTTCCTAGGGTCCTCATAAGTGATGGTGGATCCCATTTTTGTAATGCTCAGTTAGCCAAGGTTTTGAAGCATTATAAGGTTAGGCACAAAATAGCCTCTCCTTATCATCCTCAAACCAATGGCCAAGATGAAGTGTCCGACAGAGAGATAAAGAGAATTCTTGAGAAGACTGTGGCATCATCTAGAAAGGATTGGTCGGTGAAGCTTGACGATGCTCTTTGGGCATATAGGACAGCCATGAAAACACCTGTGGGGCTGTCATCGTTCCAATTAGTATATGGCAAATCTTGTCACCTACCGGTGGAGATGGAGCATAAGACTTATTGGGCTTTGAAATTTCTTAACTTTGATTCATCTTTGTCTGCAGAGAAAAGAAAGTTGCAGTTGCAGGAACTTGAAGAAATGAGATTGACAACATATGACAACTCCAATAAATACAAGGAAAAGGTAAAGCTCTATCATGATAGGAAGCTTTTGAAGAGAGAATTTCACCAAGGCCAGCAAGTGCTACTTTTCAATTCAAGATTCAAGCTCTTTCCTGGCAAGTTGAAATCAAAGTGGTCAGGGCCATTCACCATCAAGGATGTCAAACCATATGGCGCAGTTGAACTAATGGATCCTTCTTCTAGTGATCCAAATAGAAGTTGGATAGTAAATGGTCAGCGCTTGAAGCATTATGTGGGGGGTGAGGTTGAACACCTCACCACTATCATTCACTTTTCTGATCCATGAACTGTTACCGGGCAAGCTAGTGACGTTAAAGAAGCGCTAACTGGGAGGCAACCCAGGGTTGTTGTTTGCTATTGTTTTTAGAATAGGTTTGCTTCTGTTCGTATTTGTTTCTGTTATGTTTTGTTCGCCCAGCGAGTGGCCGTCGCCCAGCGAGTCCGTTTTTGCAGAATCTGGTTTTCAAAAATTATGCAGACTCGCCCAGCGACCACCACTCGCCCAACGAATAATTGCGTTAATTCGACTCTGGAGCAGTAGCTGGGCGAGCCACTCTCGCCCAGCGAGTCTGGCTAGTTGTGAATTCAGAAGTTATACGCACTCGCCCAGCTAGCAGTAGTCACCCAGCGAATTATTGAAACAATTTCGCTCTGGAACAGTAGCTGGGCGACCGCTACTCGCCCAACGACCAAGCTTCGAGAAAAAAAAAAATAATAAAATTCGAATTTGAAATTGGAGGGAACTGGGACGCTCGCCCAACGAGGCACGTCAATCGCCCAACGACTGTGACAGACTTTAATGCTGTCAGGAGGTCGTTGGGTCAAATTTAACTTTTCTGAAAACAAGGCTACTCGCCCAGCGAGTGGTGTCACTCGCCCAGCGAGTGCGTCTGGCTGGCCCTAAAAAATCAGATTTCCCATATTTTTCTTTCTCTTTCTCTTTCAAAGAAAACCCTAGCCGTTTTCTCTTCTCTCTTGGGTGTGGGTCGCGCTGCTAATTTGTGCTTCCTCCTAACCATTCCATCTTCTTCTTGCACTCATCTTCATAAAGGAAAGTATTTCTCATCTTCTTCTTCCTTTTTCTTTCAATAATTTAGGGTTTTACTTAGGGTTTTCTTTAGGATTTTTCATTGTTGATTTTGAATCTATGGAAGTTTATGTAACTTAGTGTTGTTCGAGTATTGCATATAAAGTATTGTGTGTGAGTAGTGTGTTTGCAATTTTGATTGAGTGCGTTCGCCTAGCGAGCTTGCTCGCCTTCGTTCTGTGACACTGTTCATCTGCTGCAGGTTTCATCACTCGCCCAGCGAGTTGCTCGCCTAGTGAGTCTGTTACAGCAGCTTCTGTTGTTACTGATCGCGCAGCGAGTTGCTCGCCTAGCGAGTGATCCTCTGCAGCGTTGTTTTCTTTTGTTATGTTTTGTGTGTTGATATTAGCATTGTTGTTTCTAACCTTGTTTTGTGGAACAATCTCTGTGCTGGTTCTGTGATGTTAATTGTGCAGATGGCTCCTCCTAAGGCATCTCGGGATTCTAAGAAGCGGAAAGTTACTCGAGGGTCTTTGTCCCGTGCTCCTTCCATTGATTCCATGGACGAAGATGCCGAGTTTGAGTATGATCAGCATAAGTTTACATCTGAAGCTGCTGCAAGGAGATTTCTAGAGATCATGCATGTCGATATCTTACCAGAGAGACATGTGAACTTGAAGATGAGGGAGTTTGATGATTTCAGAGGGGAGCTGGAGAGATGACAGTGGCATAGAGTGCTGGGAAACCTTCCAAATGAGGTTGATGAGGTCCTTGTCAAGGAGTTTTATGCTAATGCCTACAATTCGGATGGTTCTTTGCCACGCCAAGCCAAGGTCCGGGGCAAAATTATCAAGTTTGACCGCAAGGCACTGAACACCTTCTTGAAGACTCCTATTTTTCCTGCTGATAGGAACACGCCTTATGGAGATTTTCTGAATGAAGATAAGGATTTTGAGGCCATTGCAGCAAGATTGTGCATTCTTGGCGAGTCCTATGTGATAGGTGTTTCTGGCACTCCTATTCGCATTTTGCGCAAGCATCTGAACTCCTTGGCACAGATGTGGAGTGTTTTCTCATATAACAACATATCTCCTAACACTCACACCTCCGATATCAATCTTGAGCGATCGTACTTGGTTTTTGCGATCATGACCGGAATTGAAATTGATACTGGAGTTGTGATATCACAGGAGATTGCCCTCATTGCGAGTAATGCTACCAAGCTCGGGTTTCCAGCACTCATCACGGCCTTATGCAAGGCAAAAGGTGTTGTTTCAGACACACCAGTATTGCTTCGTCTCCAACCCCCCATCAATAGTCGGTTCATTTCTAAACATTGTATGAACCCAGTAGTTGATCATGTTCCTGCACCTAGACCGGTTCCTCGCCCTCGTCCACCGAGTGTACCTCGTGCCTCATCTTCTATTTCTGAAGCTACCTTCCAGGCAGCCATGAGTAAAATGTTTGCTAGGCAGGAGGACATTTGGGATAGCCAGCAAGCAGTTCGGCGTGGCACACGATGTATCATGGACAACTTGCATAAGTTGTCTTTGGCTGTTCCAGACACTCCAGATGATTATTTGATGACTGGTGCTCAGTTTGATGAGTATATTTCTTGGCCTCGGGGCAGGCCAGAATCTTAGTGGGGGGGTGGTACTGCTGGTGGCTCTACTGACTCTGATGATGGTGCAGATGATGCTGATGAAGCTGAGAATGCTGTTGAGGAGGAGGTTCCTCCTGATGATGATGCCTGAGATGTGTCGTGTTTAGATGTGTTGTGTTTAAGACTCTGTTTATTTGTTTAGTGATGTGTAGTTTTGTTATGGGTTTAGTACTTTGTTTTGTCTAGACATTATTGTTTAGTTGTGGAGTTTATGTTCGTGCTTATGTTTGTAATGATATTGTGATCTCTGTTCATATAGCCTTGCATGATCTTTGGTTATTTGCCTGGAACTTTGAATGATTGATGAAGCGTTGATGTGGTTGCAATGTGATTCAGTCCTTATCTAGAGTGAAATTTGGCTCAATGAATGAGATAGTTGAGTGTTGAGATATGTGCTTGGTGAGAATGCTAGGAAGCTATCATTGCTATGAAGTTAATTTTTGCATGATTCTTTGAATGCAATCACACACACTTGGTTAGGGATGAAAAAGACAATTGTTTGTTGTTATGTAATGAAGCTACTTGGCCAAATAGCTAACCTTTGTGCATAATGTGAAACCATTTTTGAACCCTTTTTGAGCCTTGATGTATTGTTTCTCTCCCCTAAGCCTTGTAAAATTTTATCTTACCTTACACCATGGAAGAAGAGAACAAGTTTTATGTTGTGAACATGGGTATGAGTGGAGATTAAGTTTGGGGGAAAGATGTGATTGAGAAAGGAGAAATTGTGATGATTGAAAAAGCTCAACACTCTCAATAAAAAAAAATGTCATAAAAAAAAAAGAGAAAAAGCAAAGGCAAAGTAATGAAAAGGGTGCACGAAATGAAATTGTGAGGTTGAGCTGTGAAAAGATTATGGCGGATTGTATTGTTTGTATATGGGGAGTGAGGATATTCATGAATGTTTATGCATATAATTGTTCTCCGCTTCCAAGGTGATTTGATTCCATGAAAACCATAATTCTTTGTAGCCAAGCCAAGTTTCAAGCCTAGAAAGACCTTTTGATCTAATTCAATGTGTGTGAAGTGTGTGAATGAGATGATGTGCAAAACTTTGATGGATTGGTTTTATGGTATGCTAGTTGTGAGATTGTGTGGCTAACACATGTGTGAGGAAACACTGACTTTTGTGTGATTTAGTGATTCTCATTGTTGATAGTCATATTTAATTCTGGATTGAGGAATTGATTTTCATGGAAGCACCACATCATATCTTCTTGAATTTGAGAAATGCAAGTGAATGGTCTTTGATATGTGTAAAGGGGATTATGTTATGAGATTATATGTCTTTGGTTCATTTTTAAGTAGAGTGTTTTGTTTATGTGTTTGTACAGTTAGGTTTTCTTTTCATGAGGACATGAAAAAGTACAAGTTTGGGGGAGTTTGATAAGTATGAAACTTACTTATTATTCTTATTTTATTGGACCTCTTAATTGTACTTAATCATGTGCTTTGTGGGAAGTTTTAGGTTGTTTTTAGGTTCTTTTTAGGTTAGATATATTTTGTGTTATCTTTGAGATTATTGTATAGGAAAGTGAAGGATTGGAGAAGAAGTGAGGTTATTCTGTCAAGACCCAGTCGCCCAGCGAAATGGACCAGTCGCCCAGCGAGTGTGTCATCGGTCGCCCAGCGAGTAAGTCATCTCACCCAGCGAGAAGACGGTTTTCTGAAGTGGTTATAGTTTCGAAAAGTTACACGAAACTGTGTGCTGGAGTGTGGGAACGCGACAGAACCAGAAAGGAGACGAAAAAGCGCCATTCTAGGGCAAGGAGACTTCACAACAATTCATCCATTCCATCAAATTCATCCATCCTTTGTTCTAGATGCTTAGGAGTGACTAAACTCCTCCTTCATTGGGGTTGGATGTAATGAACCTATACTCTTTGTAATTTTCCTATGCAATGTAATCTCTTTCGTTGTTCATATGTTTTATCTCAATTATAAATGTGCTTGATGGAAATCTTTGCTATTTGGTTGTATCTAATTATTGGAAAATGAATTGGAACTTAACCTTGGATAGAACAACCATGAGATAGGGTTCTAGGAATAGACGTAATCTCTAGGTCATTCTATACGTCAAACCTTAATGCAAGTCATGTGTTAAAATAGTTAAGGAATTAATATTTTGACATATTTGACTTAGAACTTACTTCTAAGGAATTAGGGGTTAGTAAGCTTATGATGAGGATGTTTGAGCACGATAGAGAAATTGTGTAGGAAATATTGTGTTAGTATGGTTCATGAAATCCAACCTTGATGAAGTATTTCTTAAATCCTTTTATAACTTTAGTGTTTATTAATTTTGCATGTTGTTCTTAAATTAAACCAATCTTTTACGTTGACATTATTGCTAAAATTAGTAAATAATTACACTTAGACAAACGAACACAAATCCCTTGGGAAAACGATACTTGGACTTCCATTTTTACTACTTGTAACGAATTGGTACACTTGCCGAAGAGTTAACACTAGCTTCCCTAACCTGAAAATCCTTGCTTAAACTTGAATTCTAGAGTTCCGTCTTTGTTCAACAATGGCTTCCCTTGCTTCCCTTTTTCTTTCAGCTCCTCAGCTCACTCACTAATGTAGTGTTTACTCTAAAACCACTCTGCCATACAAAATACCCCAATGGCAGTCCCAATAAACCCTTCTCTCACCCTTAATTTGTTCTTAATTAAAATTGATGGCCAAAACGAAAATTGGTTTAATGGTGTTTTTAATTACCATTCAAGGACCATTATGGCTATTTTTTCTTTACAGCCTCTCTTGGTTGCCCATTTCTGCTAGGGTTTCTTTGCCCTTTCACATTTATGCCAAAACTAATTTTAGCAAAAAGAAAGCTTAATTTGGTTCTACAAAGGTTCGAACAAATTACCATGCCAATGTCAATGTTAACACCCAATTTCGTCTAGGTAAATGCATTTTTTTTGTTAAATAAAAAAAAATGTTAGGTTTTTAACTTTAATTCTACCATGAAAAAAAAAGAAAAAAAAAGAAAAAAAGAGAAAAACAAAGAAAAAAAAAGAAAAAAGAGGCAAAATCTAATTTTTTTTTAATTATCACACCCTTTTCATGAGCCCAAATTTTTTATACATATTTTCACCCCCACTGTTTGTTATTTACACTCTTCACATGACATGTTAGAAAATGACATTTTATAATTTTTGTTTTTAGATAAGGGTATAATATTAGGAGCAATATGTTTTATAATAATTTGAATAAATATCTTACATTTATGCTTATGTGATGTGTCTCATTGATTTGTCAGTTAGGGAAGATATTATTTTAATAATTAGAAGCAAATGTTCCCGATAATAATGCTTTTTAGAAAATGCTACGATTTTAATAGTTAACAGAAAATATTCCTAGTAATAATTAGAATCAATTATATGAATAATATGTTATGATTTGATCAAAATCTTTATGTGACAAAAAATATGATTCTATTAATTACAAGCAATGTTCCTGCAGAGACATAATTAATAATCTATAAATATGCACGGACCCCACGAATTAAAGGTACGCATTCATTATTTCCTTAATCACTAAATTTGACTTTCTGAGAGATTTTATTGACTTGAGCTTCGGAGTCCCTTCTGCAGGTAACCCCTCTCGGGTCCAAACCGATCACACCGAGATACTCATGAGCGACATGTATCAACTGGGAAGAAGCCTACTGAGGAAATAGCGGACCAGAGTAAGGTAATACTTGTGTCTAACATATCTTGTTTGTTCTTTGTAGGAACAACCTATATTTCGTTAATAATTATAATCAATACCGTGGATATTATGCGACCATTTAATTTCTATAATATGTTTCATCAAGACCACATCCTTCCTCATATATTTTATTATAATTAAAGACTAGAATTTCAGTGGTACCCCAAGGTGCCTATATAAGCATAAAACTTCTCCAATGCAAGACACACAGAAAAAAATTCGAAAAACCCTTCTTCTTTTTTATTACCATAGCACACACGCAAAAGGGGGTCACCTTATTATCCTTCCAGTCAGTTTTGCTCTATTCGTGTCCCTGAAAGGTAAATTCTCTTTGCTCCTAATGTTATTGATGTACCGCTCAGATTCTCTTATAATATCAAATGTATGATCGATTGACCTGTTGTATGATTAAATGTGTTTCCGGTTCGAACGTTAGATGATTTTGGGTTTGTCATTGATATGCTCAACCCTTCTCTTTCCTTTTATTTGGAATGCCATTATCTTGATAATTAAAAAAGTTTCTTTCGTAGGCTTTAATTCTCTCTAAAAAATATAATAATAAAAAAATAAAAATTATAAAATTGCTTTTGAATATCATGCAAGTCTCGGACTTTCTTGATAATCAAAACACTCCTTCATAGGCTTTTAATTCCTTTAAAAAAAATATTAATAATAAAAAATAAATAAAAATTATAAAATCATTTTTAAATATCATGTCAAATCTCGGATTTGCTTGATAACTAAATCTTTTATCATGTAGAATCTCAGGTTCTCTTGATATTAATATATATATATATATATATATATATATATATATATATATATATATATATTAAATATATAAAAAAAAAAAAAAATAAAACAAAATATTTTAAAAAAAAAATCATATCTATATTTTTCCAAATGGAAATACGTAGGAGCGAGGTATAGTCCTCATCGGGCCAAAAAAAAATAAAAAATATTTTTTTTTTAATTTTTATTATTTTTGTAAGTGTTTTTTTATTTTGTTTGATTTTTTTAGGAAACAACAAATATTTTAAGCATCAAATTCTATCTTGCACACTTAATTAAAGAGGGAACCGTCTTAAGACGGGTGTTGTGGGGTGCTGATACCTTCCCCACACGTAACCAACTCCTGAATCCATATTTGGTTTCGAAGACCATTATTTTTGCAGGTTTTTTCTATAGTTTTCCATAATAAACTATGGTGGCAACTCCTCTGTACCTTTTTTAAATTTTTTTCGCCGTCTCGCTGTGACCTTGGTTGCGACAGATGGCGACTTCACTGGGGACATTTTTGAGAGCTGATCCTATTAATTATAAAATTTTATTTTTTTATTTTTTTTAATTTTTTTATGCATGTATATCTATTTTTGTTTGTCTGGATGCCTTCTATTTAGTTTAATGTCCTTTATTTAGTATGATGCCCATATGTGTTTGTATTATGAAATTATTGAATCCTAGGGTAGATGACAATTGCTATATCTGTTTGGGAATTTTCTGGCTGTTTTGCAGGTGTGGGTTTGGGTAGTTTTAGGTTGCTCCCTCCACACACTACACATGTTAGACTAGTGCATTTATTTTAAGGGTTAATTATGTTTTTAGTCCCTCAAGTATTATGCGATTTTGTTTTTAGTCCCCCAACTAACGTTTGCTCCAATTTGGTCCCTCATGTTTTGAAACGATTAGAAATAGTCCTCCTTTTTGGACGCCGTTAGTTTTATTTGACACCTGGCAAACGGACTGCCACATATGGATCCTGTTTTATGCGATGTAAGTGGAGTGTGTTTCTGCACGTGCTAATTAAAGAGAAGCTTTACATCCAAATAAAAGAGGGGTTGGGAAATTTAGAAACCTTAAAATTGAAATTTGTGAATTGGGGCTTCGAGATAGTGAGCAATTGCTGCATATCGTCACTGGGTAGGCAGAGTTTGGCATAGTTATTGCGTTCTTGAGTGATGAAGAGTGGTAGCAAAGGGTTTCCATGTACGCCGTGGAATACAGGTTCGAAAATGTCGCAAAGTTGTGCCTCATCTTCAGAAATGTCATCCAAAGTCTGTGGGTGTGGGGAAAGATTGTTGCTCCTAAAGGCATCCACTGTGAAAAACAAAGGGAGATTATTTTGGAGATGTCGAAATTGGGCTGTAAGTTTCAAATCCCGTGACTTATTGGATGTTGCTTTTGTATTTGTGGTAATGGTTTCATCTTTTTCTTTCGCAGACCAATTCACAATGTAATTACTTTGAATGGGTTGACGACGAGGAATCTGATTTTCAAGGGAAAGAAAAAGAGAGTGAAGCCAGTGGTGGAAAAAGAGTTGATGGTGGGAAAAAAGGTGAAGAAGATGAAGTTTCTTTGAAAAGGGAGAAAATTATGCTTGATTTGATGAAGAAAAATGAGAAGTTGAAGATGAAATTGCAACAAGAGAAAAAAATTGGGACATTCCTGTTTTTTTTATTTGTGATATCGTGGGTCTCAACAATTGTAATGGTGTTCATGTTGTTGTTCAAAGTTAATTGCAATGTTTGAGATTACTGTAGTGGGTAGTTTTTTGTAGTTGTGATTATGATATTATTGGAATTGTAATGGAATTTCAAACTTTTGGTTACTGTTATGTCTTAGTATTTGCAATGAAAATGGAACTTGTAGC
>Ga0214543_1009815_pt1 | contig 14622 bp, 5 predicted proteins | sample CNSS2metaG_FD_160094 | JGI IMG/M metagenome (GOLD analysis project Ga0214543, IMG submission 160094) | Root nodule microbial communities from cowpea collected in UCLA plant growth center, Los Angeles, California, USA - CNSS2 | ecosystem: Host-associated > Plants > Roots > Nodule | place: USA...
TACAAGGATTGATATTCTATATAGAATAGTGTTTGAATAAATCTCACATCGTTCAAGAGTCAAAGGTAAACACACTTTAAATATTTCTTCTCCCTCCATCTTCTGAGACGTCTTTTAAGAACAAAATCGTGACAGAGCTCCATGTTCAAAACAAATTTAGAAGTTCCGATCACAATATAGTTGGATACTTTGATGCTAATTTGTGTGAAGAGAAGACAAAAAAATAAATATCATAGATGCTTTTACGCTTGGAGATACTCCAATTTCCTCCTTGTCAAAAAAGCATTATGTCATGACTTTGTCTTCATGTGGCTGAGTATATAATTATTAGTATGAATTTGCCAAACTCCATGTTTGAATAATTAAGGATAAGAATGAAGGAAAACATGTTTTTAATGGTGAATAACAAGCCAATAATAAAGTTGGTCAATGTGGCAGCACAAGCTGTAAGTAAATTTATTGAAATCTAATTTCACATATGAAACTGGAGTTATGCAAATTTGAGAATCAAATTTGAAACATTTTCACCAAGTCTTTAAATAAAAAAAGATCTAAACAGTTTAGAAGTAAATTAATTGATGCTGAATTATGGGAGTGTTGAAATAACATTTTAAATACCAATGACATATAAACAGCTTGATATCATGCATTTTTTTTTTCTCTTTCACTATTTTCTGCTAATCAATTACTTTGTGCGTGTGTGATTGTGAGTGAGTTCTATTATACTTGATATCTTCAATAGAGAGAAACTAGAAATGAAGAGAGAAAATATATAATTTTAAAATGTTTAAAATTGATGAGTACATAATCTTAGTTGGGTGGCTCCATATTCCTTCAAACAACCATTGTGAAGTTGTCTAACCCACCTACTTGGCCAAACAACCTGATTTTTCAAGCGTTGGACATTAAAGACATAAACGGTTAAGCTGCACGGTCTCTTCAATGGACTGTCCAATTTCTTTTCTCAAAAATAAAACAGAAGTTTGATTTGGATTTTCATAAACAAATTTAACATAAAAGTAGTGTTACATATAATTCCACGAGCAAAAGAAGAGACAGAAGACAAACGTGTATCTGACTTTTTGCCATGAAAGTTACATTACATGCACGTGATAAAAACAAAATACTAAAATATATGAAAAACAGTCATTTTATCAAAGAAAAAGATTCATTTTGTTGAAGATATATAATTTATAGTTATTAAAAGTGTGCACATGATGGATTCCCCACACGAAAAGGACAAAGATGTTTTAGACAGATCCATCATCACGCTGTCCCCGAAACTTATTGTGCCAGACAGAAATCAAAGGCAAAAGACATAAACTCATAAACTTTTTTTATTTCATGAAAGACACGTAACATCGAATCAACAGATCCAGACAGTTTCAAGGGTTTCACTGATCAACCAAAACCACCCATTCCTTTCACTGTCTTTCCCCCCTCACTTTATTATTATTACTATAATTTTTATTGACAATAATAGCGCACGATTGCATGTACGTACGTAGCCATCCTTCAACCACGACGTTCCGGGGTCCAGTGAGGTTCAGCGGGGCTAAAGTGAACAGACTCTACCCTGGAATCCAACAACTCCGTTATGGGAGTGAAAGTGACGCAGCGTGGCACCTTGTACTGGTTAATCGAGGCACCTCGGGAGATGGCGTAGTCCATAAGCTCTTCGAAGGTTCCCTTCTTCACCACACGAATCTCCAGCGGCCCAATAGAACGGTCGGAGACTCTCCCTTGCCGATACACGGCGTTCAGCGACTCCTCCATCATCAAACAACACTTCTCCAGCACGTCTCCAGAGGGAGCATGGCGCGAGTCCTTCATCAACAGCTCCCAGTAAATCACGTAGTGCCCCGGGATCGACTTCGTGTCCGCGAAGCTCGTGTACTCCACCACGCTCGTGTTGAACTCCTTCAACAGCACCGAGGCGTTCTCCACGGCGTTCTGCAGCTCCGACTCGTCCGTTTTGTCAGAGTCAATGCTCAGAAGCACGTTCTTTCTCCTCACGAAGCGGAACTGCGGGGCGTTGTTGTGGAACCCCGTCACTTGGAGCACGTCGCCCACACGGTAGCGGCACAGACCAGAGTATCCGGTGAGAACGAGTTCGTAGGATTTCCCTACTTCGACGTCAGCAAGGTCGACCAAAGGCGGTGGCGAGTCACGTGACAGGGTGGAAGATGAATTTGAAGAGGAATCATCGTGAGGCAAGAACTCGAAGTAACCCATGTTTGGCATGATGGTATATGATACATCAGAGGGGTTGCAGATTGGGTTCAGGTTAAGCCCAAAGTAACACTCCGAGGAGGCGTACATGGTGCAAGCGAGAGGTAGGCCTCCGCTGTAATAATCAAGAGTTGGAATATACTGCGCCATGGCACCCGTCACAATCACGTCTAGATACTTGGTGTTTGGCCAGATTCTGGTGATTATGTGTTCCCAGTCTTCTCCAGAACATTCTTTGGTGATGAAATTGGCAAGTTCCGGGTTTGGTTTCAGGATTTGAGCCATGCGTTGAGTGATGGCAGGATCGGTGATTTTTGGGTTTAGGGTTCCGGTGGAGATGTCGTGGGCTAATTGCTCCCAATTGAGCTGGAGGAAGCGGATGGCTCGAAGAAGGCCCGAGGCGAAAACGGCACCGACTCTGAGAACCTCATGGCGCATGATGAGGCCGCATAGCATTTGCGTGTACATGCTCTGGAAGGAATCGGGGCAGAGGATTGCTTCATCGGGGCTTGTATACACGTTGTATGGATCGTGGGGTCTGTTTTTGAATTGCTCGCTCTTGTAGTAGCTAGTCAGCACGGGGCGTGCCACTAACCCACTCGGCGTCTTCGTCTCCGCTTTGATGAACAGAAACAGGAGAGCCTTACCCTTCTCCAACCCAGGCATATATCTGTGTAACGTAAAAATATATTCACATGAATTAGTTCGTGACATAAAAAACATAATATATTTGCACATGTCTTAGGAAGGGAAACATACTGGTTCATCACTGGCATCAGAAGGCTGTAAAGCGACTGACGACGGTCCATCTCTTCACGAATCGTTGGCATCAATTTCCTCTCCCCAGCAGATGTTCCAGAACTGCAGTTTCGCCCAAGGTTAGTTAATTCACTTCAAGTCAAACACAATTTATGAATACAGATATAAGGTTAATGCGCATTAATAGGCAAAAAGCAGTATGTACGTACCTAGTGAGAAACTCAGAGATCGGGTGAGCGCAGAGGATAGGGGAGCGGTCACCGTTAGCAATGCGTTGGATATCATGCTTCAAATCCTCGTACGAAACGACAGGAACCTTGGACTTGAAAGTGTGACGGTCCGTGGCTTTATTGAGCTGAAACCGTTTGAGGTACTCAGTCTGAGCGTTTTGGCTCAGAATCTCGGCAAGCACTCTCTCTTGGACACGGTCAGTGTTTTGGGTCATTTCCTCGATAAAGCGCAAAGCCTTTGAGTTTTTGTCATCACAAGTAGGGCGAAGTGCAAGAGGGGAAGGAGATAATTCAGCAGCAATGGTCATGATGGGGATTGTGAGTGAGGTAAGAGAAACTGAAGCTCTAGCTCTTTGGTTTCAACTGAGAAGTTAAGAGAAGATGAGAGAGTGGAAGAAGTAGATGAGTGTGGATGGAGAGAAAGTTGAGAAATTTGAGGGGTATTTATAGAGTTGTGGTAGTAGGGGAAAATGAATTAGAAGTATGAAGCATGTGCAGTGATCGTCATGGTTGGCGGAAGCAAACAGCGCTTGCAATGACGTTGTAGGAGTTAATGGGGATTCGCGCGACAAAGGATTGTGTGTGTTTCAGATAGTGTAGCTTATTAGGGAGACAGGTGGGCCAGATATGAAGCATGGTGGCCGACATGTGGGTCCACATATGTCGCCACGTAAGCAAAAGTTTCTCGAGTGTAGTCCTTAGGGGCGAACCATGCGGCCATGGGGTTGTAGGGTGTGTTGGTATCAGAAAGTGATGGCTGCCGGCTGCGCCAGGGACTGTGAGAAGTTTTTACTTACTCAGGACAAAACTTTACTCCACCATTTTGCAACTTATCACTCCCTATTTTTGCCCTCTAACTATATTTGTTCAAACTCTCATTTTTCTTTTATCCTCAATTCTTATCACAACAGTTAAACATCAAGGGTGTTTTCATTCTCATTTCCAAACAATCTTAGGGTGTTTCTCATTTCAGTTTTTTAAAAAGTTGCTTTTTATTTTCAAAAAAAGCAAAAGAAAAAACATAGATACTAAATTCATGTCTTACCCTATGTAGCACCACCACTCCATGTAATTCACTCGCTTAAATTAGAACACACATACAATGAAAGAGATGAGAAAATGTTTATCACTTGATTCTGTTTTTTTTTTTTTTTTGTTTAATTTTAAAACAATATTCACAACACTTACCTTGTACGAAATTGGAGAATAAAACATACAACTATTTTATAAAATAGTTTTGAAAAATTCGAAGGAAATCAAGCAAGGCCTAATTCTTGAAAATGGTGATCATAGTCCTCATCTTATTCTTTTGATAAAAGTATATTTCAATACAAATTCATGATTTATATTAATTCATTCATTCATTAAAGTTTATACGAAATAGATATACCGTAATAAACTCTATTAAATAAATTTGTCTAATTTTCAAACGTATGCACAGTAAATACAGCTTCCTCGATCTGTTGAAAAGTCGCAACTTGAAGATAAACTTGGTCAACTTTCCCTTCTGATTAATAATTAGAGAAATTGTATTTGCATAATATGCTTTAAACTAAAATTATATAAGAAAAAAAAAAAGGCTTGAGATGAAATAAATGATATGGTTGAAAGAGATGGAGGGAATGATGAGTTGTAAAGTGTTATAAAAAAGTATGTAAAATAATATGATTATTATTGAGTATTAAATGAGTTGAAAGGTGACACTTAAAACTAAAGTGTTGACCGTTCTATTCAAATTTGATTTTTTCTGAATTATTTTTAATTGCATAGAATTAAATTTTATTTAACCTAAAATCCAGAATGTTGTCTGTTCAAAAAATCCCTTTAAATAATACGTGTATAAAATATATTTAATAAGATTTTATTCTTAAATTATTTTTTCAACTAGCATATCTAAATATAAAATTAATTTTACAATCTAATTTAAAATGCATATAAATTAATTATTAAATAATATTTTTCATTACTAATCTGAAATACACCATAAATCCAAACTATTATGTGTATAATTAAAATCCTTTCATATTTTTATGTTGAAATTAATTTTTAAGTCCTTATATTGTTGTATTGACTTTCCAGTTGAGTCCTTTAAATCACCTTAAAAAGTCCTTATAATATAAAAGTCTTTAACAAATAAATAAAGGGTAGTTACGTTATAAATACCCCGTGTGCGAATAATGAAATTTAGTACCAAACTTAAATATTTTTCAATTTGAGGACATAAAATTATATACTTTATAAAAGAATTGCTTCTTTAAATTTAAAAGCCTAAATTGGATTATTACAAATTCTACAAACTAAAAACATATTTAAATTTTAAATAAAATAACGATTGTTTCTATATAATTGAAAGGGAAGATATAACAATGTTTTATATATTAACTAAAAAATTAAATAGATAATCCAATTAACCCATTTGCGCACAATAGTAAGAAAACCGAAGGATAGAATGGGAAAAATGAACAGAAAGAAGAGAATTCTGTTTTATATTTTATTTATTTATTTATTTATTTATTTTATTTCATGCTTGTATATCTCCACATACCAAATAAAAAGAATAATAAAATTAAATATTTTGAAGTGAGTCCTAATAAAATTTTTATTCTATTTAATATTCAAAATATTGAAATTTATCAAAATAACAATCAAATTACACATACATATTAAAAAATATAAAAAATTCCCACACTTAATAGAAGAAAGTTTTTAATAAGATTCGATTAAAAATACCTAAATTTATAAAAAAATTAAAACTTAATTATACGTTTTTTTATTTTCTATGTATAGATACATAATATTACCGCACTTAACAACAAAATCAAATGGTAAGAATTCAATTGAAATCTGTTGGACACTCAACTCAATACATTTTTTAATAAGTATTTAATTGAAAATACTTATCTTTCTATTTATCGGTGTTGTGTTATTTTAGGATTTTTATTATTTAAACGTAATTAGGTAACGATAATACATAAATGAACGGTAATTCCAAAAATTTGTTAATAACTTAGGTCATAATCAAGGTAGAAAGGTATGGTCATAGCATGACAAGATAAGATATATAAATTTGTTATTGCAAGTTTTTTATTTGACTAGGTTTGGATTTGAGGTTTTGTTTGATTCTTCGTGTCTATGTGAACGAGATAATTCTAAATTCAACGGGTAGGTTAAGGGTTGATTTAATTTTTTTTTTTATTATGACAGTTACGTTGTGATTCCTTGTTTTCAGCCTCTATATATTTAATTTTAATAAAAGAATTGCCCTACTCTATTCTAGCTACTAATTTATTTTCGGCATGCTTTCAAAATTATTTGTTTTGTTTCTTTGATAAATTCAAGTCCAATTTTTTTTAATCCTACTAAAATTTTGTTTAATACACCATAAAAAATTTGTTAGCACCCAAAAAACTGACTATTGAGTGTAATAATTAGGAAAAGTTCCAATAATGGGTTGAGTTTCCACGATTTTTGTTGAACCAAATTTATAATTTAGTCAGTTCAGATTTCTTTTATGTTATCACTGAAATAGCAACGGATAAACGAGTATTTTGACAAGCAAATACGCATCAGAACATTTAAATTTGTTGTTTTTTCTTCTCTACCAGAGGTGTTTATTCAGTGTGTATAACTTCATACCTGATTTGAGTTCTGGGGAAATTATGAAGCTCTCTATCTCTCAATCTTATAAAATACTAAAGATTCTTTTGTAAACAAATCTGAAGGATACGTATTCTTGGATTCACAAGTTTAAAGAGTGAAGAAGTTTGATACCCAATTTCAACTCGGAAGGTTCATAACACTCAAGTGTCTAGTTCAATGAACAAAGATATTTGATATCCGATCTTGATCAAGAGAATACACAACTTTACACCGTCAATTTCAACAAAGTGTTTGATAATTTTTGGTATTGTAAACTAATCAAACAAATTATTATTCTTGCTTTCTGCACTTTGTACAGAGAAATTCTTCTATCCTTTCGCCCACGGAATATTTATCCCCGTAATTAATAGAACCAATCTCCATGGTTGTGTTGCGAATGTGAATCATGCTATATATTCTCCCTTTGGTATTCTGATCGTAGTGAAGACTTTAAGAGGAAGGAGGAATCGAAAATTTAACTATTCTTTTCTCCTTTATCTAAATCCAAATCATACACTTCTAAACTGACCCAAAACATGACAGTACTGTAAAGCATGCGTGCACAGTAGGAAAAAGGTAAGGCTATCGTTTTCACAGTCGCTATCACGATGGAAAACATTGAATTGATAAGCCTCACAAAGTTGATAAAAAGCACGTTCATTGAATAGAGGCGTAAATGCCAGAAGTTGGGTCCAATTATCTCTCCATTGCCAAAGTCAGCAGGAGCAACTATAACAAATCATTTTACCTTTGACACTCTCAGTTACATATATATCTTGTTGGTTCCAGGCATACCAAAACGGTGTTACAGATATAGAAGTTAATGTTAAACGATAAAAATTAAAAAGGCAGATCAATTAATTTGTATGAAAAAATTTCGAAAGTGACATAAACTTTTCTAAAATTAACAACACCCATATATAGTGAAGGGAGAACCAAAGAAAATTTACTGGTATTACTGTTTTACTTACACAGATTCAATCGCGTTAATTTTACCTTTCCTTGTTCACTTTTTGGTTAAGATCAAGGACCTTTTCAAACTATGGAATGCTTGAGTTGTTTCAGCAATATTTATGGTTTTATCCCAAACACGATTTGGCAGTGGACCGGACTGTCAAGATCGTATTAAGGGGTAACAATACACAAAACTAAAATTAAATTAGAACAGTAGCCTTCATTTTTTGACCAAAGTAATCTCGCACTACGTGACATGAATGATTAGGTATTAGTAGAAAGAAAAATGATTTCACATTGAGAGCAAAATGCTTCGCAATTCAAAGATTTTGAGTGTGCAATGATACGAAATTTGTGGCAGCTATACTAAGCGTATTATTTGGTGACCGACAAAATCAGTTAGCAATTATCATAATAACATTTACAACAGCGAAACCTCTAAAAGCTTCGTAGAAGGTTTGACAAGTTGAAATTGTTTTCCGAGGATATATACGAGATGAGAGAGCGAGAACAGATAAAATTTGATCGACAATAAACATAAAAAAGGCATTTTTAATCCATCAATCCCACCGAGTTTCCACTGGGGAAAACTTCCTGTCGCCAAATGGTAGAACATATGGACGTGACAAGACACTAATTTGCGAAGGCAAAGCAATTGATGAAGCCTAAATATCATGGTTGACTACCACATCAAGCCCATAAATCAAGTTTGAATACGTTTCTTGATTGTATTGGATTGACTATTCCACGCGGACATTAATTCAATGTTATGGTTGTGCACTTTGTCAACCGTTGTAGTTATATTGACTCATGTTTTAGTTGCAGATAACCCTTCCGAATGGATTATGGATTTTACTTGCAACCACCGTCCATTGGAAGGGACAAGATGCTGACAACTAAAAGAAGGAAAATGTTGTCATTCTAATTACTGTCTTAAAAGCATATTAGGCAGATTTTGCACTGGAATTCAATCACGGATTTACTTCTCTAACTTTTATCACCCAACTCTTGCATTTAAGGTACAAAGATACTGAAATTGTTTTTGTCGGCAACAGTGACCAAAACTAGAAATACATCCCACATATTATTATGCTTAATATAAAAAACTATAGAAAATTAGACTAACATATTTTATTTAAAAAGAGAAAATGAATCAGCCATACCACAAATTTTATGTGGAGGGACAGCGGTGGCCCAATAATAATTGAATAAAGTAAGTAAGTAAATTATTTGTTACCTTGGTTCTCTCAATTATAGCACTTACCGTAAGTAAGTAAAACTTTTTATGTATATATCATAGTTAAGCAGTACATAAGTTTGCGAAACACTGGAAATGCGGTGAACAGTAGAGATATAAGGAACAAAAAAGGTAGAACAAAAAGCACAAACCACAGTCACCTTGGTTGTATAATTGTGAAGTGATGGATTACACGTACAAAAAACTCTGCTGTACGTGGTCCTCACACCCGTTAGTGGGTACCAAGAAAGCAATATCTTTCAGGTCCGTGACACAATAATAGTGTATGCTTTTCCAAACAAAAACTAAGGTTGTCACAATCTCAAGAAAAGAAAAAAGAGAGAGAAACAAATTTGTATGATGTGTATTCTACTTAACGGAGGAAGACAACCAAAAGAACATCATATGTAAATGAAAATATGCATAAAATGTCAAAATTATATTTTTCAAATAGCACCATTAGGTTAAAAAATCCCACTCTTTCAATTTTATAACAATTATTACTTTTTTCTATCTCTTTGTAAAAAAGGAAACGCATTTTTCTTGAAATGTCACTTAATGATCTACACATGTTGAGAATCAAAGGATACAATTTTGCTTACACGGTTTCACTGAAGCCAAAACTACTTCAACCACTCGTTTGCTTATCTGCGTGACACACGTTTGAGAATCTGTCTTTTTTTTTCTTTTTCCAATTTGTAAATCTTTCAATGTGTCTAGATACAAAGTCTGGCTAAGAAAAATTTATATATATATATATATATATCATGCCTGCGTAATGATTATGTGATATGTGCTATTATGATAGAAATAAGAAAAACGAGGATCAGAAGTATACTTCACTAATTAATTAGCATTAATTATGTTGTTAGCTGTTAGTTGGGAAACTGAAATCAATTTTTAGCATCCATTCATAAGTTCGAAACTTACTAATAGCACCCTAAGTTGATGCTTAAAATATATTTCCTAGAGACCTTAGCACTTCTTGCTGTAATCTGCAACAAAAGAAAAAAAAAACAGTAATAATTTCATGAATGATTTTGTCCCGTGATCATAATATTTAGTGATTTTGCATTGTAAGACCCTATTTTTGTGGGATTTTGAGAAAATAATTTAAATTAAATGAAGAATGAATAGACCTATTTTAATGTTACAATGAAAAGTAGAACATTTGATTATTATTTTTATATAAATTATCTTTTTGAAATTATATTTTAATATTTTGTCGAAGTTATGAGGTAGTTTTTTTTTTTCAGACTTCGCTCTTTTGCAGGTGATAGAGTTTAGTTCAAGATTTTTTTATCAAAACTTTTATTTCTTTTCTCGTATAATGTAAACTTTTTCTTTTCTTTTCTTAACATGTGCGATTTTTTACATTCCAAAATTGGCAAGTTAAGAATTATGATTTTTTTTTTCCAATCTGAATTCGCTATAATGATATGATTTGTAGGTTTGAGTTACAAGAAATTATATATTTGCGAAGAAAATGAAATTATTTCTCTTTTTCTCATAATCAGACAATATTTTTGAGATTATTTATTAGTTAGGGAATATATTGAGTTCACTAAAAAAAAATCCAAAATTGATGTTCTTATCCTTTATATATAATTTTAAATAAATATGGGTCGTGAACATATTTTTCTAAAGTATGATAAATTTTCTTTCTACACATATAAAAGGAAAAACAGTTTACTTTTTCTTCCATTATAACACTATTTTTTTTTAAATTATAGCGTGTTAGTGCATATAGTCAACTTTGTATATTAAATCATCTTTATTATACATTAATTGTGCATTAACTGAATGTACTGTACGAGAGTAAGTGAAAAGTCAATGTCATCATAAGAATTGATTTAAAACTACTAAAGTAAAATTAAAGGAAAGTTATATGATTCATTGCAATTGTATGTAGTTTATGCAATCGTAAATTTATACTATTTATTCAAGTAATAACTATGATTTAGTTATTTAAAAAAATAAATTTGTTTTACTTTGGAAAATCAAATAGGGTGATTCTAATCTCAGTTATTTTAACAAAACATAGGAAATTTTAGTTAAAAAAATGCTAGATAACCGTCGTATTAACATAATATATCTTTAAATATTTTTTTTCTATAGAAAAAGTAATAGTTTGTGATAAAGTTGATTTGTAAAAAAAAAAAATGAAAATTTTGGAGAGAGAGTGATATCATTAAAGAAATAGACTACACATTTTTTTTGTGATAAAAAGCATAATATATAAATAATAGTTTGTGAGTGTATCACAAATTTATTTATTTTTATCATGGATTGAAGACCTGGGAAAGGGTATTACAATGAACATTGTTAAGAAATGATCATTTAATAGTGTTACTAATTGTGATTGAAAGATTAGTTACAAAATACTGGTCACTTATGTGAATGAGAATAAGTTATTTAAAGTGATTCTTTGTGGAATGCAAGCACGTGGATTGAAGCATGAATATAGTGCTTGTGGGTGATAGTGTCACTTTAAAGTGAAATTAAAGTGTTTTGAGCAAGTAATAGTAATAAGTTAACCCTTAATGTGAATTAGTACTCACTTAAGAAGATAAGATACTTTTGCTTAGGCCACACTACAACAACTCAAGTGAATGACTCAAGTCGTTGGAACAAATAATTGATCCTCATGCTAGCAACAACGTTTGAAATAAAGTTTATGAAATTTAAAAATAATTTTTTAACATATTACATATAGTATATTATTAACCTTTTTTATTGTTAATTATGTTTTTGTAATAAATTTTAATATAAATATTAGTATAATATTTATACAAATAATAAATTTGGTCTTAATCAAAAAGATCAAACTTATTATTTATGTGTAAATGTTATTAATTAATTTATTTTTATAAAAAACATGAATTAAAAATATATTAGTCTTAAATGTGTACTCTTTTTTTTTTCAAAAGTATTTATACTTAATTAGTTTTATTCTATAAAAACCAAAATTCTTTATTTTTAATTCCTATATAATTTTTTTAAAATTTTTTAATACTAATTCTTTAGTATACTTTTTTTTTTCTTTATAGATTCCTTTCAATTCCTATCATTCTTTACTTTTAGGTCTTGTATGCGCGAAAGTGTAAATTTATTATAAGATTGAGGACTAATTCTTGTATATTATTTGAATTAATTGTAATATTTATGCCTATTTAATTTCCTCCTATTCATCTCTTTTATATTATTTCATTTGTTGAATAATGGATTTTCTTGACATAATTTTATACCAGTCGGAAAAAAAATGAGAGGTAAAGCTACCTAGGATCAAAACTTAGGTTTTAAACACACACAAAAAAAAAAGTGTTATCCTCTGGGAATTAACTGAATTAAAAAAAAATGTCAAATATGTTGAACTGAAAATAACAAAAGGATTGGAGACAAACTCAATAATATAAAGCTTCCTATCTTTGAAAATAGGAAGACTTTAATAAAAATTAAACAAGACATTAGTAAAATGATTATCCGGTTAGGAAATCATTGTATGAACCCCTAATTCTTGAAATCTTCTTATCATATTTCATCCTTTTTAAATTTTTCTAATCTTAATATTATCTACATCTTATCCTATCTTTTAATTTACTATTTTGCAATATCATTTTATTCACATATAATCAGATCTTTCTAGATTAATTGTTATCAAATTTGCGATAATCGGTAGTCATCCTGTGTTTTATTATTTGACAAAAAGTCATGTACTTGAGATTTTCTCATATTAATATGATTGTCTTGTTGGCCTAACCTTATTCTCATCACCTTCATCCTAAACTCAATCATTTCCTCTGTGAATGTATTTTTTGTAGTTCAATGTTATTAACCAATACGTAATTTAGTTATATATAGAGAGAAAAATAAATGATGAAATGAAACTACCACAATAACTATTTTAGGAGAGTTGCTATAAATTTATATTATAATTTATGGTGAATTCACATAACATATCTTTGTTAGGATCAACTAGTCCATTTCAATTTATCAACTAAATTATTTTTAACTGATTTAATAAGCGTTTAATTAGTTTAATTGAATGCTTAAATCTTTACGAAAGTTATTAGCATTTTCTTATTTCCAGTAAAAAGTAGAAAAAACTGATAAAATTAACTTAATTTTGACATATTCTATTATAATTAATTATTTGACATTTTTTAAATTAAATTATTAATTTAAATAATTTGAGTAACTCATTATTCTTTGGGGCTAATTTGTGTTTATAACAATATCTTTAACCCAAAATAATAAAACTTATGTATATTATGCTACTTTTATCATATTTTATGCGATTAATTAAATAATTTTTAATTTTAAATAAAGGAATTATTTGACGTGGGTTAAACATTCTGTTATATTGGTTATAACAGTTTGTATCAATTATTCCAAGACATATTTTATAAGTAAATAGTACGAATAAATTATATATATATATATATATATATATATATATATATATATAAATAAAATAAAAAATAAAATTAGTTTCTTTCGAACTTTTGATCCAATTTAGTCATCTAACTTTAAAAATACGTAAATTTAATTATTTTTAACCAAATTTTATTAAATTTATTTGATATTTAAAATATATTTTTTAATAATATTTGAATTGTTTATATCATTGATATATTTTCACTTTAATTTTAGTTTATAAATGTATCAAATAAACTTAATAATAATTAGTTAAAAATAAATAAATTAACGCATTTTAAAAAATGAAGATTAAATTATTCTAAATTTTAAAAAAATTAATATTCATTGAAAATTTAAAAAAAAATATTTAATCTCATATATATATATATATACACGTATTTATGTTTTTTATATGTATATATATTATTGGTATGATATCTGTGTACTTATTTTTTTAAAACAGTTTGGATAAGATAGCAGGAGAAGCAAGGAATATGAGTTGGAAGAATACATCACATAAGCATCCAAATAAAAACAACATCCATACTTTGTCTGGTATGAATTACAAAATTTGATTTCTCTCTGTCTTCTCAAATTCAGTACAAAAAATAAAAAACCATGCTATCCCTATGTCTTGATGCTTTCTTATTTTCCACTCTTTCTAAACTCTTTTCAATAGTAGATTGCACTGTCTTCATCCTATTTCATTGCAATTGATTAAAGAAATTTTATCATATTATATTAATGCCTTCTGAATAGAATTCAGACCACTGTCAAAAATAATATTTTTAATTATCATTGGTCTGAAAAGAAAAGCAAAAATCTGAAGAATCAAATCTTGAAGTCTGCATCTGATAATAACGATTTGATTAGTTGTTAAAATATGAGGGCAGCTTTGTCTTGAAGACACAATGATTAAGAAAGACAGCGTGAAACATGAATAGCTCTCCGTCACTTTTTTCTGTCAGCTTTCACAGAACCTGTCTTCTCCTTTTTATACTTATCTTTATGTTTTTTCATATATCTTTTCTTACAAAATTTCCAACACAACTAAACACTTACACTCTCATACTGTTAACCCAAATCATACAGGATTACCCATACATACATATTCACACGCGCGACACACACACACATATATATATATATATA